>Ga0182024_10008668_pt1 | contig 21321 bp, 20 predicted proteins | sample P32metaG_FD_120480 | JGI IMG/M metagenome (GOLD analysis project Ga0182024, IMG submission 120480) | Permafrost microbial communities from Stordalen Mire, Sweden - P3-2 metaG (Illumina Assembly) | ecosystem: Environmental > Terrestrial > Soil > Wetlands > Permafrost | place: Sweden: Stordalen...
GAAACCAAAATATGAAACCGCACGCACGATCGAGCGATGCATACCGGCGCTCAGCGCTGATGCCCATTGCTCTGTCCTCCCTCGCGCGGCTCACCGCTCGCGGGCCGCCGGTCACTCATCACGATTCACTCATCACTCGTCATTGTCACCTTCCACGCGCGTTCTAATCGCTACTCAAATATTAAAAACCGACCTAACCTGCTCAAAACAAACGCCAAAAAATTTTCTAATCGCTACTTTTTCGGCCGTTTTTTACTCTCTCCCTCAGCGCCGTGATCGCGCTCCGCTATTTCTAATTGGCTCCACTGCGATTAGAAATTGCCGCAACCCAATGAAAACAAACGGAGGACTCCGATTCTAATCGGTCGAAAATCGCATGTTTGGCGCACGTATTTCGGTGCCTGCCCGCCGAAGCTTCGGCGGAGGAGGGCCTGCCCGCCGCAGGAGGGCGTGCCTTCTGGGTACGCCATTCTTCCGAATGGCGTTTTACTCTGCGCCCACCGCGCGCACCGTCGTGCGCGAAGAGCTGCGCTGAAACCTGCGCGACGACCTGTCTCGATCATTAGGGTCCTTTCACAACGTGCAATAGCGCACAGTATTCGCGTGCGCGGAATTTCATACTGGGAGTCTCGCAGCTGTTCAAGGAGAACCCCTGTGCAAAAGACCGCAATGTTGGTGGTAGTGCTGGCGGGTTTGGGTGCGTGCGCGGTGGCCCAGGCTCAAACGGCAGTTTCGTCCGACAATAGTCATGTCGTCATATACCGAGAGAACGTGGTCAGCCGCACGACTCGAGCGGTGAGTTACAAGCATCGCAGCGGCTCCACAAAAATTAATTTTCAAGGCACCGATTTGATGGCTGCCGCAGAAGGCGAAGCGCGCGTGGACAGCAAGCGCGGGGCGCTGGAAATCAAAGCGGAATTCTCCGGGCTCGAGAGGCCCACGGCGTTCGGCAGCGAGTATCTGACCTATGTGTTGTGGGCGATTTCGCCGGAAGGCCGGGCGGTGAACATCGGCGAAGTGTTGGTGGGCGAAAACCACCGCAGCAAGCTCGACGTGACGACGGACCTGCAGGCTTTTGCGATGATCGTAACCGCGGAACCTTATTATGCGGTGCGGCGTCCGAGCAACGTGGTGGTGCTGGAGAACGCGATTCGTTCGGACACTGTTGGCGCCAGCGAAGTTGTGGACGCGAAATTCGAGCTGATTGATCGCGGCGGTTACATTCCCACCGGCTATCACTTCGACCCAGTAGTCTTGAACGCGAAGCTGCCTCTGGAATTCTATGAGGCGCGCAATGCGGTGCGCATCGCCAGATCGGCCGGCGCAGAGACGTACGCAACGACCAGCTATAACAACGCCGTCGCGCAGTTGGACGCGGTGGATAGTCTGGCAACGAGGAGACACCTCGAGACGAAAGAGTTGATCGCAAAATCGCGCGAAGTGGTGCAGACGGCCGACGACGCGCGCGAAATCGCAGTGAAACGAGAGGATGCGGAGCGCTTGGACGCCGAGCGGGACGCGGCGGCTGGACAAATCGCCGATGCTAACGCCAAGTCCGATGCAGACAAGCGAGCTCGCCACCACGCGGAAGAGGGAAGGGCCGAAGCTGACCGGCGTCGTGCGGATGCCGATCAGGCAGCCGTTGCGGCGCAACTGCAGACGCAGGCTGCTCAAGCGGACGCGGATCGCAATCGAGCGGCAGCGGCGGATTCGGACCAAGCAGCAGCTGCGGCACAACTGGCGACGCAGGATGCGCAAGCGGATGCGGATCGCAATCGAGCTGCGGCGCTGAATTCGGATAGCGCAGCCGCTGCGGCACAACTGCAGGCGCAGGCTGCTCAAGCGGACGCGGATCGAAATCGAGCCGCCGCGGCGAATTCGGATCAGCAATTGCAGCAAGCCGTGCAGGATCGTGAAGAGCTGCGCGCGAAATTGCTGCAACAGTTCAACGCCATTCTCTCGACGCGCGACACGGCTCGTGGGCTGGTAGTGAATTTGTCGGACGTGCTTTTCGATACGGGCAAGTACACGCTTCGTCCGGGGGCGCGCGAGAAGCTGTCCAAAATTTCCGGGATCATTCTGGTTTACCCGGACTTGCGGCTGGCGATTGAGGGCAACACCGACAGCGTGGGCGGCGACGCCATGAACCAGGAGCTATCGGAACGCCGCGCGAAAGCGGTGCTGGATTACTTGGCCATGCAAAACATTCCTTCGACATCCATGACGTCGCAAGGATTTGGAAAGACGCAGCCCGTCGCGACAAACGACACGGCGGAAGGGCGTCAACAGAATCGCCGCGTCGAGATGATTGTCTCGGGCGAAGTGATTGGAACGACGGTCGGACCTGTGTCGCAAAACCTGCCGCCGGGCAGCCGGCCGTAGGGCTACTAGCTTGGATGAGTCGAGGAGAGTCGAAAGTTAAGAGCTAAGAGTTAAGAGTTAAGAGCTAAGAGTTGAAAGCTAGACGCGCGGATCGCCGTTAGCGGCCCGTCCGAGTGACAGGCGGGGCTGCTCTCGACATTTTCGGAGTTTTCTGGGTGGCGTGAAAGAGTCGTCCACGCTCGTTTCCGATGATGTTCACGGAAGCGCGTGCTGCGTCACTCACCCTGCTCGGCGATGAAGGCATCCACGGTGAGGACGGTTGCTTGCGCCGGGAAAACTTTCTCCGTGAGGACGCGGTGAACTTCGGGATCGCCGTCGAAGCAGGCGTCCTGGAGCACGACGCAGCGGAAATCCAGGTCGGCAGCGCGCCGCAGCGTGGAGAGAGTGATGCCGCTGGTGGAGATTCCGAAGAGCACCAGATTCTCAATGCCGCGAGAGCGCAGAATCAGGTGCAGCTGGTTCTCCGAAAATGCGCCGACTCGCTGCTTATAAACAACGAGATCTTCGGGGCGAGCGACGGCGCCGTGAAATTCGGCGGATGGCGTGCCAATTACGAAGAGATTGTTTTCCTTCAGCTTCTTCCAGCGCGGTTCCGTCTCTGGAAGTTCAGGATGGCCGGCGGAAAATCCCAGTCCTACGTGGATGATTTGAAATTGTTTTTTCCGCGCAAATTCCACGGCCTTGGACGCGTTGGGGATGATGGCATCAGCAGCGGGGACGAATCCAAAAATGCCTTTCTGGAAATCAAGAGTAAGCAATGCTGTCTTTTCGGATCAAGTTTCATGTGCCTTCCTTTCTGGTTTTTTCGATGACATCGAAAATCGGAGCGATGCCTTCCAACTGGGTCGCTCATGGCATCGCCAACGCGAGCGCCCTTGAACTTGCTGCTGTCTCCGCGGCCGCGAGTCCTCATTTACATCCGTTTGCCCTGCATGCGATACTTCCTGAACTGAGGGACGGAGGTAGGTCCATGCGCAACTCAATACGTGCAGTTTCGCTTTTCCCGGCGGTTCTCGCCGCAGCCCTCTCTTGCGTGACCGCGATCCCTGCATTTGCGTCCGGCGAAGACAAGCCCGCGGCGCCGTCCGCCGCCGTGGCTCGGCCGGACCGCGAAAAGAAAGTGTACACCAACGACGATATTGACCAGATGTGGCCGAAGCCGCAAGCGGTGGCGAGTGACTCGCAGACTTATCCTGCGAGCGCGTACACGCCGCCAGTGGCGCGGCGGTCAGCGATTGTTTCTCGCGTTGCGAGCGCGGCAAGCGCGCCAGCAAGTCCCGAAAAGAATCCGGTGTGGTACGCAGCGCAGGTCGAATCGCTCTACGCGGAACTCGAGCGCGTCAGCAGCAGAGAAGAACGCTTGCGCGATTTCCGAGAGACCGGAACGGACTCCGGGGTGACGATCGGGCTACGATTCGACGCACCGTGCGAGGGTATCACCACGGACAACGCGATCCAGCGGCTGGCAATTCGCAGGCAGGAAATTGAGCAGCAGATCAACGATCTTCAGGATGCGGCGGAGCAAAATGGCGTGCCGCCCGTTGTATTTCAGAATCCGTCCGAGATTCTGCAAGCCGCGCGCAAGCCGCTCAGCCCGGGGCAGGAACGAGCGGCGCTGATGGAAAGGCAAAGCGACCTGATCGGTAAACTCAACGGCGTGCAGAACCAACTCGCGGAAATGTCAAGCCAAGCCGCGGCGCAGGGCATCGTGCTGCTGCCGCCCACGCCAGAATGGGGTGGCAACCTGACCACCAACCGGATCCAAAGCCTCGACGAGCGTGCCAACCAGCTCCAGAGCGCGCTCGGCGAGAACGAAGACGCCGCGCGCCAAGCAGGCCTCGCGCCCTTCGCGCTGCCCTAGAGACACCATCTGTTCGCACGGACAAATAACCAGCACGCGCGGTGCGTGACACACCGGCGGAGGCGAGAGTACTTGCCTTTATTGTGCGGTTTTGAATCCTCCGCAGCGGACTTTCATTTCGTCTTTCAGCTTCCATTCCTGGCTTAGCGTCCTACAGCCCTGATGAGGCTCTTTTTACAGGGAATACCCGAGGGGAGAACCTTCTTGCGGCTACTATGGTTTGCTTCGCCCGCCCAATTTCTTCGAGAGGTGGGTTGTGAGCAAAACTTCAGGGCTACGCTTCACGTTATTGTTCCTTTGCGGCGTCGCTTTCTTGATCGCGGGCGGGCTGTCGAACCAACTCCGAGCTTCCGTTGCACCGTCAACATTCATGCAGGTGCAGCCCGGCGATGAACCTGCGGTTGCCACATTTGCGGGCGAGATCGTTTCGCAGAATGGCGACCGATTCATCCTGCGAGACGACGCCAACGAGGTGTGGTACCACCTGGACGGCCAGGAGCAGGCGCGAAAATATTTTGGGAAGAATGTGGTGGTGACCGGCGTTTTGGATGGGCGCTCGGATCTGATTCGCGTCCGCCACATCGTCGAGGCAAAACCATAAGACAGAGCCTCGACGCGGAAAGGAACGGCCGTGTGATTCCAATCACAAGCGGGCGCGTGCGAGATCTAAGGCGAGGCAAGCCTCGCCAAATGCGAAGCGGGGACAAGCCGCCGCGCGGCACAGGGCGCATCGATTTTAGCGGGATTCGCTAGCATGGCGCGCGCCAGGGAGCGATGGTGACGGGCGCGCTAGAGTCGGGTCTGGAGCCGAAGTTTGGTTGATGACGGTGACTCCCGAGGACGCCCATGCAAGACGGCCATTGCTCTTCGCGACTTCTTCGACGATTTTCGTGAACAAGCGATCTTGCATAGTGGTGCGCTTGGCGTAGTCCACCACGTAGTTGACGGTAAATTCCAACGAGGCGGCATTCACCACGAGCGCGACGACAGGTTCGAGGGGAGGGTTTTCGGTGCGATAGTCATCACTTACCGCGTTCCAGGAGTTCTGCGCCTCGACCAGGTACTCGCCAATCACCTCATTGGCTACGCGCAGGAGCATGGCCCTGGCGATGGTGGCATCGCTGCCGATGGTAAGCACGACTTTAATCTGGTCCCAGATAAAGCGAAATCCTTGCGAGTAATTAAAAACTGCATTTTTCAAGACAGAGTTATTGGGGAGGCGCACGATGCGGCCGCTGTACAGGTCGCGGCCGACCCAGCTGCCGACTTCCATCAAAGTGGTGCGCAGCAGACTGATATCAATCACGTCGCCGCGGGTATCACCGATCTGAACTCTGTCTCCGACCGTGTAGAGCTTCGAAAATCCGATTGAGAACGCGCCCGCAATACTGGCCAGCACATCTTGCAGAGCGACCGCCACGCCAGCGCCGGCCACACCGAGGGCAAAGCTGAGGCGGCCCAGGCGATCTTCAAAGAGGATGTAGACGAAAAGAAGAATCGCTATGTATCCGGAAAAGACTACGAACTTGCGAACTCGATAGCGTTCATCAACGCGACCAAAGTGGCGGGGCAGAGTTTGTTCGAGTACACGAAAGCCGGCATGAATCAGTAGGATGCCGACAACCGCAGCGACGCACTTGCCGAGCAGCGAAAGCGACATTGCTTGTTTGAAGAGATCGTTCATTCGTTCACCATCATACTCAGTTCGCGGCCACGAATGCAGGCGGCGTCAGGATTTCATTTTCTGCTTTTCCCAAAGCTCCAGGAACAACGCGACCGTGGCAGGAGCATGGCCGGCATAGTGGTTGTTCGCGTAGGCGTACACTTTGATGCCGCGTCGGGTGGTTTGGTAACAGTAGTCCACCCAGCGGGATCGGGCGGCGCGGCGGTCAACGATGGTCTTGTCCCAGACCTTGGTCTGCTCCTCGATTCCTTTGCGGTCGCCCAGCCAACGGACGTAGGTAAAGTTAGAAGTGATGGGGTCGAGCCGGCTGGTGAGTTCCGTAATGCCCGGCATCCACGCTTGATCAATGACGGCTAGCGCGACGTTGTGTTCCCGCAATATTTCCGCGAACTTTTCATCGAGCCAATTCTTATTGCGGATTTCAACGGCAAACTGATGGCCTTGCGGAAGTTTCTTCAAGAAGGGACGCAGGCGCGCGAGAAACTCGGCGCCGGTTTTGAACTTCGTGCGATTGAAGTAGGGAAACTGCAAGAGCATCGGGCCGAGCTTTTCTTTTCCCAGGCCTTCGGCGGTGTCCACGAAGGTCTTGAATTCGTCGTCGCAATCCTCGAGGCACTTTTCGTGGGTGATGACTTGGGGAATTTTCAGCGCGAAGACGAAACCGGGCCGGGTCTTGTTGGCCCAGCCGGTGATGGTGGAGCGCGCGGGCGTGCGGTAGAACGTGCTATCCACTTCGACGGTGTTGAATTTAGTGGCGTAGAAGGTCAGAAAATCGCGTGGCTGCATTCCGGCGGGATAGAACGCGCCTTCCCAGCCTGCAGCGGTGAATGCGGACGTGCCTACGCGAATGTCGGCTTCGGTTTGATCTGGCACGATGGGCAGAGCCTAGCGTAATGCCGGACCGCGGGGCAAGCTGGCGTTTTGCGCAGGCGAGATTGAGGTGGTTGACGAACTTCGCTTCGGCCAGTAAAGTAGGTTAGGGTCGTGCGAGCGGCCCTTTTTTGTTGTCTCCCTCTCGGCTGGGAGGTCGTACAATTGGCAGTACATCAGATTCTGGAACCGAACCTATCCACATTTTGTAAGACGTTTTGCTGATTCTTTTCGATTTATCTGCCATTCCGTGCCGTTGCGTACCGCTGTTTTCCGCGCCGATAATGTCAGTTTGATGTCAGGTTGGCTTGGTTGGTACATCAGATTTCGCCTAAATCGTACTCGTCACACGGACGGTAATGATATTGCGAGTGGCCCAACCTCCAAGGGCAAAACTCAATTCGTACGTCATCAGGTGTAGAGCATGTGGTTAACGATTCTGCGTGTGAGTTCGAAGTATCGGCCGCCCCACCGATAAATTCTCTGCGCTTTGCGATATCGGCGTGTCGTTGCATCGTGTCTTTTCCACGCTGCGTGATGCTCGATTTCGAAAGGCCAACGGGACACCCAGCCATTTTCTCCATTGAACCCCCTCCGCCACATGAGAAAAGTCCAGCCGTTTTCTTTGGCGATGAAAGTTTCGTCGAATCGCGGCAAGTTGTAGGCCATTTGAGTATCTTCCTTCTAAGAGATTCAGAAACCAATAGTACGTCGCGGCCGACTCGCTAACCCTTTGGTTATGGTACCTCACGGGATCACAAATTAAAGGTTATCAATGTCTGTATGGTGCCCGCCGTCGCCCGCGCGCGAAAACAGGTCCCGGGATGCGATCGACAATGCCGTCGAGTTGATGCGGCGCCTGGATGCGCGATTTCCAAGTCCTGCCAAGCCGCGGTAGTTACGATTTTGGATAACTGGGGGACGACGGTGCGGCTGAAATTCTCTAGGTATGAAACCTTCGAACTTTTTGGCTGGTTCGTATAGACGCCAAGACGGCCCGGAGGGTATAAATCTGATCGTCCCAGCCTATTTTCCCAGGTCCTGCCGAGATCCGTTTCGAGACGTGCCTTAATAAGCACATCTTCCTCACCGAAGGCCGGGAGTATTCGCGATCCCGAGCGTGAGTGCTCCCGGCGATGTCGCCTCGATAAACTTCTGCAACCAGCTTCTCCGAGAACTGGGAAGAGATCAAGCCGGCCAGCTGGGTGCATGTTGGGCCGAGATATAGAAGCGCGATATCGTGGCGAACAGATCAGGAACGCATGCCGCACGTACACCACGTCTTGTCTTACTCGATCTAGGCTACGAAATCATGCGCCTCGTGTGCCAACGACAAAGGCCAACTCACAAACATGGTTACGGTTCCTTGGCGAGGGAACAGATTTTTCCCTTCGCCAAGATCCGCGAACGGTCAACGTCTAGAAGTGGCGCAAATGGAAAGTCCTTGAGTCGTGATACTACGGGTACATCCGGTAGCCAGTCCTCCCCGTTGGTGAGTTTCTGGCCCGTGCTCAGGGACTTTGTGCTGCTGTTCTGTTTATCCACAACTCCGTCTCGAATGAGGTAGATTTCTTCCACCAAGCGGTCGCCGGGCAGGATGCGGATCTCCCGTTGATCCCGTCGAAGATCCCCCGTTTGTCCAAGCTCGTAATGATCGTAGACTATCCAGTCTCCGGCTTCATCTTGGTGCGTTAAATCTACGGCCTGGAGGTGTCCGGTCGCGAACTTCAGGGACGCTACTGTCGTGGCACCCAAGGAATTCACGTCCAATTTCCATTGCGACTCGCTCGCATAGATACACCATTGCCGTACGTTCACGTCGCGGAGGATAAACAGCTTGGTCTGCTCAGTTTGCGGTGGCGTTTGACGGTTTCCCCTCGCGACCGGCAGCACAATAAGTAACGCAAAAATCAGATGAGTCCTCATTATCCCCCTCCGCAGGCGGCCACCATTGCCGGGTTTGCCCGTGTACCCGCCGGGACCGCTTGGAAGTGAACTGGATCCGGCGTGCTGAACGTTCCGCCCCATGTGAGCCCCTGCCCAGTCAATGCGTCCTTAATTGATGGAAAGTTCGGATCTTTGCTATTAATGTCCACAGCCAATCCTTCCTGATGAATAGAAAGAGTCGCGGCAGGGTACGGGCCGGACCCCCCCTGTATCAGTTTCTGCTGCCCGGCTCCGTTGCGAAAGCCACTTGTGATTGTCGGAACAATACCCCGTTGATTCAGATTTCCAAACGCCGCGCCTAAAGGATCCGCCAGTTGAGGTTGAAAAAGAGGAACTGCATTTGGCGAGTTAAACTGGCCTTGCGGGCGTGTCAGCATACATACGGACGTATTGATTGCAGTTGACGCCGTCTGAAACAGCACCAGAGTCGCACTTACTGTCACTGATTCGGGGGGGCCGGCCGGGCCCACTCCTGAAGGATTTATCTCGGACGCCCACTCCGCTGTCACCCCGTTTGCTTGGGAAGTCCAGTCACTGCTGAAGCCCCAGTCCGATGGATCCCCATAGAACCAAGTTCCTCCGGCGCCGCTCGGGCCCTGGCACGCGTCCGGATTACCAGTGACGGGATCGTCATTCGCGTCGTAGCTACCATCATCCCACACGCAAAACAATCCTAAGGGGTCGATGAATCTCAAAGGATTATTCAGCACATAGCTGTACATATTCCAAGACTGCGGATGCATTGTGTCGGCCCCCAGGTTCCCGGGGTCCGGCGACATGAATCGACCCTGGAACGAAGCGTAGAACCTCGCGTTGAAATTGTACAGCGAAGATTCGGTGTCGAGCTCTTGGCCGGTGAACTTGTAGTTCGTAGTGCAGGTGTTCACAATTGGGGCTCGCTGATTTCCGAATGGAGTGTAATCCGTGTCGAAGCACAGCGTCGCGGTGCGTGTGCCGGCAGGCACCTCGGCGATGGAGCGGGCGGACCCGACCTGGTCGTTCACGTAGAAAATAACATTGTTCGAGGAATCGCGGCGCGCTACACGTTCCCCGTTGAAATACACGTACTCATTCAAATTACTGTTGGTGACGCTTCCGGTCAGGTCTGTTTCGTCCAAAACTGCGCCGTCCACGCCGCGCCAATAAATCTTCCCGCTGGATTTCTCGACGCGCTCGTTGTCACCGTCATAGGTGTAGTTGACGCTGGCAGCGGAGGTGATCAGGTTTTCGGCATTGAAAGCGTAACTCCCTCCGCCGGTGCCAGGAATCGTGGTGACGTTTCCCGCAGTGTCATAAGTGAGAGAGGAGACACGGTTATAGGCACTGACCGTCAGGCTAAGGCTGTCCTGCGTGCAGCCGGTGTATGCGGAGGAAATCGGAGTGATGGACAGCAGATTACCCCAGTTCCCGGTCGTGTCGTATCCGAATTGCTCACCCCAGCAATTCGCGGGGCTGGTGGCGTAGGCGGAGCCGGCACCGGTTGCGACTCGGTTGACCTGGTCGTAGGTGTAGGACTGAGAACGAGTGGTATCGCGATCATTGGTGACGCTCACGACGTTGCCATTGTCAGCGCCCAGATTGTAATTGTATTTCATGTCGAGGACTGTCCCGGTGCTTGCGGTCGAGGTACACGTGTAAGTCGACGGCAAGCTGGTTCCCGTACCCGCCCAGGACCAGCAAGGCTGCATCCTAGAATTGTAAAGAATCGTGTGGTTAATCGTTGCACCGAAACTTTGCAGCATGAGCGAGCCGAAAGCGGTGTAGTAGCCATCGGCGACATACCCGATCTCGTTCGCGATGTCGGTGGCCGCAGTGGGCTGAGCCACTCCGTTATACGAGTAGGTGATAGTTCTGCCGCTGGGATATTGGATCGTGGCCACCGACCCGTCGTAATTGTACTGATAGATGGAAGTTTTTGTGATGCTGTTTGTGGTGCGCTTGTCAGTGACATTCGGCCCCTCAGGCGAGACCGTCTTGTTGAGCGCGTACGCCCAGGATTCCGAGCCGGCCGCGTCCGTCATGCCTGTGCGGTGACCAATATTCACGCAGGTGTAGGGGCTGCCGAGGCAGCTGGAACCGTCATACGTGTATGTGACCGCAGGCGCTGACATGGGGCAGGTTTGCGAGGTGTAGGCTTTCTGCGTCATGCGGTTCAATTTGTCGTAGCAGTAGGAAATCGTTTGCGTTGTGGTTCCCTGTTGGTTCGGTGCTGGAGCAGTCTTAGAAAGGACGTTGCCGTCCTTATCGTAGGTGTAGGTCGTGGCGACAGCGGTGAAGGGGCTGACTGCTTCGGTGTTGGATTCGGGGTTTGTGGAACTGGTAAGGCGAGACGTAGAATCGTAAACGAATGTTCTTTGCCGCGAGCCTGCCTGCACGACGCCGGTGAGGTTGCCATTCACATCATGAGTGTAAGTGGTCGCGTAGACCGGACCGCCCTGTCCGGCGCAGGCGTTCTTGGTGGCGGATGAAGAGGTTGGCTCATCGGCTTCGCTGACGCGGCCGAGTCCGTCGGTGATGATGCGTTTCCATATTCCGGCCTCGTCAACCGTGAGGGCAGCGGTTCCACAATATTGTAATTGTTGAGTGCTCCCGTCTGCCTCGGTGGTTGTAGTGTTTCTGCTCAAGGCGTCGTAATTGTAGGTTGTAACCAAGTTTGGTGACGTTCCGCGGTAAGGGTTGGACACGGTGTACAGGCGGCCCGACGTGTCGTAAGTATAGTCTGTGTAATCAGTGCCGCTCGGGTCAGAAGTTAGCTCTTTTCGTTGAAGGCGTCCAAGGCCATCCACGATTTCTGTACCGGTGACCGGCACGCCAGAACTGTTCGCGGTGATGCTGATATTAACCGATGGGGATGGCGGCGTGTCGCTGTATGTGTAAGAGACTCTACCGCCGTCCGCACTTGTTCCCAAAGTCACGCGTTCCATTTCGTCATAGGTGTTGGAGGCTGTCAAGTTGTTGGGATCGGTCGTTGATGTAAGCAAACCGGTGTTGAAATCGTAGGCGAACGTGGTTGTCTGGTTCAGTGCGTTCGTAACGCCTGTCGGTAGGGCTCCGACATAAGTTGAGGAATATGCATACGTCGCCGGGTTTCCATTTGGGTCGGTAATCACGTTGGGCATTCCGGTGTCGAAGAATGTCGAAGTCGTGGTTAGCCATGCGGCGGGTAAGTTCAGATACCGGGAAACGGTGGTCGGATTTCCTCGGTATGTCCCTGCGGGAGGGGTTGAGCTGTGCATGGTTGTGATGCCTGAAGACACAGGCGTTGTCTGATCGTAGGAATACGTCGTGGTTGACCCCGGACCTGACCCGGTTACCGCGACGGACGCAGGCAAAGTAAGCAGATTGTTGGTTAAGTAGTTCGAATTCGAAAGCGCTTCATAAGTCGTGGTTGTGGTTCTAAGCAGATTGACGGGCGGCGGGCTGGTGCTGTAGTCGTATTCTTTTACCGTCAATGGTAGCCCATAGCTTCCGGGATGCGTTGTGTTGAGAGGACCCGCCAGCGTGTCAGTAGCAGCAACAAAAGTGGGCTGCTGAAAATAGACAGCACTATCATACGTCGTGCCAATTTGATTCTGCTGATTGTTCGCCCACAGGACGTTCGTAGTCGTTGGAAATCCGATGGCGGACCCCGTATACACATTCGAATATCCGGTCTTGATCGTCTTCAGCAGTGTCCCACTCGTATGGGACCCGCTATAGTACTGGGTCGTCGTTTCGTAGAGCGGACAATAATTCAGTGGTAGAGGCGCGAAGGTGTGGACTGTATCATTGCCCGCAGGATCGGTCACTACGCCGTTTAAGTTTCCATACGTCCAGACTCCCGAGGTGCTGTCGCTGCTATCGGCGTTCACTGTTCGTGTCGCGACCGTACGCATATTCGTCATGACATGTTCGGCGCAGGGGTCCGTACCACCAGTCTGATATGTGTATGAAAGCGTTCCTCCCGTAGGGAACGTAATTTTAGACAGATCGGCGTTTCCGTCGGTCGAGTACTGAAACGTCCAGGATGTACCGTCGGGAAGCAGCACACTCTGAAGCTCATCCAGATTTCCAGTTGGTGTATAACCGGGCGGAACTCGGATGTTATAGGCTACCTCCGCGTAGCAAAACTTAACTGCATACGTTCCGCCATTAACCCCCGGAAAATTCCAGAGGTATGCTGAGTCCGGAACCAAAGGCGTCTGGGGGCAGGCGCTCGCACCAGAGGAGGCGCCGAGAGTCGTAGATACAGGCAGTGGAATATTTCTTCCCATCGTATCCGTCCATCCGATCCCGGGGTTCAGTCCAGTCCCGTAGGACTGATAAGTTATATAGTTACCGTTTGTATCTTCCACTTGGCCGGGCGGGTACGTATTGATGGCATAGCTAGAGAGCGGAAGAAGGTTTCCCGGTGGAGGCAGGCTACCAGCCAAATAGCTGTTCCCGTTTCGATCCGACAGCAGCAGTCCTGAGGACTCAGTGGGATGTATCGAATTGTAGTTTAACAGTTGGATCCCTTGCAGGTCTGGCGATTTCCAAGTTGTGTTGCCCGTTGGAAGCAGCGACGAACCGCTGCCGTCTGCAAAACCTACGCTGAAATTGCAGATGTTATCCTGAGGTTGGTTACTATCGGTCCCGCAAGTTCCCCACGCGCTCGAAATAGTTCCGGCTTGAATGACACCCCAACCGGTACTCGGATAAGGTTTGCTCAAAGTGTAAGAACATGGTTCAGGGGAACAATCTTCGTCGTACCAATTTCCAAGGTCCGCGTAATGCAAGACAAAGTTAAGCTGGAGCTTGCCCCCACGCTGAGGGTAAGAAATTATAGGTATATCAACGTCAAGTTGACCATTCCACGTGTTTATCGTGTCGATATTCCCCGACTGATAGCTACGGTAGGGATTAATCCCCGTTTCGAAGGCTTGATCCACCTGAGCGCTCGCGGGAAGTGACAGAAGCAAGAATGCAAAGAAGACGACGAAACAACCAAGCACTCGAACGATCCGTATCATATTCGCCTCTCTACGAAGGCTATGCGCCCGCGCGATCCTAGTTGGATGCCGAGGTTGCTCCGTTCCCAACGATGGTTACGGACGAGATTTGTATATTGAGAATCTGGGTTGATCCGCACGAAACTTTGACCTGGTAAGGAACCTGCGCACCTTGAACGGCGCGATAATCTGAATAATCAACTTCCACTAAACTGGTGCCAGTCGTGGTGGTGGACGGAACTACAAGCTCATTAGGTAGGCTCGGATCGATCTGAGCGTTGAATGTCATCGACACGGGAAGAAAGGTGGTGGGATCGAGGTAGAAATCCACCTGAGTCTGCTGTCGCGAGATGGAAGCGGCAGGGATACCGGTCGGCGCCCGTTGCCAAACGGCAATGTGATGAACGTTTTCTCCTTGCCATGTTTGGGTGCCCAGGTCGCTCGTCCAATAATTTGGCGACCCGAGACCCGAGAGTAAAACGAACGCGGGGAAAAACCACGCGGGATGAGGAATTTTCAGGTCTGTCGGCGCGGCTCTGTGCGCGATACCGTCAGATCCTGTCCAAGACCTGGAAGGAAAGATACCTGCTCCGCTACGGATTTCGGTTTGCTTGCCGGTCGGCCATTCTATATCGACCTCACTCCATTGCTGGGAAACAGCGTAAAGATTAATCGCGGCGGAGGCAGTTCCCGAAATTTGCGGTGAGGTGACGGTACCCGTCAGTGACGCACTTCGGATTAGGTTTCCCCCCACTAGGGCATTCATGACCTGCCCTATAGCTGCCGAGCTTTGCTGGGCGCTGGTTGGCAGAGCGAAAATGCATGAAAGAGTAACGAGAGCGAAGGCGAAAGAGCGAAGGCGCACGGTAACCCTCCTATAAAATGTAGGGACTTGTATTACTATTACTCATAGGTGTCAAGTAGAATCACGTAGATTTACGGATACAGCAGTGTAGAGCGTCAACTCCGAGGGTGCCTTCGGGTTCCGAAGACTCACGATGGCCGTGGCGCCGCAGAAACAATGTCGCAGGGAGAAGGTCGATGCAACAAGGGCAAGAAGGAGTCGAACGCATCTTCGGTTTCCGGGAGGAATGGCGGGACTTCGAGAAGAGAAACACGGTTTTTCTGGAACGATTTCCGCGTCTCCAACAAGCCGCCGAACTCATATTTAATCACATGCAGCTTGCAGAGCCGATTGACAAATTTGTGTTTATTTACGGAAGAGTTTGTCTCGAGGATTTTTACGAAATCTTGCTGTGTTGCGCGAACGGGAACGGACAGGCCGCGCAGAAACTCTTACGTGAGCTGTATGAGCGCGCCGTCACCCTGGAGTATTTGCACGAACATCCGGAAGAGTTGGGCGATTTTTACGATTTCCACCGCTTAAGCCAGCGCAAACTAAAGATCGTGTGTGAAAACACTATGGGGAAAGAAGTGTTTACTGACAAGAAGGCTTCTGAGATCGAAGAGGACTTTCAAGAAATTAAAGACAAGTTTATGGTTACTGACTGCGAGACTTGCGGGACCAAGAAACTCAACCACTCTTGGAACAAGCTAGACTTTGTCGCGATGGCGAACAAGACGAGTGTTGGAAAACTGATCGTTCTCGGGTACTACATACCTCTTCGTCAAGCGCACGCGACTGTCGCATCCATGACTTCGAGGATGGTCGCGACCGAAGACGGCGGGATTTCATTTGAGCAAACGGCTCAACGCGGGCCCGCGGACAATGCGTTGAGAGTTTCGCATAATATCCTTCTAAACGTTTTGAGAGTCGAGAACGAACACTTCAAAATACCGGGCCTGAAAGCACAATGCGCTATTTGTTTGCAGGACTTCATGGACATCTGGCATGGCCGCTCCGCTTCCAGTTCGCGGGCTGACAAGGAACATCGGAGTCCCGATCATGAAGAAGGCTAGAGGCTCAAAGCAGGCTGGGCGATTCATCGTTTCCAATGGCCGAGAAATTTATGGCGAACTTACACTCGCCGGCGACAACACTTCCCTCTATTTGCAAGACAATGACGAGTTCAGCACTCGCGATGTGCCTGGACGCCGTATCACGGGAGTGCTGCGCGATCTGACGAAAGTTTCGCTCATCGATTGCGTCACGATGTCCGGAACGGGCTCCGTGACCCGAGGAGCGGAGGGATATCAATTCGCAACGGTCTTTCCACATTTTGTCGTGTCCGGCGAGACGTATCTCGACCCAGAACAAACGAATATTGATCAGGTCCGTTTCATCGTGGACGATGCCAGCACGCTCTTCTATGACTTCGACGCGTTCAGTTTGGCACTTGATGCGAAACCCTTCATAGAAGGGATTGTAAACGCCAACGCTAATGTTGTTTCGCGTGAAATCGACACTGGCCCAGATCCGAAAATTCTTTACTTCACGGGGAAGAGGGAGATCTTTGCAGTGGACACCAAATTGGGACGCGTTCGTGCCTCGCACAATCCCAGCCATAACCTGGGCGGCCCGAATGGCGTGTGGCTGAAGAACACAATTGTGCTGGCTATAACTTTTAGCGCACCAGTGATTTTTAGCGAAGCCATCTCCCGTATGTCCACGTTGCTTAGATACCTGGAACTGTTGGTGGGGCGTCCACAAAATATTGTCAGTCTGAGTCTAGCGACTAATTCATCCCACCAGCGGCCGGCATTTCTTGAAGTCTATTGGAGTCTGCCGCCAAATCGTTCTCGCTCCCGCGGGGAAAAGCCGCAACCCCGTGACGTGCTTCTAGATGCCATCGGGCATACCGAGAGCTTTTCAATCGTCCTGAAGAATTGGCTGGACCGAGATCAGGATTGGCGCGCGGCGCGAGCGAGATTTTTCACCGGTTTCGGCAAACAGAACCACTACACGATTGACCGACTGATTGGCGCCGCAAATATGTTTGATATTTTACCCATTTCGGCAGTTCCACTCGACAACCCGCTGTCGGACGATATAGTGCTCGCCAGAAAAATTAGCCGCGATGCGTTTGCTGTTTTGCCCAAGACTCCGGAGCGTGACAGCGTTTTGAGTGCTCTGGGCCGTATCAGCAAACCCGCCCTAAAGCGCAAAATCCGTCACAGGGCTCGACTGATCACCGCCACCGTGGGTAGAAATTTCCCAGACCTCGACTTAGTCACAGATGAAGCTGTGATCTGCCGGAACTTCTATGTCCATGGCAGCGACGCTAGTTTCGATTACAACGCGAATCTCGATTGTGTGAACTTCTTTACGGATGCCCTGGAATTCGTATTCGCGGCGTCAGATTTGGTCCAAGCCGGATGGGACGTAGTAAGCTGGTGCTCAACTCCCACGTCGATGTCACATCCCTTTGCGCGGTTCCTCATAAATTATCGCGAACATCTTCGAGAGCTCAAAGGCGTACTTCCGCCGTAGGATTCGGCCTGATCTTGTGATTGCGTGGGGAACGGGAGCAGAACGATTTACTACGAGTGAACATGACCACGATCCGTCTCTACCATTTTCTTCCCGCTGAGCACGCGCTGGAGAACCTCAGGAAGCGCAGAATCAAGATTGCCGAGATTGACCAATTGAACGATCCTTTCGAGCTTTGGTGCGTGGCACAAGACAACAAGGAGTTGCGAGCACGATTGCGCGATTACAAGCGAACGATGGATGAAGGTTTTGGTTTGCTGTGCTTTTGCAGAGGATGGAACAATCCGCTGTTGTGGAGCCACTACGCCGATAAACACCGAGGCATGTGTCTCGGCTTCGATCTCGAAGAGAACACGGTCAAACCTGTCACCTACGTGGAGGAGCGCGTGCCCATCCAATATCCGTTTATCGAGCCCCTAGAAACGATTTCGGATCAGCTGCTCTGGACCAAATACATCGGCTGGAAATACGAGGAAGAACTTCGGAGCTGGATCAAATTCACGGATCGCGATCCAGAGACTAAATTGTACTTTTGTAACTTCGACGAAAAAATACGATTGAAAGAAGTCATCGCCGGCACGCTCTGCAAGGTAACAGAACGAGAGATCCGTGAAGCACTCGGCGACATCAGGGACGTGGGCGTAATCAAGGCGCGTCTGGCTTTCAAGACGTTCCGTATCGTGAGAATGGGATGGGGCTTCGACACTTCGAGCGGATAGCGATTACGACGGTTCTTTCGCCGATTACTTCTCGACGGCCGCAGGTTAGTCTCCAAGACTACGGGCAACTTGCGAAAGGAACTTCACGGTTTCCACGTCGGTATCCCGTAACGCTTGCACAACGGCCTCCACTTCGTAATCAGTGCATCATCCTCCCTTACGTCACTGGCACGTCGCCGTCTTCAGAATGCTTAGCGCCGCCTCATGTAGCTTCGCAGTGTCCTGTGCCAGCGTCTTATCCCTGTGAAGCGCGAGCAAAATAGCACCATCCGCTTCCTGTTGACTGAAATCTTCTGCCACGAGCGCCCAAGAAACTCCAGCCTTTGCCCGTTTCCGCATCTTTCGTTCGCGTTTCTCACCGTTGAACACACGCACCATGGGTGGCAATGCGGCGTATCGCTGCGCGGTTTGTGCGGATTTGTAGAATTGCTTTTCGCGCCGGCGCTTCGCACGCTGCGCACTGCCGTCATCCTTCATTACAACGGACAGAACGAGGGCCACGACGATGAGCCAACCGATCAAGCGATTGCCTCGCAGGGTTCGAGGGAAGGGAATAGCGGCGCCACTTCGGGTAAATCGAATCCGAGTGGAATTTTGTCAGTTTCAGATCGCAAGAACTTCAGGTCATCCACGGCTGCACGGCTATATCGTTCCGTGATCCCGTTTTTAGCGTGACCCATAATTTTCTTTAGCGCGCCAGGATGCATCCCCGCAGTATCGCAATTCCCACTGAAGAACCTTCGATAACTGTGGCATGGCGGGAGCGCAGCTTTTTCGAGCAGGCTATAGATTCGGTGCTGCGCCACAGGGAATAAGACACCAGAAGCAGGCACCAGCGCCTTCAAATAAGCATTCAGATCCGCTCGAACTGGAATTGAGCGACGAGCGCTAGGGGTTTTGAGCGTTTTTCTAATGTGTATAACCGCCGAATCGCTGTCGTACTCATCAGAATTTGGCCCCCCGGCGACGGTAAGCGCCAAAATCTCGCTTATCCTGAGCCCACAGCCTGCGGCAATCGCGACAACACCGCGCAGCTCGGGGATGGTCAACGCGCGTTCGATGTCCGCAGGGCTCGCCGCAGGAGCGTTTTGCTCTTCCGGAATTACTCTCGGCACCCTGACAAATTCGGGATTGATCTTCAGAGGATAGACCGGATTGCCGTCGCCATTTGAAACGGATTCCGTGACGAGCTTGACCACGTTTAGAATGCTCAAGATTGTGGCCGGACTCGCTTGTTCGCCGCGCAGGGAAGCCACGAAGTCGCGCACCATCACATTATTAATCGAAGACAAAGGCGCATCCCCAAGAACGCGCGCCGCGCGTGTGAATCCGTGTCGGTAGACTTTCTGAGTGTTCTCCGCGAGCGGTTTCCCGTTGCGTCTAATGTCATCAGGCAAGCGACGCAGCCAATCCTCGCCGGCTTTTGAGAATGTAATCACCTATTCCTCCTCCGGTAAGCCAAGCTCCTTCCGCAACACATTGCGAAGCCAAGTGGACGATGTTTTGCCCTTGCTCCCTGCGGCGTCATTCGCAGCTTGTAATTCCTCTTTGGTCAAAACGACCGTGATACGGCAATTCCGCTTTTCTTCCGCCTTCAACTTCGGCCTTCCCATCTTCGTCTTAGACACGAGCGAGCCTCCAGTGTAAATCATATCGCAGTTGTCATGTAATGTAAAGTCGAGGCTCGCTGCGACGTGCATCAGAAACTACTCCGCACCGGGGATCAGATGGCAGACTGCGCCGCAGTCCGGGCATTCACCGCTGGGCATTTCCTCACCTGCGCCCACCCGCTCCTCTATATGTTCCACTTCTTTCAACTGAGACTGAGGATAAATACCGCCGCAATTTTGACATTCACTCAGCTCTTCGCTGGCGTCCCAGCTAGTTCCAGTGATCGTAACCTGGAGGTTTACTCCAAACGATTCGCCCAACGAAGCATCGGCGGCCAATACGTAGGGCCGCAATTTACACATAAAGGCCGATGCTTGCGCCTCGTCTTCGGCTAGCACCGTGTCATAGAACCACTGCTGCTCATCGCTGTCATAACTGACTACCAGAAAGTTTTGCATGTATCCTCCCAAACCGAGATTTTGAAGCGACTACACCGCAAGCAATTCGACTTCTAACCATTGATAGGCTGCGCGCACCGATGACGTAGGCACCTTGTCTAACGAAACCAGAGGGGCATCACCGGCCCTGTCCTTCCAGATCGCGGCAAGCTTCGCCTTGATTGAAGACGACGCACCGTAAGTATTGAAGGATGGCAGCCGAAGGCAGCGGCCAAGAAAACGGTCCTGGAAATTCTCAACTGAATTGCAGGTTAGAACGAACACCGTTTGCGGCGGGCAATTCGTGCCGTCCAACACCGATAGCATTGCGAGCATCGCGGACGGTGTGAGACGGTCTGCCTCATCGATGATTACGCAATGCCAGCCTTTGCCGTCCGCTTGCATAGGGACGTACCAGCACATGTCTATCGTGGATTTTAGATTGTCCACTGAGGCGGCTTGACTGGGAATATGGTGTACTTCCGCCCCGATAGACTTGGCGTACAAAAACGCAGCCGTGGTTTTGCCCGTTCCCGTGTCGCCTTCTAGCAAGATTGCCGCGCCTGCTTTCGGACTCGCTGCGAGCTTGGACAAAATGCGCTTTTGTTTTTCTAAACCGATTAGCTGATCGAGCGACTGGGGTGCGTAGGACTCCGTTAGCGGCTTTCCGTAGTCCATCGCGGTCTGCGCTTCCATCGCAAAAAGTGTTTCCATTCGTCCTCCAATCATTCAGAATTTTCCTGCGACATCTCGGATCAAAACGATCTAGCTATTCGCTGTCTGCGCGTCTTCCTCATCCTCGTATCGCAACTGAAAGTCCGGGTCATCGGCCAGGACAAAGCCTTGCGCTTCCGCAGATAACGCTTGGAACCATTCCCGCCCAGACTGTTCCGCATTGTCATAGTCAATTATTTCAACCGTGATACCGGACGGAAGGGACGCATCCACCACGTCGGCCACGCCACCGTTGACGGTAACGAGAATGGTTCGTTTTGTAGCTGGCTTCGGCGGCTTGCTCTTCGCCACGTTTACCTTGACGGTGCGGGCGGCTTCCCACGGGCAGAAGAAACCCGCGATCTCCGCTTGCGCATCCGCCTTCGCGGTGTACGTCCTGTGATAACGCTGGCGCGTTCGCGTCTTCTTGTTCTTGCTATCCCAATAGTTGATTCCATATTCCTTTGCCATGCTGTTGACCTCCGTTTGGTTGGATTTGCTGCGACAAGAAACAAGATTGACCGCTTGGTTCTTGTGGAATCGCGCTAGGCGTTTCCGTGATTCCCGCTATCGCCAGCAGGAATCCCGCAACCGTCTATACTGCGATTGCTTCCGTATCCCGGGTTTCCGTAGCATCGGCCTTAGCGGATACGCCACGGATGTAATCGGCTGCTTTCTGCGCGGCACTTGCGGCAGTAACGAGCATCTTCGAATCGCCTTTGAGTGCCGATATCC
>Ga0182024_10008669_pt1 | contig 21321 bp, 20 predicted proteins | sample P32metaG_FD_120480 | JGI IMG/M metagenome (GOLD analysis project Ga0182024, IMG submission 120480) | Permafrost microbial communities from Stordalen Mire, Sweden - P3-2 metaG (Illumina Assembly) | ecosystem: Environmental > Terrestrial > Soil > Wetlands > Permafrost | place: Sweden: Stordalen...
CCTACACGGTATCCAAACACGCGATCACTGGGCTCACTCGGGCCCTGTCGCTCGAGGGGCGTGCACATGACATCGCCTGCGGGCAGATTGACATCGGTAATGCGGCCACGAGCATGACCGCTGTTATCGCGGCCGGTTCGCTTCAGGCTGACGGAAACATCGCGCCGGAACCGACGATAGATGTCGGTCACGTCGCGGCAACGGTTGTACACATGGCGAGTCTGCCGTTGGACGCGAACATCCAATTCCTAACTGTGATGGCGACAAAGATGCCATTTATCGGACGAGGGTGATCCCAAGGAGGTTCGGTTGACCACTTATTATTGCCTGGTTGCCCACCAACCCCGTACACTACCGCGCCTCCGATTCGTGACACTCCGGAGGCGCTGCTCGCCAACGAAACCGGGTTCGGCGTGAGAGTTTGATAGCCGGGGTGTAGCTCAGACTGGTAGAGCGCTACGTTTGGGACGTAGATGTCGCAGGTTCGAATCCTGTCACCCCGACCACTGATTTCCCAGGTGTTTTTGCTACTCTCACCACTCAATTCTAGGTCTTGGTCACAAGTTTTTTGTTGCTTGGTCACGGATTTGGTCACAAATTCGAGCCATAGAAAATGACACCATCGCCATTAACGGAATCGTGACGTCTTCACATTCCTGTGAACCAGAATCGAGGATTAACCAGGATGCGTGAATGCGAGCACCTGTAATGACGAACCGCTCACGCATTTCGATCGTCTGGTTCTCGTGGTTATAGCAAAATGCGGATCGCGTACCGTCGCAAGGCGAATGACATCGGCATTGAATTCCAGTCGGGAAAATTGGTCATGCTCAAGGGACCGTCCAGCGGTAGCCGCTAACTCACATAACGATCCGAGTCTTTCAGGGCAGCCGTTAGGTCACCCACGCTTATAGCTTCTTTGCGAACTGAATATCCTGGAAGTTCATCGCCAGTAGATTTGGATACTTGTATTTAGGGGGCCTGGTGAGCAAAAGAAACATGGACGTCTTTTCGCTGCGCGACACTGTTGTCGGCGAGTACCAGAAGTTCGCCACTTCGTTCACAACAATCCGCGAGTAACGTATTGTTTTTAAAACGAATTAAGGCGGGATGCGTGCCAGCCCGCACTCGATTCTGCCCACATTGCGCGGCAATGATACGATTCGGCTATGGCTACCGAACGCGAACAGGTCTTCCGTGACGCCCTTGAGCTCGATCCGCAAGATCGGGCAGAACTCCTAACCCTGCTTATCGATCGCCTAGATCCCGGGGCGGAGTCGGGCGTTGAGGAAGCGTGGATGCAGGAGATCGATCGCCGAGTCGATCAACTCGATAGCGGTACAGCAGAAACTGTGCCTTGGGACGTCGCCAGAGCGCGATTGAAACGATCGAGCGGTGCCTGACCGCGAAATCCGTTTTCACCCCTTGGCCTTAAGCGAGGCCGAAACTGCGCGAGCGTGGTATGCGGAGCGCAACCCACATGTCGCTGATCTGTTCGTCGCCGAAATTGAGCGCGCCGTCGAGCGCATCAGCCAATTTCCCGAAGGATCGCCGCGCATTCGAGGCGCCGCTCGTCGATTCGTGTTTCCCAAGTTTCCTTTTAGCTTTATTTTCCGAGTCGAATCCAAATTCATCGAAATCATCGCCGTTGCTCACCACCGTCGACGTCCCGGGTTTTGGTCATCCCGGTAATGGAGGCATTGCTCTTGAATTTGCGCAACGGGATATGAGCATCACCTCGCCGTTTTACTCTTTGTCCCGGCGCACACTTGGGCAGTGGGGTGAACGAATTGACCGCTGAGAAACCTGCCAACGCGCGGTCCATACGAAGATCGCTACCTGATTCCTTTAGGGACCACTGCCATGAGTCCGAAGCGGATTATTCTTCGCGATGCGTCCCGCAAGCCAGGCTTGCACCTCGTGCTCAATCCAGCCGACCGCATGCGCAGTGATTTTCACCCGCATCGGGAATTTACCTTCCGACCGCAACTCGTAGATCTTCGTCTTTTTCAACCCGGTACGCTCGCGCCGTAACCCTCGCATTGTCCTTTGTCGGTGCGTCCAGAGGCGCTAACCTATTGTTTTATAACGCTGCTGTGGGCGGCCGCTGGTCCGGAACGGTTATTTGGCGTTTTTAGAACCTCGATTAGGCGGTTGCAACTTTATGGCCGCGATTGGGTACTTACGGAGCATGACCCACGTCGATCGAGAAGCAGCTACGGCGCGATGAATTCGTTGGCCAAAATCTCTCCCCGCGACGGCGATTTCGATCTATTGGCTGCCGTCGCCGCTGGAAATCGCCCGGCACTGGAGCAGCTCTATCACGACTATCACCGACGGCTCGCTCGATTTTTGTCGAGATTCACTTCGCGGTACGAGAACGTCGAAGAAATCATCAACGATACTTTCATGGTCGTCTGGCAGAGCGCCAAGGACTTTCGCAATGCCTCGCAAGTATCCACCTGGATCTTCGGCATCGCATACCGAACGGCGCTGAAGTCGCTGCGTCGGCAGAAGAATCACGCGGCGGCGCTGAGCCTCGACGAATCGCCCGAGCAGATCGTCGATCCGGAAGCCGACGCCGAGGTGCAGGACTGGGTAACACGTGGCTTGAACTGCCTCACCGTCGAACACAGGCTGACGTTGGAACTTGCGTATCGCATGGGTCATTCGCTGGAGGTGATCGGCCGAGGAACCTGCACCGGGGACGCCCACGCCGATGTGACGACTGATCGGACCGATCGTGTCGCGTTGCACTGAGACCTAACGTCTTGCAGCCGGCTGTGCAGCGCCGCGAGGCGCCGATGGAGGACGTACAGGGTAGCGCCGATGCCCGCGGCATCGCCATCGACGAGGCGGGCATCAAGAATCTACAGCATCCGATCAAGGTCGCCGGCGGCGCGGGCGTCGAGCAGCACACGGTCGCGAAGCTGAGCATGAGCGTGAGTCTGCCGCACAACCACAAGGGTACGCATATGTCACGCTTCCTGGAGCGCCTGAACTCCCAGGAGCAGGCTATCTCCGTCGAATCATTCGTCAGATTGCTCGAGGAGACGATGCACTACCTAGAAGCACCGTCTGGTCAGATCGAAATGGCTTTTCCCTATTTCATCGTTAAAAAGGCGCCCGTGTCCGGTGCCGAGAGCCTGATGGACTACCAGGCTGCGATTCGCGGTAGGCACCGGCTCGGCAGGACGGATCTCTGGCTCAAGGTGACCGTGCCGGTGACGAGCCTGTGCCCTTGCTCGAAGAAAATCTCTGCGTACGGGGCGCACAATCAGCGGGCGCACATCACCATCACGGCGAAGATCGGCGCATCGATATGGTTCGAAGATCTGATCGGCATGGCGGAGAGGGTGGCGTCGAGCGAGCTCTACTCCGTGCTGAAGCGCCCGGATGAAAAGTACGTGACCGAGCGCGCCTATGACAACGCTAAATTCGTCGAGGACGTCGTGCGCGATGCGGCGCTCGCCCTCAATGAGGATCCTCGGGTACGCGCATACAGGGTCGAGTCGGAGAACTTCGAGTCGATTCATAATCATTCCGCATACGCGATGATCGACTTCGACAAAGAGCTCCCCCTGGCATAAGCGCGTAATTGCCCCACCCGACGGCCTAAAAATCGCGCACGGTCGTTAAACCGTTGCCGTGCCGCGCGGTACTTACTCTCCGTAACCGCTCCTGGGTGTGAGTTTGTCTTTCTAACCATGTGGTGTTCACTTGTTGCGTAGCCGCCTGCCCCTGGTGACGCTCTACGTGACGGAGCGCTGTAATTCGCGCTGCGTCACCTGTGACCATTGGCGGCACGGACGCGCCGATGCGAGTCTCGCGTCCATAACCCGCTTGCTGCCCAGTTTCGAATTGCTCGGTACGAGAATGGTGGCGCTGTCGGGGGGTGAACCGCTCCTGCATCCGGAGTGGGCGCAGATCGCGCAGTTGTTGAAATCCCGGGGCCTTAAGCTTTGGCTCCTCACGTCCGGGCTATCTCTGGCCAAGCATGCGCGTCGCGCCAGCGCGCTGTTCGACTGCATTACGGTGTCGCTTGATGGAACGAATCGTGAGACTTACGCGGCGATCCGAGGTCTCGATGCCTTCGACAAGGTCTTGGAAGGGATCCGCGCGGCGGCGACTTACGGGGTCGCACCGAGCATTCGAGTCACCCTGCAGCGGGCCAACTACCGGCAGTTGCCGCTGTTCGTCGATCTGGCCCGAGCCGTCGGCGCCCGCCAGGTCTCGTTTCTTGCGGTCGACGTCGCCAATCCTCACGCGTTCGGGCGCATCGATGACTTCAGCTCCGACCTGGCACTGCGGGTCGAGGACTTGCCGGTGTTCGAAGGGCTCGTACGCTCCATGGAGGTGGAGCATGCGGACAGTTTCAGGTCCGGCTTCATCGCGGAGAGCCCCCTGAAGCTCAGACGCATTGTCCAATACTTCTCAGCCCTGTGCGGGCGCGAGGCATTTCCTGCGGTTCGCTGCAATGCTCCCGAATTCTCGGCGGTGATCGGCGCGAACGGCCGCGTACAGCCTTGCTTTTTCATCCCGGGTCCGCCGGAAGCCGACGCATGGGGCGATTTCCGCGCCGCGCTCGACAACGACGGAATGGCGGCCCTGCGAGATGACATCCGCGCCGGAAAGCGTCCTGAGTGCGGCACCTGCGTATGTTCCATGTGGAAAGAGCTCGACACGGTTACCCACTCCGTCTCCGTGTCTCACGCCCCGGGATCCTTGAGATGACCGGCAAACGACTCAAGGTCGTTCTCTATAACCCCTGGGCGGTCTTCTACACGATGCCGCTCGCGCTGCTCGCCATCGGCTCCGAGCTCAATCCCGATCGCTACGAAGTGGTGATTATAGACGCCCGCGTCGATTCCAGTGCCGAGAGAACGGTGCTTGCACACATCGGCGAGGCGGTATGCCTCGGGGTCACCGTGCTCACCGGGGCGCCGATCTCCGATGCGCTTGCCATATCGCGCGCGGCGAAACGCGCTCGGCCGGATTTGACCGTGGTATGGGGAGGCTGGCATCCGTCGATGTTTTCCCGCGAATGTTTGAGCGAATCCTCGGTTGACGTCACAGTGCGGGGGCAGGGCGAGGAAACATTTGCCGACATCGTGGAGCGCCTCGCGCAGGGCCGCTCGCTCGAGGATTGCGCCGGCTGCACGGTCAGGCTCCCCGATGGCACGCTTCGGGAGAATCCCGCACGGCCGCTCGCACAAGTCGACAACTTCCGGGCGCACGACTATGGACTCATCCCGGTGGAGCGTTACTACCAACTGAAGGGCAAGCGCCAGCTCGATTACATCTCCTCGCAAGGCTGCAATTTCAGGTGCGCGTTCTGCTCGGACCCCTTCGTCTACGGACGAAAATGGGTAGGGCTCGAGCCTGTCCGCATGGCGATGCGCCTCAAGGAGCTGTGGGACCGCTATCAATTCGACGACGTGAATTTTCAGGACGAGACCTTTTTCACCAAGGCAAATCGGGTCGAGGCGCTCGCCGATCGAATCGTCCAATCCGGAATGAAGATCACCTGGGCTGCCACCATGCGCGCCGACCAAGGCGTGCGGCTGCCGCCCGCCGTCTGGAAGCGCTGCAAGCAGTCGGGCCTTCGTCGCCTGCTCGTCGGCGTCGAGTCCGGCTCCAATGAGGTACTGAGGCGCATTCGCAAGGACATCAAGATCGAGCAAGTCTACGAGACGGCGGAGACGATGCTGAAATATGGAATTGCCGGGCACTTTCCGTTCATTGTCGGCTTTCCGGACGAAAGCGATGAGAGTGTCCAGGCAAGCCTCGACTGCGCGAAGAAGCTGCGCGCCATGAGCCCCGACTTCCTGACCCCGATCTATTACTTCAAGCCCTATCCCGGCAGCGCGCTGGTGATCGAGGCCGTCGAGCGCGGCTATCGCTTGCCGGAGACGCTCGCGGCGTGGGCGCAGTTCGACTACGTCGCGGGCGAACCGGGGCCTTGGGTGTCCGCGGAGAAATTCGAGCTCATCGAGCGCTTCAAGTTTTTTCACGAACTCGCCTGGAAAAAGGTGTCCCCCGGAAGGGCGCTGCTGCAGCGGATCGCCCGCTATCGGTGCAACAGAGATAACTACCGGTGGCCCGTCGAGATGCTATTCACGCGCTGGCTGGCGCCGGCTCAGAAGCTCTCATAATGGCCGCCGATACCTGGCGAGTGGCCCGGTTGCCGCTGCCTCAACGGCTCTTGGGCAAGGCGATGGCCTGGGGCTACCGGCTGATCGGCAAGGATCGCTACGACGATTTCCGGTTGGAGTGGATCTACGGCTTGCCCTTCATGGTTACGCCGAGCGTGTTCAATCCGAAGGTGCCTCGAACCGGGCAATTTTTTGCCTCCCACATTGATTCGAAGCTGGTATCTCGGGAGTCGGAAATTCTGGACATGGGTACGGGATCCGGCGTCTGCGCCGTGTTCGCCGCGAATCATGCACGGCGCGTCGTCGCGGTGGACATCAACCCGGCCGCCGTGCGCTGCGCCCGGATCAACGCGCTGCTCAATAGCGTGGACCACAAGATCGAGGTACGGCAAGGCGATTTGTTCGAGCCGGTGCGTGGGGAGCAGTTCGACCTGATTCTCTTCAATCCGCCGTTCGTGCGCGGTGCGCCTAAGGACTCGCGCGACGGCGCCTGGCGGTCGAGCGATGTCGCGGAGCGCTTTGCGGCGGGGATGCGCACCCACTTGAAGCCGGGCGGCGCGGCGCTGGTGCTGCTGTCGACCTTCGGCGACGGGCGAGTTTTTCTCAAAGAATTCCACAACCAGGGGTTCAAGATCGACGTGTTCGCAGAGCGCCGCTTCGTCAACGAAAGATTGACCTTATTCCGGCTCGTGCCGGCCCAGAGGCCGTCATGAGCGCTGCGCAGTCCGTACTGCTCGTCAACCCGACGATCACCTCGCACCGCCATGCGCGCTTTCCCCTCGCCGTCATGAGCTTATCGGCGGCGCTCGAGGGCAAGTACGGCCCGATCATCATCGACGGCAACGTCGATCGCGATTTCATCTCAAGCGCAGTGCGCGCCGTCAGCGAGACCTCGGTGGCGGCGGTCGGGATCACGGTCATGGGCGGCCCCCAATTGCTATCGGCCATTGCCGTGTCGAAAGCCATTCGCGCGCGGCGGCCGTCGCTGCCGATCGTGTGGGGCGGCGCTTTTCCGACCGTTTGCCCGGATTCGGCGCTGAACACAGACTATGTCGACTACGCCGTGCGAGGTCAGGGCGAGGAGACCTTTACCGAACTTCTGGACACGCTCGAGGGGCGACGCGATCGAGACCTGGGATCGATTGCCGGGCTCACGTGGCGCAAAGACGGCGAGGTCGTCAACAACCCGGAGCGCAAGTTCTCCGCCGCGAGCCTCACGCGAACGCTGCCGTACGACAAGCTGCAAAACCCCCAGCAATACCTCACGAACACCTATCTGGGCCGGCGCACCATCGGCTACCAAGCCGCCTTGGGCTGCCGTTACCGCTGCACGTTCTGCGGAGTCGCGACGATGTTCCGGGGCAAGACGGCGCTGCCGCCGGCCCAGCGGCTCGAGCAGGATCTCAGGTTCATGAGAGACCGGTTCGGCGTGGACGCCATCCAATTCTACGACCACAACTTCTTCGACCGCGAGGTCGACATGGTGCCGCTGCTCGAAGTGCTGGCGAAATTCAAGATGCCGTGGTGGTGCTTCGCGCGTTCTGATGCCCTCGTCAACCTGTCAGAATCGTCTTGGTCGCTGGTGAGGAAGAGCGGTCTGCGTATGGCGTACATCGGCGCGGAATCGCCGAGCGATTGGCTGTTGCACGACATCCGCAAGGGCACGAGCTGCGATCAGACCTTGGAGGCCGTGGAGAAATGTCGCAGCCACGGGGTGATTCCGGAGCTCTCTTTCATGCTGGCGCCTCCGCGCGATCCAGAAGGCGAGACCGAAAAAACCTTCGATTTCATCCGCATGATCAAGCGGACCCACCCCGCTACGGAAGTCATGATTTACATCTACACGCCGTTACCCCGGCGATGGGACAAGAATTCAACGGCGGCGCGCATGGCGAACGAGCTGCGCGATTGCGAGGGCAATCCGGTCATGTTCCCGCAATCGGCCGATGGCTGGGCCGAGCCCCAATGGGTCGACTATTGGTGTCATCAGGATGCTCCTTGGCTCTCCGAGCGCTTGCGTCGCCGGATCGTCGATTTCACGACCGTCTTAGGCTGCAGATATCCGACCATCATGGACATCCGCGCTTCGGCGTGGGGCAAGTCCGCGCTGCGCGCGCTCGCCGCCTGGCGCTACCGGTTCCAGCGCTACGATCGCCCCTGGGAGCTTCGCGTCTCCCGCAAGCTGATCCGCCATTGGGATCCGCGGGTCATGAGCCTCTAGACGCCATGCGGCCCCTGTTGCACGTCATACAGATCAGCTTTTTCCGGGATCCTGAGGAGCGTTTGCCCTCGCAACTCCTCCAGGCCTGGCCCACCCTCGTGGATGTCGCCGAGGCCGCATGCGGCGGCGGAACTCGCGTAACCGTCGTGCAGGCGAGCTCGCATTCGGAGCACTTGGAACGCGGCGGGGTGCACTATCATTTTCTGCCCTTTGGCGGCGCCGAGCAGCAGGGAAGGGTGAGCGCGGGCCTCGCGGAGCTACTCGCCACCCTCGCGCCGGACGTCTTTCATGTGCACGGTCTGGGATTTGCGCGCGATGTGCTGTCGCTGGCCTCGCTCGCTGCGGGCGTACCGATCATTCTGCAGGATCATGCCGACAAACTGCCCCGTTTCTGGCGGCGAAGGCCGTGGCGCCTCCAGATGTCGGTTGCGGCCGGTGTTGCATTTTGCGCCAGAACACAGGCGCGGCAGTTTGTCGACGCCGGACTTCTCTCGGCGGACACGCCGCCGTATGAAATACCGGAATCCACAAGCCGCTTTGTACCCGGAGACGCTGGAACGGCGCGCGGGCTGACCGGCCTCGCCGGGAACCCCGCAGTTCTTTGGGTGGGGCACCTCAACGACAACAAAGACCCGCTCACTGTCTTGGACGGTGTCAGCGCCGCGGCGCAAGAGTTGCCGGAGTTGCAGCTGTGGTGCTGCTTTGGCACGGCGCCGCTGCTGTGCAACGTCCAGAGGCGAATCGCCCAGGATTCGCGCCTGCGCAGCCGAGTTCGGCTGATCGGGCGAGTGTCTCATGAAACGATCGAGCGATCGATGCAGGCGGCGGACCTGTTCGTCCTCGGAAGTCACCAGGAAGGCAGCGGCTATTCGGTGATTGAGGCGCTTGCCTGCGGATTACCCCCCATCGTCACCGATATTCCGTCGTTTCGTTCTCTCACCGGAGGTGGGGCGGTGGGAACGCTGTGGCCTTGCGGCGATTCGCAGGCTCTGTGCGACGCATTGACCTCGGCGCGATTCGATGCCGAGACGCGTGCCGCGGTACGTGCGCATTTCGATCGGGAGCTGTCGCTGCATTCGCTCGGAAGGAAGCTCGCGGCCATGTATGTCGACGCCCGCGCGCGCACGTACAACCGGCATCATAAGTTGCCCGCGATGGGTAGATCGTGAGCACCGGCATGTCGCCTGCGGTATCGATCATCATGCCGACCTTCAACCGGCTCGAATTCCTCGAGCCCGCAATCGACTCGGTCTTCGCCCAGACTTTCGAGAACTGGGAGCTCATTATCGCGGACGACGGCTCGAGCGAGCCTACCCGCGCCTACCTGCGGGTGCTGCAAGATCACCCGCGCGTCCATGTGATCTTCATGCCACACACTGGAAAACCGTCCATCGTCAGCAATGTGGCGCTTCGCGATGCGCGAGGCGAGTACGTGGCTTTTTTGGACTCCGACGATGTCTGGCTGCCGAAGAAACTCGAGACCCAGATTGCATCGCTTCGCCAGCACCCCGCGCGGGGTTGGAGCTATACCAAGTTTGCGCTGATCGATTCCTTCGGTAATCGCACCGATCCGGCGCGAACCCGGAACTGGCCGACGCCCTCGGGCTGGATTCTGGAGAGGCTTCTGGAAGAAGAGACCGTCATCGCACAGCCGAGCGTGGTCGTTTCGCGGCGGCTGCTCGCGGAGCTCGGGGCATTCGATGAAGAGCTGGTCATGTGCTACGACGACGAGCTGTGGTTTCGATTGGCCTCGCACAGCGAGATCGACGGCGTCGACGAACCGCTCACCCTGGTACGCCGGCACGGTCATCATTCGGGGAGCGATATCATCGCCTGGCGCGACCGACGTCGCGTATTCGAAAAAGCGCTGCTGGTGAAGCGCGGGGGCCGCTTGGACGCGATGCTGCGTAAACTGCGCGCCCAGATGTCCGCGGGACTTGCGACAAGCCAGGCGGTCTCGGGAAGGCGATGGGACGCGTTCACCACGCTCTGTTCGAGTGCACCGCATTCCTGGCGGCACCCGCGGTGTTGGCTTGGCGCGTGGGCTTCCACGCTGCGCGCATGCGCACCACAGTCCGTGCGCACACTCGCGCGCCGTTACCGGGCTCGTCGCCAACTTGTGCGCTCATGAGTCTGACAGCCGAGCTCTGGAGCGTGCTCACCCCTCCGCAACGGCGGCGCGTCATTGCGGCGCAAGTCATTTCCGTCGCCATGGCCTTCTCCACGGTCACCGGTATCGCGGCCATCGCTCCGTTCTTCGCCGTGCTCGGCGAGCCGCGGCTGATCGATCAGAATAGGCAGCTCCACTGGCTATACGTCCAGGGCGGCTTCTCGAGTGAGCACAGCTTCGTCGTCGCCCTCGGATTCGGATTCGTCGCGGTGGTGCTCATCGCCAATCTGGTGAATGCGATCGGCAGCTTGACCATGAATCGCCTCGCGCTGCGGATCGGTGCCGAGCTGCAGACGACGCTATTCGAAGAATATCTGCGGCGCCCCTACGCGTTTCACGCCGCCACCAACAGCACCACGCTGTTCAACAACATCGTGCACGAGACCGCTCGCGTGACCAACGGAATCCTCCAGAGTGCCTTGATTCTCGTGACCAATCTCGTTGCGGCGGCATTCATTGTCCTGTCCGTCTTGGCGCTGAACACGGCGGTCTCTCTCACCATGCTGATGGGATTGGCTGGTGGGTATGCCCTGATCTATCTCTGCGTGCGTGCCGGGCTGCTGCGATTGGGCCACGCGCATTCACGTGCCTGGGTCGAGCAGACAAAGATCGTCAGCGAGAGCTTTGGCGCCATTCGGGAAATCCTGCTGCTGCGGGACCGCCGACTATTCCACGAGACCTTCGAACGAGCGAGCCGGGACGTCTCGCATGCCGGCGCGCATGTTCACGCGGCCGCACAGATTCCAAAGCACGTGATGGAGTGCGTGGCGGTCGCCGCTCTGGTCGGCACCGCTCTCGTTGTGGGCACGCGCAGCGAGGGCATGGGACCATGGTTGGGCCAGTTGACGTTCATCGCTTTCTCGGTCTATCGGCTTCTGCCGATGCTGCAGCAGGTCTTCGCGGCGGCGGTCAGAATCCGCGCCGATCGTGCCGCACTTGTCCGGGTCGTGCCCGATCTACGGCGGCTCTCAGCCGCCAGATCACCCGCTTTTGCAAGTAACCCTTTTTCGGCCGGCCACCGGTGGCGCGATCGACCCCGCGAGGAGATCCGCCTCAAAGAAGTGTCGTTTCAGTATGGGATGGACCGCGCGCATGCGCTGATCGGCGCGAATCTGCGCATCCCAGCCCGCTCCATGGTCGGCATCGTCGGCGCCAACGGCTCGGGAAAGACCACGCTGATGGACTTGATTGCCGGCTTGCTCACGCCCACCTTGGGGGAGTTGCTGATCGACGGGGTAGCGCTCGACGACGACAACCGCGCTGCGTGGCAGACCCGCATCGCCTACGTACCCCAGAATATCTTCCTCCTGGACTCGAGCATTGCGCAGAACATTGCGTTCGGCATCGCTCCAAACGCCGTCGACGCGCGACGGATGATGCAGGCGGCGCGGGCGGCTCAGCTCGAGGAGTTCATCCTGTCGCTCCCCGACAAATACGACCACAAAGTGGGCGAGCGAGGAATCAAGTTAAGCGGCGGCCAACGGCAGAGGATCGGCATCGCACGAGCGCTATACAAGGACGCGCCGGTACTTCTGCTCGACGAGGCAATGAGCGCGCTGGACGGAATGACGGAAGTTGAACTGATGAGCGTCCTCGAGACGCTGCGCGGACGCTCTACGATTATCCTGATTGCGCACCGGCTGAGCCTGGTGCGCGGATGCGATGTGGTATTCCAACTCGAGGCGGGAAGAGTCATCGGATGTGGGAGCTATGAGGACCTCACGAGGGAATCGGAGCGCTTCCGGCGCATGATCGGCGTTGCCTCGCTATGAGTCGAGATCGTGCGCTGGTGACGAGCGTGATGCCCTTGCGGATCAGCGCTCGCACCCGAGTGCTCTCGGCAGTCAAAGTCGGCGGGAACAGATATCCAGCCTTGACCGGTGTTAGAGCGTTGGGAGCGATGGTGGTGTTTTTCGATCATTTTCCGTTGTGGGCCAATTCTCACCTCACCTTGAACGTAATGGCATTTTTTTTTGCATTGAGCGGCTTTTTGATCGTTCGCATCTATTATGAGCAGGCAGCACTCGATCGCAGATGGCTGGCAAAGTATTTCGTCAATCGATTTGCGCGAATCTACCCGATCTATTTCCTTCTGCTGAGTATTGCGGTCCTTATCCATCACGGGTTTCGCCCCTGGGTGCTGGTGACGAACTACACCCTGACACACGCTCTTTTTAGCAATGTCCACTTCATAATTCAGCCGAGCTGGTCTTTGACCGTGGAAGAGTGCTTCTACCTCCTGGCACCGCTGTTCATGGTCCTCGCCAGAGTTCGCAATTTCCTTGCTGCGTTCGCATTGGGATGTTTCCTGCTATTGGCGGCGCTGCTCGTCTCGACGCTGGGTATCGGCTTTCTCGGATCGCCCTCGTTCGTTTTATCGACCACTTTCTTCGGCAATTTCGTCGAATTCTTTGCCGGAGTCTACATCGCCCTGGTGGTCATTAGGCTGGAGAAAAATGGCCGGATTTACGTGCCGGGAGGCCGGTGTACGGCGGCGGGAGCTGCGGGAGTCGCATTTTTGGCAATCGCAATGATCTTGGTTTATCGGCGCGTTTCGCTCGATCTTGCCGCCGTCATCCTGATCAATAATTTTCTGATTCCCTTTCCCATTGCGCTTCTATACTGGGGGCTGATCCGCGAGAAGACGATGCTTTCGCGGCTCTTGTCGAGCAAAGCGCTCCGGTTACTGGGCAGCGGCTCCTATTCCTTCTACCTGCTGCACACGCTCATTATCGACTATGTGAGTGTGCCCCTTTTAGCCTCGACGGGTGGGTACCGGCCCCTATACGTCGCGCTCACGTTCATCGTTACCTGGATCATTTCGATTCTGCTGTTCCTAGTCTACGAAGAGCCGCTAAATCTCTTCATCCGCGAAAAGTTCAGATCGAAGGCTTTTCGAACAGCAGAAACATGAACCGGCAGCTCGTCAGCCGCAGCCACGCTCTTGAGCCGTGCCGGTTCATATCGATGCCGTCCGCATATGACGGGAGGCCCGGAAAGACGCGCTTCAATACGAAATATGGCGCGCTTTGCGCGGCGAACTCGGCAAGGCGACGGCGTACGATCGGCCCGTGCGCGCCAGGCACGGCGAAATGCCCTTTGCGCCACAAGCGCCGGCAATTCGACCACCACCAGCGGTACCGCAGGTCTCCCACGAAATACGGGCTCAACACGCTTGCCAAGACTTTGCCGTTGGGTGCCGTGAGAGTGTGGAATTTTCGAAACAGACCTTGCAGATCCTTGACCAGATTCAGAGGCGCAAAGTTCGAGGTGACGAGATCTATCTCCGGCGCATCGCAGGGCGTCTCGCTGGCGAGGAAATCTGGATACGTTCCGGTGTTAACCGTGATTTGACCGGCCTGGATGAGCTCACGGCAATGCACAGAGAAGTAATCGCACATTCCAGGATCGACATCATAGGCGCCGACCCTGAATCCGCGCTCGGCATAGAAGCGCGCATCGATGCCGGGTCCGGCGCCGAAGTCGAAGAGGGCGGCGCCCGGCCGCGCAATTCGCATCACGAGATCTTGGAAGGCGGCGCGTGCGCGGCGGTCGGACGGCAGGGCCGAGATCGCCTCGACGTACCTCGCGCCCGTGTGGGTTTCACTCATAGTAGCACGACTACCGCCTCACCTTTTTTTCATCACCATCAGAAAGTGATCCCCCATCCCGCGCACCAAAGGCCACGAGGACACGCGACGATCGACGCGCCACAGCCGCGCGTGCCAGCGCGGATGTCTGTCGCGCACCCACGTCAGGTACGGCGGCGGCGCAAACACACACAGTCCGCGAAAGTGCTCGAGAGTAAAGCGCGGTTTGAAGGCCTCGTAGAACTCGCGGGGACCATAGTAGCGGGTCCAGATGGTGTGATTGTTCATTTTAACGGCGACGGTGCCGCGCGCAAAACGCACCGTCGCCCTGCGCCAGCGCCGCAGTCGCAGGTAGTGCGCAATCTCCCATGGACAGATCCGGCCGATCACCGTGAACACCAGTGCACCACCCGGTCTCAGCAGGCGCGCACATTCGGTGGAAACGTGGGCAAGGTCGGGTACGCAATTGAGCGGACCGAGATCGGAGTAGGCGCCATCGTAGCAGCTCTCCCCATCGAGACGCTGCAACTCGTGGGCACCGATGGCGATCGTGCGCACGCGCTCGGTCAAGCGCTCCCGCGCCGCCCGCTCCCGAGTCCGCTCTACCATTTTCGTCGACCAGTCGGTCGCCGTGATTTGATGTCCGCGTTGGCCCATCCGGATCGCATCCAGTCCCGTGCCGCAGCCCAAATCGATCAACTGGCTGCTGGAAGGGAATGTCGTGTCCAGCCAATGCCACATCTCGGCGCGCATATCCTGAATGAGATCATTGTTGCCTCTGGGACCGTCGTAGTCTGCTGCGACGCTGTCGAAAGCTTCTTGGGTGTCGCGTAATTGCGGCGGCGAGGCCAAATCTGCGGACCGGTGGGAGATCGTATTCATGCGAGATAACGTCTGTAAGTGCCTCCATCGACCGTCTTGGTTTAAGGCCGACGCCAATCGTGTGCTTTTTCTGGATCCGGCCGCCGGATGTCGCCGTTGCCGATTTTCGAGGAAGGCTACATGACTTCCAGGAAGCGCACCATTGCCGCGGATTTGTTCGCCGATCCGTTTGGCGAGCGATCAGCGATGACAGCCCGGCGGGACCTGCAGCTCTTGGGCGGCCGGTTTCGGTTCGAGAGCAACAGCCGCCAGCTGCTCCGCTTGGTCGATGCCGCCTTCGAAGGTCTGCCACGGCACCGCCTTTCGGCAATCATTCCGCGCCTCAGTGTCAGGTTAGTGTTGAGATCCGGCGGGCGGCCGCACCCGCGCAGGCGGCTGGAGCCGCCGCCGCTCGGCATGTTTTCCGGAGCGGGACTTTTGGGCGGTGCGACCGATCGTTCGGATTTCGTAGTCCTATCCCCGATGGAGCGGTCAGCGCTCATCGTCATATCCCCGCCAATGATGCGCTTTCCCTACCATGCCCGCTATGAGCTGATCGAATTTGCGGTGTTCGCGCTTGCCGCGCGGGCGCAGCAGCTCGTGTCACTCCATGCCGCATGCATAGGGCGAAGAGGCCGCGGCCTCCTGTTGATGGGCCCGACCGGCGCCGGAAAGTCGACTCTCGCACTGCTGTCGTTGCTGCAAGGCTTCGATTTTGTATCGGAGGACAGTGTTTTCGTGGCGCCGGATACGTTGCTGGCGACCGGCGTCGCAAACTTCCTGCATGTCCGGGCCGATTCGCTGCGCTGGGTCGAACGAAGTCGTGACGTGGCGGCGATACGAGCATCGCCCGTCATCCGTCGCCGCAGCGGGGTCAGAAAATTCGAGGTGGACCTGCGGCAGGGCACCTATCGGCTGGCGGCCTCGCCGCTCAAGATCGGCGCGATCGTGTTTCTTTCGGCACAGAAGGCGGGGGGTGGTCCGCTGCTGAGACCCCTCGCGAAATCGAGTATGTGGGCACGGTTGACGGAGGTGCAGGCGTACGCCGCAAATCAACCGCAATGGGCGGCGTTCCGCGAGCGGGTATCCCGTCTAGAGGCGTTCGAGCTGCGCAGGGGAGCGCATCCGCTCGAGGCCATCGACGTGCTGCGGTCGCTCCTCGAGCGATAGGCGATGCGAATCGCACTGGTGGTACCCGGAGGCGTCGACCGATCCGGAGAGTATCGGGTGATTCCCGCCGTAGTCGCTTTGATCGCACGCTTGTCGCTTCGTCACGATGTCCAAGTGTTCGCCTTGAATCAGGAGGAGCGCAGCGGCGAGTGGGATTTGGCGGGAGCGCACATTCGCAACATCGGCGCAGGACATACCGTTTTTCGAGCGGTGCGCTCGATCTGCACCCAGCATCGCTTGATGCCTTTCGATATCGTACACGCCATCTGGTCGGGGTGGCCTGGCTTGATCGCGGTGGCGAGCGGCAAGATTCTCGGCATCCCGAGCCTAATTCATATCGCCGGCGGAGAGCTGGTTTCAATTCCGGATATCGCTTACGGCGGCGCATTGACATGGCGCGGCCGCGTACGAGAGGCCTGGACCTTGCGGGCGGCGTCGGCACTCACGGCCGCGAGCGCGCCCGTCATCGAGACCTTATCGAAGCGAGGTCTTTCGGCCCTGCGTGTGCCGCTCGGCGTCGATCTGACCACGTGGCCGCCGCGCGACCCAGTCCGTCGGGACCCGACGCGACCGGCACGGCTGATTCACGTCGCGAGCCTTAATCGGGTGAAAGATCAGCCGACGCTGCTGCGAGCGCTCGCGTCACTCGTACGGTCCGGTGTGAGCTTCGAGATGGATATCGTCGGCGATGACACGCTGCACGGCGAAGTGCAAGCCCTCACTGTAATCCTAGGATTATCGGAGAGAGTGCGATTTAGAGGCTTTTTACCGCAACGCGAGCTGCGTCCCTTGATCGAAGCGGCCGATATTATGGTGCTCTCTTCGCGCCACGAAACCGGGCCCCTCGCGATGCTGGAAGCCGCCGTTGCCGGGGTGCCCACCGTCGGCACCGCGGTCGGCCACTTGCACGAATGGTCACCCCATGGCGCGGTGTCGGTCGCTGTGGGAGACTGGGCGCGTCTCGCGCAGGCGATTGCAGAGATGCTCGACGACGAAGAGCGGCGCCTGCGTATCGCTCGCGAGGCCCTTCAGCGAGCCGTGCGCGAGGACGCCGACTATACTGCCGACCGGGTTCAAGCCCTGTATGTGAGCCTCACGAAATCTCGGCGACCGCGACCGTAAAGGTCTGCAGAAAGTGGAAGTCTGAGCGCCGCAGCGCGAACTGCGAATGCCCCGGATCGCATAACGCACTGAGCTCGGCATAGTCGGCCGACGATAAATACGGCCGCAGTCGCTCACCCCAGGTTTGTCTGAATATTGCCTCGAGCAGATAAGCGCGATCCGCCGGCGCGAGGGGAGCCGTGCGCTCGATAACCGTGGTGCGTATGGTCACTTCGCGCAGCACCGCGCACTGCAGCAGGCCGATCATACTGCGAACTGCGGTGAGTTCGCGCTCGTCGAGACCGTAACGCTCTCGGTAATAACTGCGCACTGCTTCGTTGGTGAGCCGCTCGAGCCGTGTATCCCAGGCAAAATACATGTCGGGCAGCAGAGAGCTCTGGCCGAGCGCGATTCGTCCGCCCGGGCGCAGGAGCGATGCCAGGCGATTGACCCCTCGAAGCGGATCGCGCAGATGATGGATGGTGTTGACACACCAGATAAAATCGAAGCTCTGCGCCGGAAACGGCGCCTCCAGCAGATCTGACTGTAAGATCGTCACCCCGGGCCCCAGATGACGACCCGCCGCTTCGAGATGCGCAGCCGAGAGATCAACGCCGACAACGGTGCCGTTCGGCCCGACCAATTCATGCAGCCACGAAAGCGCCTCGCCGGTGCCGCATCCGGCATCCAAGACGTGCATTCCCGGCGCGAGGTTCAGTGCGCCGATGGCCCGGCGCAGCTCGGGCTCGGCAAAAGCATTGAACGCCCTGAGCTTCGAAGAGTAGTCGCGGAGTGCAGTATCGCCGAGCAAGGCGGCCGCCGATGAGCTCAGCGATGACCGCTCGGTCACGGCACCCCCGCGAGGGCCGCACGCAGCACGTGCATGGTCACCGGACGGACTTGCCGAGATACCAGCCAACGCGCGATGCGCCGGTGCTGCGAGAGGCTGGCCCAGTGACTGTCGGCCGCCCAATCCTGACTGACCGCACTCGCGGCTCGTGCGGCGAGTTGTTCGGCACTCGGCCGGACCCGGCTGGCGGCGTAACTCAGCATCTCGCGAATCGATTGCGCCCATTCGATCCCCGGAAATGCATCGACCCATAGATGGGAAAACGAAACATTAGACAAGATCGGGCGCCGGGCGTTGCGGCGCAAGATCCACGGGCAATCTGACTGCAGCGCCCTTAACGCACGCGACGGAATCGATAAGGGGTAGTAGCGCAAGGTGAGCCTCAGGGGCGGCAGTGCCCACCAGAGCCGCCGACCGCTGGAAGACCACTGCAGCAGCTCTTCCCAGTCCGCCTCGGTCATTCGCCGCGCAACGAGCGCCAAGTCATGAAGCTGAACGAGGCGTACCGATTTCATGGCCATCTCACCGGCGGTGTGCAACAGCAAATGAGTCAGCAACGCCGCTCGGGACGGATAGCCGTTCAGGCCGGACTCCAATCGTTGCGGTAACACGGCTTCGGTGACATCCGTAATATGGAGCGGTAACCGTTCGCAGATCCGCTCATGCAGCTCGATGGTGATGTCATTGTTCGAATGCTCGCCCAGCGCGCCGGCGGAATGGCTTTCGAGCGGCGCAAAAGCCCTCTCCTTAAAGCTCCTGCGACATTCTCGGAATCCCAGCGACTCGATCAGACGCACGGCGCGTGGCACATCCCGCGGATGCACCAGCAGGTCCACGTCCGCCATCGGACGCTCGCCGGCGGCGTAAAGGCCGAGCGCGTGCAGCGCAACTCCTTTGAGCGCCATGATGCCTACGTCGGCTTCGCGTGCACTTCGATCGATTTGTTGTAGTAATTTCTCGATCCGAGCGTGACGCCGAGCCACGTGAGTTCTCTGCTCCTCGAGAAAATTCATCCACCCCTCGGGGCCCCGCCAACGGAGGGAGCGCGACAGGAGCGATGAGACGCCGTGCATCGCAGCCACAGCTGTGGCGACACTCCAATCGAGATCCGACCAATCGGGTGTCACGGGGGAGGGGCTCGCAAGCTCGCGGGCCAGCCTCTCAGTAACTTTGGTCAAAACCCCTTGCAGCTTGTTCGGGTGCGCTGCGATGCCTTGAGAGGTGACCATCATCGTCGCGAGTCAACTCGCCGCCGCCGATCGGCCGTCGAGCGAACGGTATTGCGCTTCGCTATCGATGAGTTCGTGCCAGCTCCGCTCGAGAGAACGGGTGCCCAGCGCCATCGGGTTGTGCGCCATTTCGTGCTGCTCGAGACCCGAGGCGGCGGTCTGCAGTGAGATTTGATCGTGCAATAGATTTCTTATCAGGCGGTAGAAGTCGCTCGTGTAGGTGCCGCGGAACATCATGTCTAGGTCGCTGCTCTCCTGCCAGCGCGTCTTGCCTCCGAGCTGCGCCTTGACCAGTTCATGGAATTTCGTGCCGGGAAGCGGATAGGACACGCTCACGCCGATCTCATCCGGCCGGGCGGCCTCGAGCAAATCGCGCGTCGCGAGGATGTCCGCCAATTGCTCGCCCATGTAACCCAACTGAATAAAGAATCCGACGCGAATGCCCACGGATCGGAATCGGTTGCGCGCGGTGAGGATCTCGGCCACCGTCGTCCCCTTGTTCATGGCATCCAGCACGCGTTGGCTGCCGCTCTCTGCTCCGATCCAAGCCTCATAGCAGCCCGCGCGCTGAAGTGCCCCTGCCATGCTCTCGCTGATCAAGTCCGCGCGAGTTTGTATCGTGAACCGTACGGCACCCCCTGTAGCGGCGGCGGCGGTGGCGAAGTCCGTGACCCAATCGACGCGGAACCCGAAGATGTCATCTGCAAACCAGATGTGCTGAGGATCGAAACTGCGCTTGAGATACGCCATTTCCGATGCAACTGCGACCGCGTCGCGTTGCAGATATAAATTTCCCCAGGTTGGCTTGGCGCACCATGTACAGCGAAAGGAACAGCCGCGCGAGGCCGCCATGTTCAGGCTGAAATATCCGTGCGTCTTCATCCAAATTGAGCGGTAGCGATCCATGTCGACTAGATCCCAGGCGGCGGATCCTTCGTAATCTGCGTTGCGTAGCACGCGAGCGCCGCTGGTGGTGACGACCTTGTCCTGCCGCAGTACATTGACGCCGGATAAACCGCAGGCGATCTCGGCGGCAGGAGCGTTCGGATGGACATCGAGCCTGGCCAGCAAATCCAAGAGAGCCGACAGCCCTTCGCCGACCAGAGCGACGTCAGCTCCCGCCAGAAGGTAGGGCGCCGGCGCGTCGCTCACGTCGGGGCCGGCCGCGATCACGCGAGCACCCGCGCGCTGCGCGGAGCCGATCATTTGGCAGGCGGCGCGGCGCATCGTGCCAAGACACATCTTGCTCAGGAAATTAAACGTATCCTCGTAAAGCAGAACGACCTGCGGCTGGACGGCCTCCAGCGTGCGCTCGTACTCCTCCATGCCCTGCGCGATCATCGCGTCGAAAAAGGCCACCCGCCGTCCCGGCTTTCTCAGCATGGCAGCCACCTGAAGCGTGGCGAGCGCCGGATAGGGTTTGCCGCGCTCTAGCTGCTTTTGATCCAAATGAAGGAAATAGGAGTGGCAAACCAGGACTGAAAGCATCGTTGCTCCTGAGGGCGCGGCGCGCTGACGCGCGCGCTCGCGTACGCATTGCGCGAGCGGACACGGCCCCCGCTTTCCCAGTAAGTGCCTCGATCAACGGCTTTGGTTTAAGGCTTACGTCGATCGTGGACTCTTTTTCGGCCCGCTGGGCGCCGGGAGGGGGCCCGAGAGGACCCCTAGAAATAGCCATGCAGCTCAATGAAATACAGGCGCTGATGTTCGACCGGATCTTGAGGGATACCGTCGTACCAACGAAAACCCGTTCGTATCTGTGCAAATTGTATTGGCGTGAGCTCGTAGACCAGGCTCCAGCGCGTTTGCTCGCCATTGGGCACTGCGCGGTTCGGATTGAGAAGCTCATCCGTGATCTTCAAGTTATTGCCGCGAGCAATGAGCCAATTGGCCTCGAGCAGGGTAGCGAGCTGCTTGCCCTGCCCATTGGCGATACTCTGATCATCGGTTATGTCTGCCTGGGCCAGCCACGAG
>Ga0182024_10008670_pt1 | contig 21319 bp, 14 predicted proteins | sample P32metaG_FD_120480 | JGI IMG/M metagenome (GOLD analysis project Ga0182024, IMG submission 120480) | Permafrost microbial communities from Stordalen Mire, Sweden - P3-2 metaG (Illumina Assembly) | ecosystem: Environmental > Terrestrial > Soil > Wetlands > Permafrost | place: Sweden: Stordalen...
CCGGTAGTCGGGATATTTGCGGAACAACGCCTGGGCTCCCTCGGGCAGCCGCCCGGCATAGGCGTCAAAATTCTTCGCCGTGATGGAAAATAGCGGCTTCTCGCCCGCAAAGGGGTCGGGCCGCACGTCGCCTTCGCGGTAGCCGGCAGCAACAGTTGTGTAGCCGCCCGTCCAGGGCGGGATTGTCTGCTCCTTGTTGCCGGTGCGCTCGGCGCCGAGAGGCGTCAGCACCGTTTTCAGCTGCTCGGCCTGCCCGGCCGAAACCGCGGCGCAGGCCGGCGCGGGCAACATCGATCCGGCCACGGCAACGCACAGAGCGAGGGCAACAACGCACCGCATCGGCGTCCTTTCCGGTGTTTTGGGGAAACCTGCAAGTCCTGTATGTTCACTTATACAGCATCGCACCAGCGCGGACACCAATTCGGGGGACGAGGGTGGAACAGACGGCCCCTGCGCCGGCGACACCATGCAGGCGATCGCGGCGCAGGCGCCGGGGCGCGTGGCGCACGTTAGTGCTTGCCGCCATTGTCGCGGGCGCGACGCCTGCGCGCGCCGCCGAGCTTCTGCAGAGTGACGGGTGGGATTTGCGCTGGGACAACACGCTCAGATACACGGCCGCGTTCCGGCTCGCCCATTACGGCGGCGCACTGGTCGCCGATCCCAATGCGGACGACGGAGACCGCAATTTCGCGCCGGGACTGATTTCCAACCGGCTCGACCTCTTATCCGAATTGGATCTGTCGAATGGCCCGTTCGGCGTGGAGGTGAGCGCTGCGGCCTGGTACGACACCGTCTATCACGGCACGAACAGCAACGACTCGCCGGCCACGTTCAATCCGTACAGCGTTCCGCACGACCGCTTCACGCACGCCGTCGAAATCCTGGACGGCGAAGACGCCGATCTGCTGAACGCGTTTGCCTATGGCGGCTTCGATCTCTCCGACATGCCGGTCTCGTTCCGCGTCGGACGGCACACGCTCCTGTGGGGCGAAAGCTTGTTCTTTGCGGACAATGGAATTGCCGCCGGCCAGGCGCCCATCGACGCGATCAAGGCGGCGAGCCAGCCGGAAGCGGAAGCGAAAGAAGTGTTCCTGCCGGTGGGGCAGGCCTCGGCGACGATTCAGCCGCGGCCCTGGCTCGCTTTCAGCCTGTACGACCAGTTCGAGTGGCGGCGAACGCGGTTGCCGGGCTCCGGCAGTTATTTCAGCGATGCCGATTATCTCGACGCGGGCGGAGAGCGCCTCATCCTCGCCCCAAACCAGTTTCTTTACCGCACCCCGGACATCGTGCCTCCTTCGTCCGGACAATATGGCGCGGCAATGCATGTCACGCTCGGCGATGTCGATTACGGTCTGTACGCACTGCGCTTCAACGCGAAGGAGCCGCAGATTTTCGTCGTGACGGCGCCGCAGGTCGTGGGCAACAACGCGGGCGAATATTGGCTCGTGTTTCCCGCGGGAATTCAATCCTACGGCGCGAGCTTCAGCACCTATGTCGCCGACAGCACGCTTGCAGGAGAGATCTCCGTCCGACGCAACATGCCCCTGGTCAGCCAGACGTTGTTTTCGCTGCCGGGAGGAAGCGGAGGCGGCTATGGCGGCGGCGTCTATGCGGCAGTTCGCGCGCCCGGATACAACGCGACCACGAGCAACATTTCCTCCGTTACTTCCTATGCCGTCGGCGACACGCTGCAGGCGCAGCTTTCGAGCGTATCGACGCTCTCTCCCGGCGCGTTGTGGGACAGCGCCGATCTCAGCGCCGAGCTGGCGGCGAATGATCTTCTCAGCGTCACAAGCGGCCTTGCGGAACTTGCCCCGGGCCGCAATCAGGTGGCGGCCGCCCTGCGGGCCGTCCTTGAGCCACACTATTTTCAGGTGCTGCCGGCGCTCGACATCTCCGTGCCCATCGGTCTGGGTTACGACCTTCTCGGCAGATCGAGCGTCAATTCCTCGATGAACTACGGCGCGGGTGACGTCGAGCTTGGGCTGACCGCGACGTGGCGCACGGTCTGGGAAGGATCCGTCACGTTCACGCATTTCTTCGGGCCGCCGGACCGGCAGCCCTTCGCCGACCGGGATTTCATCTCGATCAGCATCCAGCGAACGTTTTGAATGGAAGCGAACCACGAAAAAGCGTGCGGTGGCGTGCCATCCTCCATTTGCGGCCGCCATGTGTTCCGTCAGAGAAAACCTCCGGCTATCGTCTGACCGCCTCGGCCTCGATGACAAGCTGGACGTCGTCGCTGACGAACCCCGACCATATCATTCGCGTAAGCCCGAAGTCGGAACGCCTGAGAGTCGCCGTGGCGTCGAAGCCGACGCGGTACGGCTGCATCGGTTCACCAGATCCGCGGCCGCCGTTGAAGGTGACGTTCAGGTTGACGGGTCTGCTGACATTCGCAATCGTCAAATTGCCTGCAACTACGCCGGTATTTTCGCCCGTCCGCGTGGCCCTGGTCTCGCTGAAGCTGGCGAGGGGGTACGTATCGGCTTGAAAGATCGACTTCAGCGTTCTGTCGAGTTCGGGCACGTGCGTATCGATCGTGCGCATGTCGACCTGGACAGTGAGCGTACTTTTTTCGGGAGCGGATTGATCAAAATTGATGTTGCCCGAGACGTTCGCAAGCCGCCCGAAAAAGGTGGATATTCCCATATGTTTGATCTCGAACAGAATCTGGGTGTGTTGGGGATCAAGCGCATATGTGCCCTTGGGCGCGGAGGGCAACGCCTGCGCCGGCGCGAAGACCAGAATGACAATCGCCGCAGCCCAACTGGCGGTCCTCATCGAAGCCGTGGCATCTCGTATCGAAGCAATCATTTCCGCTCCTTCATCGTTATGCAGAGTGGCGGAAATGACGATCGCATGAGTTGTCCAGCGCCGCTATGGCGTTTTTTCCGGGCTTCGGCAGAGCGCGAGCGCCTTAATTATCCGGCAATCCAGAGCAGGAGAAAGAGCGTGTTGTTGTCGGAGGCGCGGGCGCTCGAACCGTCGAACTGGTCGTAGAGGGTGTATTGCAGCGACAGGCGCGGATTGAACCAGGTCGGGAACCACGAATCCTTCTTTCCCGAAGGTACGTAGGCGGCTTCCCATGTCCAGCCCGAACTGTTCGGGCTCCCCCCGTAGAGCGCCACGTCGGAAGTTCCGGTCGTCTGGAAGTATTGGCCGCTCAGAGTGTAGGTGTTCTGGAAGCTGCAGGAGCCGTTGATGCGAAACGTGTCAAGATTGTCCTTTGCGTTCGAACCGAGAAGAATGCTGCTTTCGTTCAAATCCTGGTTTTCGTGAATATAGGTGATGTAGCCAGTCAGGATGTTGTCGGGATCGCCCGTGTAATTGTACGTCGCGTCGAGGGCCACGTCGGTCAGGTGATCGGCGCGCCCGATTGTGTCGGTGCCGCCGATGAACACGTTGGTATCGAGTCCGAAGGTGCCAAGCTCGAAATAATGATTGCCGAAATCGTGCTGCACTGCGATTCGCCAGTAGGGCATGACGCCATCGAAGGAGTTCGAGCCGCTGACCGGCACCACGCCGAGCGCGTTGCGCACGTCGCGCCCAAGCCCCTTGTAGAGGTCGACTTCCCCATAGACCAGATCGTTCCAGAGCGCGTAACCGCCCGTTCCCAGCACCGCTTGCGAGAGGCCACCATCGGCAATCGTTGCGGCGGCGGGTGAGGGCGCGAGACCCGAAGCCGCGAAGGGGAACCCCCAGCCGGGCGTGGAATTCCAGGGATCCGTAATCGTGGGATTGTTGTTCACCGTCGCGCCCAACAGCAGCGGTTTGTCGAAGAGTTTTCTCGATTGCACATAGCGCACATCGAGATTGTCCCAGTGCAGCTGTTTGGCGATACCGTCATAGGTGATCTGGACGAACGAGCCGAGCGAATCGTAGATCTGGCCGGCGACGAAGAGGGATGTCTGGTCGATTGCGGGATTGTCATTGGCTCCAAATCCGGGCGCCGCACCCCCCGGTTGGTCGGCGGAGGTGTGCGTGAGCGATGCCTGGAGCATGCCCGCGAGCGGCACATGGCTGCCGCCATCGTTCCACACATAGCCATTCATCTTGAACTGCCGGCCATAGGTGGTGAGCTGGGGTCCGAAGGCGCCGACGTGACAGGTCGCGCAGGGCTGTCCGGTCTGACGCGCAAAGCTTGGAACGGCATCGGCAGGTCTGGTGGATTCGACGACCAGTGCAGCAAGGCAACCGATTGCCGCAAGCGCGCGTGCCGCGCTTTGTTTCATCGAAGACGACATGATGACCTGATTCCAAACGTTTGGAGATGGCACGACAAATGCGCGGAGGCCGTGCGGAACTGATCACTTCTGGGCGGTGCGCCTGGAATCGAGAATTTCGAACAGTTTGGCGAACTGGCGACCGGCGAGTCCGGGCATCGCCGCCGCCTTTGCGGCCGCTTCGTTGGCGGGATTGCCGACTACGACAAGTCCAACCATGCCGAGCATGCCGTGCGGCGCGCAGCGGTAACCGTAGATTCCGGGGACAGTAAATGTGACCGTCAGGTTCTGGCCGATTTCACTGGAAAATGCCGTCGCGCCATCGGGGATCATTCCATCGATCGACTGCACATTGTGTCCCTTGTCGACCGCCAGAAAATGCACAGCGTCGCCCGGCGAAACCTTCAACAATTGCGGATCGAACTGCATGTCGCCGGTCGCACCGTGATTGAGCATTCTGACATCGAATTCGGCTGCCGCCGCCGCCTGCATCCACACACAGGCCAGCAACGCGCCCAAAAAAAGCTTCGACCGGAACATTGCTTCGATTCCCTTCGCGGTTCTGTAAGTGAGACGCAGGCTCGCGCGCCGTTATTCCGCGCCACGTGTGCAAACATTTTTTCGGATTCAAGGCGCGATAAGGGAATAAGTCCCTGCGGTCACGCGTCTTGTTATCTCTGGTTTTGCGCGGTTAGGGCTTCCGCCGCGGCGCCCGCTCGAAATCGGCAATGGTGCAAAATCATGGAACAGCACAGATTGATGATGGCGGCCCTGGCATGCGGGGAGCATCGCTCAATGGACGCTGAACGGTCCCGCATTGGCCCGCCCAGCGCACCCATTTGCTTGAATCGGCCGGCTTTAGAGTTCAGCGCAGGCGTAGCAATTGATTTCCATGCCCACACAAATCTCGATGATGCGAGGGGTCGTCCATTTCATGATGCTCTCCTGCAAAAACGGAGTCGAATTCCGCAACTTCGATCGCATCGGTCAGAAGGTGAACGCGTAGACCGTCTTGTCAGCCGCCACGTAGAAGCGGCGGTCCGTTGCCAGAATGGTCTGGAAATGATGCAGGCCGCTCATCACGGCATCGCCTCCGGAGAACACCACTTTCCCGTTCTGCGCATTGAAACCGTGCAGCAAGTTGTCGCCTTCGGCTCCCACCACCCAGACGATGGCGTTCGAAGTACCGTCGGTAGTTGTGATGATTGGTGCGCCACCGCCATTGAATTCCGTGCACCAGGCCTCGGTGATCAGGGAATCGCCGCTCGCCGCCACATTGAGCATCGTCTCGTTGTTGCTCGAACAGTTGGTGCTGCCGGAATTGGTGAATGCCACCATCGTGCCGGCACTCGTGCTGTAGACGGCTGGCGCTGTTCGGATGGCCTGGTTCGATACCTGCGTAACAGCCAGGGCGCCGCCTATTCCGCCCAGATCGCCACGGTCGGCCAGATAAGCATTCCCGTCCTTACCGAGGGCGATGACCCGCTTTGCCGGCGGGGAATGCGGCACCGCTATGTTGAGGGGCAACGCTTCCGTGCCGCCGAGATCGGCATCCTCGTTGTCGAGGGTCATCCAGTTCGTGGGCGCGAAATAGTTCTTCGTGTCCTTGTTCGTGAAACGGGCGAGGCCCGGACGCAACCGGATGATGGCCTCGCCGTCGCTCCATTTCGTGGCGTTGAATGTGTTGCCCGTCGTGACATAGAGGGCATCGCCGTCTCCCGCCGTGCCGCCCTGCGCCCAGATGCCGCCGCCATTGGCCCGCGTTGCCCAGCTTGCAACGATGGCTGGCGTCGACGGGTTCACCTGGATGACTGTGCCGTGATAGGTGCCGCAGTCCCCATAGCGTCCGCCGTAGTTCACGTAGAGCGCTCCGCCGAAGAGAAGGAGCGCGCTGCGTTCGCCCTGCGTGGAGGAGCTGAATTTCACGCCAAGAGCCGCCAGTCCCGCCTCTACGTCGAGCGGCCAGTTCGCCACCACTGATCCGTCGGCAAGCGAGAGCGCATATAGCTTCTGGCGCGGGCCTTTCGCCGTTTTCGTCAGTGCGTCCAGATAGAGCACGCCCGCGGCGGGATCGATCACCGGCGTGCCGGTAATTCCTTCAGGATCGATATTGCCGCACGGCAGGTCGCTGAGCGGCACGGATTTGGCGAGCTGCTTCTGCCACACCACCGCGCCGCTCTTGGCGTCGAGCGCATAGACAATGTTCGATTCGGTCGCCGCAATCACCTCGCCGTCACCAGCGCCGGCCGGCTTCCAGAAGAGCGCCTGGGCATAGACATGCCCGCTCAAACTGGCCTGGAAGGATTTGTCCAGATGCATGCCTGCCGCCGCGGCCAGGGTCAGGCCGGGAACATTGTAGGCGCCGTGACGATCGAGCGAATTGTGATAGGTGACCACGCTTTCGGAAGCCAGGGCCGCGGTGCCCGAGGAGACCGCGAGAAGAACGGCAGATGCCCAAATGTGAATTTTCATGGCGCTCGCTCCTCCTGCTGGTTGCTGGCGCGTCAGCGCATGCGCGGGACGCGCGTCTGGCCTGACCTAGGGACGGTTGGCAGGGCGGCCTTATTCCCGTCTGCTTCCCTTCGCCTCAGTTCGGCCCATGTATGGTTTCGTCGCGATTATACACGCCTTGGGCGGCCTTAGGCATACCCGAAAGGGACCGCGGCCGATGCGGCCAGATCTGGCACGCCGCGCCGATTCGGATCATTGCCAAGGGAATAAGCGGTGGACCGGGTTCGTCTAGCTGACATGCGGCGCGTGGACGGGTCGTGCTGTGGCCGCTGTCGTAACGCCGCCCACCGCCTTTCGCCAGCGTCCAACCGGGCGGCAAGTCGGATCTTTCGGCATGGCGCGACAGGTAAACATCGTCATCGGCAATGAATTCCACGATCGCGTGAGCGCCACCGGCATGAAACAGACACTCCACGGGGAATAATCGGCGGGTTCGGCCCGTCTAACCCATATGCGGCGTAGAGGGTCGTTATGCGGCTTGACTCTTTTCGCCGGTCACCACGATCAAACTCACGGAGTTTCAGATGCGAAAGGAAATTAGTATCGCTTTTGGCCTCGTTCTGCTGGCGTCTCCGGCTTGGGCCAGGAGCATCCCGGCGTCGCCGGTTTTCAAAATCGTCAAACTGGTCTCCGATCAGGCGGGAAAAGCGAAGAATACGGATCCAAATCTGGTCGATGCCTGGGGCCTTTCCCAGGCGCCTGGCGGACCCCTTTGGGTTTCCGACAATGGGACCGGCCTCTCCACGGTCTATAATCAGGGCACGGGGATCAATGTCGGCCTCGTGGTGACCATTCCCAGTGGAGCTCCGACGGGGAACGTTTACAACTTCAGCGGATTCAAGGTTTCAGAAAATGGCAAGAGCGGCGCTGCCGAGTTCATTTTCGATTCCGAGGCAGGCATCATCTCGGGCTGGAACCCCTCGGTCGACCCTTCCAATGCCATCGTCGCCTACGACGGCACAGCACAAGCCTCGGTTTACAAGGGGTTGGCGATCGATACGTCAAAGGGCCTGTTGTTCGCGGCCGATTTCCGCAACAACCAGGTACAGATTTTCAACAGCAGCTGGAACATAGTCGGCGCCTTTACCGACAAAACCCTGCCGAAGCGCTATGCACCGTTCAACGTCGCGATCATCGGCGGCGATGTCTATGTGACTTTCGCGAAGCGGGACAAGAGCGGACACGATGAGATCGATGGGCCGGGGCTCGGCTATGTCGACGTGTTCGACGAAAGCGGGAACCTGCTACAGCAGCTGACAGGTCAGGGGCCTCTCAATGCACCGTGGGGAATGGTGATCGCTCCGTCGAACTTCGGCTCTTTTGCGGGCGATTTGCTTGTCGGCAATTTCGGCGATGGATGGGTCAATGCATTCGATCCGGCCACCGGCACCTATATTGGCCCGCTGAGCACGAGCAAGGGCCCGATCGCGATCGATGGACTTTGGGCTCTCGATGCAGTCCCGACCGGCGATATCACCTTCTCGGCCGGACCAAAAAAGGAAACTCATGGTTTGGTGGGCCTCATAAAGGTCGCGAAGTAAGTCAAAGAGACGTTCGATTTCCGGTTAAGTCATCCGGCTCGTCAGGCGTTTCCCCCTCCCCGCCCCGCGCTTTTATGCGGGCGAGCCGCATGGCAGCACCGCTCCCGATCAACCGATCGGGAGCGGTGTCCGTTTGCGGAAGCGATGTTCTAAACCGAGCGCCGGGTATGTCGGCACATTTGTTTTGCGCCGTTGACAGCGATGTACCACCCGATGCCGCTGCATTGCGTGCAGCGTCGCAGCAATTGCGCCTCCCGCGGATGCTCAAATTCGTTCCGGATTGCGCGCAATAGGGCAAGCGCAGGAGTTGCTGCGTGCCAGGACAGCGCTTGCGCTTCACCGCGAAGCCAAATCGACGCACAGGCCTCGGGCTGCACGGCATGGGGCAGCGGCGGTGGCATCACGATCCTGAATCCGAATTGGGGTAGCGTTTGGCGAAGCAGCGCGATCGCTGCATCCACGTGGAGTTCCGCGTCAGCGGAGTGACCGATGGCTCTCATCCCGGCATGCCCCTACGCTTGGACCTGTGTGGTTCTTTGATAAACCAAATTGGTATGATTTGCAAGGGCGATGTCGTTGAGGGAAGCTCCGCGCCCGAAATTTGCATCGGCGAGCGGGCGATGGCGCAGCGCCGGCGGTTTCTCGCTCGGGACTGATCGAAATGGGATTGACGACAATGGCAGGGGACCACGCGAAACCAGTTCGGTCGGCATTGTTGGCGACCCCCTTTCTCCTCTTGTACCTTCTGGGGACTCCGGCCTTTGCCCGGGGCGTTCCGGATTCCTTCGCGGATCTCGCCAGTCGGCTCTTGCCGACCGTGGTGAACATTTCGACCACGCAGACGCTGAAGGCCGACGCGGCGCAGGCTGCGCTTCCCGATCTGCCGCCCGGCTCGCCGCTGCAGGATCTGTTCAAGGATTTTCAGCGGAAGAACAGGAACCTGCCGCACCACGTGACCGCGCTGGGTTCGGGCTTTGTCATCGATGCCTCCGGGCTGATCGTGACCAACAATCACGTCATCGACGGAGCCGACCAGATCGCCGTAACCTTCAATGACGGCACCGTGCTGCCGGCGACGGTTGCCGGCCGGGACGAGAAAACCGATCTGGCGCTCGTCCGTGTTAATCCCAAGTCACCTCTGCCCGCTGCGCGGTTTGGGGATTCCGATCGCGCGCGGGTGGGCGATTGGGTGATCGCCATCGGCAATCCTTTCGGCCTGGGAAGCTCAGTCACCGCCGGCATCGTGTCCGCGCGCAACCGCAACATCGCCGCCGGCCCCTATGATGATTTCATTCAGACCGACGCGCCGATAAATCGCGGAAATTCGGGCGGCCCGCTTTTCGACATGGACGGCAACGTCGTCGGCGTCACATCGGCGATCTTTTCGCCGAGCGGCGGCTCCGTCGGCGTGGGCTTCGCAATTCCGTCCAACATGGCTCGCGAAACGATCGCGCAATTGCGCGCGTATGGACAGGCGCGCAGAGGCTGGATCGGGGTGCGTATCCAGCAGGTCACAAGCGACATCGCCGACAGCCTCGGCCTTCCGTCCCAGACCGGCGCGCTGGTGGCCGACGTTACGGCGGGCGGGCCTGCGGCGAATGGCGGAGTCCAGAACGGGGATCTCATCACGCGCTTCGACGGAAGGCCGGTCTCCGATTCCCGCGTCTTGCCGCGCATGGTTGCCGATACGCCGGTTGGAAAGACCGTGGATGTCGAAGTCAGGCGCAAGGACCGCAAGGAGGACCTGCGCGTCACCGTGGCGAAGCTCGACGAAACCGCTGCCGCAACAATTCCGCCGAAGATATCCAGCCTTTCCGTGCCCAAGATTGTATCAAGGCTCTCCCGTCTTGGCCTTGCGATGGCGCCCCTCGACAGCGCAATGCGCGAGAAATACAGGCTGGGAAGCGACGTGCAGGGCGTCGTGATCACCGATGTCGATCCTGACAGCCCCGCCGCGGAAAAGAATCTGCAGCCGGGAGACGTGATCCTCGAAGTGCAGAACGAGGCCGTCCGAACGCCCGACGACGTGACCAAGCGCGTGGATGCCGGCGCCAAGGCAGGCCGCAAGGCTGTGCTTCTGCTCGTGAGTCGCGACGGCCAGGCAAATTACGTCGGCGTGAGTCTCGGCGACGCGGGGTAGCGTTCCCGTATCGATGACCGTGGATGCGGTACTCATTGCAGGTCCGACCGCGAGCGGCAAATCAGGGTTGGCTCTGGCGCTCGCCGGGAAAATCGACGGAACGCTTATCAATACCGATTCGATGCAGGTCTACCGCGAAGCACGGATTCTCACCGCGCGCCCCGGCGATGCGGAGCTTTCGCGCGCACCGCACGATCTCTTCGGCCATGTGAGCGTGCATGAGGTGTATTCCGCGGCGCGATTCCAGAGCGATGCACGGGCCGCGCTCGCAGAGGCGCGCAGTCAGAGCCACGTGCCGATCTTCGTCGGCGGTACAGGATTATATTTCAGCGCGTTGACGGAAGGTCTGGCGCAGATCCCGGCGGTGCCCGAATGGGTTCGCAACGAGGTTCGTGAGCGCCGGGCGCGGCTCGGCGCCGGCGCGTTCTTTGCGGAATTTGAGGCGCGCGACCCGGAGACAGCCGCAACTCTGCACCCGGGCGACGCGCAACGTGTCTTGCGCGCCGCCGAAGTTCTGAAAGCGAGCGGGCGCCCGATCCTGGAATGGCAACGCAAAGCCGGCGATGCGCCGCTGGCCGGAATGAAGCTTGCCCGATTCGTGCTGTCGCCCGCGCGAAGCGAACTGCATTGGCGCATCAATGCACGTTTTGAAGCCATGATCGCGGCGGGCGCGCTTGAGGAAGCTGCGGGGCTCCGCGGTCTGGATCCCGCACTTCCCGCAGCCAAAATACTGGGACTGCGCGAACTTTGGAGCGTGCTCGATGGTGTGATGGACCTCGCGACTGCAAAGACCGCAGCGAAAACGGCAACGCGCCGCTACGCAAAACGCCAGCTCACCTGGTTCCGCCACCGCATGGCGGACTGGACATGGATCGAGGGGGAAGACGCAGACGAAATCTTTGCACAAGTATTTTCGCACATGTGATGTTATGGATCTGCCCAACCACATTCCGCGAGGAGTGCGGCGGCAAAATTCTGCGCCGCTGCAAGCTGTCGCCGATTCGGCGCGGTCTTGATAGGATGGGTGCTGTCTGGCTTCGACCGACGTGCCGCTCCGCTCTGTGTCTGGTTTTCGCCTCTACGCTGCGCACCTGGAGGATGAAGAAACGTCAGATCAGCGGATCGCATTTGCGGGTGTGCACATCGCAAGGCGAGAACGCCCGCACAAGCTGTTCGAGAGAACGGCAGCTGTCGTCTTGTTGCTACTGGTTCACAGCGCTTTGCTTGTGTTGTTCAATCTGAAGATCACAACTGGCACCGCGCCGCCGATCCGTGAGATCACCCTTTCTCTTTTGCGCTCGCTGCCGGCCAGGGCGCCGCCTGCGCCGATCGAACCGGCTTTCGAAGTCCCGAAAAGTCCGTCTATTGTGCCCAGCATCGCGCCAATTTTTCCCGCACCGCCGGTTGGGCCGCCCACGTCTTCACAGTCCGGGATCTCGGGTCTGGGAGAGTCCCTGTTCAACTGCGATCTCGGGAATCCGGGAAATGTGCCGCCCGAGGAGCGCACGCAGTGCCGTCATTTGAGCGCGCCGCGTTCGGGCACCGCCGAAATCGGCATGCCCAAGAAGACGAGAGCGTTGCAGAGCGCCCGCTGGGCAGCGGCTCTGGCGGCACGGCGCGCGCCTCCCAGGATTCCGTGCGTCAGCTTGCAGCAGATCATCGAAGGTAGTGGTCCGGGGGCGCAGAAGGCCGTGGCCACCGTGATGGCGGATCCGCTCTGCTTGTTGGATCAATTTCTGAACAGTCGCGCGAAGTGAAAAACGGTGCTGCCAAGTCTCTAAAGATCTGGAGTGATGGGTAGGCGCACTGCTTCTGGGTTCCCGCTTTCGCGGGAATGACACGCTTGGGGATGGTATCTGCCGTCCCCGCAAGAGAGGGGTCGGGTGAAACCTCGGCTGAAGTCTCCGCCGCCCAATCCCTTCTACGCCGGATTCTCCATGCTGAACATGGCTGTGTCGTCGTCGTAGGCGAAGAGTTCGCCGAAGCGCGCCCAGCTGACCACGGCGCGCAATGTCTGCTCGGCCATGTCGGGCGTCATGTGGTCCTCGAGCTCGTCGACGAAGCGGGATTTCGGCGCGGTGTGGCTGTGGCGTTCGTCCAGCACCTTGCGGATATGGGACGCAAACGGCACGTAGCGGATGAGGAGCCGCGCGAAGATGCGTTTACGTTCGTCGGTCTCCTCGTTGGCGAAACGCTTTCCGGTCTCTGTCAGTTTGATGTCACCGCCTTCGACTTCGGCCATGCGCAGGAGCTGCAATGTCTCGACAACGGGAAACAGCTCGTCGATTTCCATCTGGAGATCGGAAGCAATTTCCGGAAGGTCGGCTCTCCCGTTGTAGGGCGCTGCCGACACCGCTTCGACGAGTCCCGAGATAAGACCTACCGGAACTTCCGGAAGGATCATCGCGAAGCCGGTGCCTGGAATGCGGTCGAGCTTCGGCGCCAGCCGGTCGGTGCGCCTGGCCGTCATCTCCACATAGATGCGGTCCACAAGAGCTGCGAAATTCGGATCCTGCCGGTCGCGCGGCTGACGCAGCGGCACTTTGATCTCGGTGACGACGCGGCCGGGGTTGGTCGAGAAGAGGAGCACACGGTCGCACATCAAGACAGCCTCCTCGATATTGTGTGTCACCAGAATGATGCCTTTGATCGGCAGCTGACCTTCCGACCACAATTCGAGAAAATCGGTGCGCAGATTTTCGGCGGTGAGCACGTCGAGCGCCGAGAAGGGCTCGTCCATCAAAAGCACGTTGGGATGCACGACGAGCGCGCGCGCGAACCCGACGCGCTGCCGCATGCCGCCCGACAGCTCGCGCGGATAGGCGGATTCGTAGCCGTCGAGGCCGATGAGATCGATGGCGGCGAGCGCGCGCGTGCGGATCTCGTCAGGGGGAAGCCGGAGCGCTTCCAGTCCCAATTCCACATTCTCGAGCACGGTCAGCCAGGGAAAAAGCGCGAAGCTCTGGAACACCATCGCGATGCCGCGCGCCGGGCCATCGACCGGCTGGCCGAGATAGGTGACGCCGCCGCCATTGGGCCGCGCGAGTCCGGAGATCAACCGCAGAAGCGTCGACTTGCCGGACCCGGATCGCCCGAGGAGTCCCACAATCTCACCCTGATTGAGCGTGAGATCGACACCTTCGAGAACGACGAGTTCGCCTCCACCCGCCTTCGGGAAGGCGCGGCACACGCCGTGAACGTCGAGAAGGGCGGGAGAGGTCGATTCCATTGAGTCACCTGTCGGTGGGGAGTAGGGAATAGGGAGTAGGGAGTAGGGAACGGTCAAGCAAACGTGTTACGGCACGCTCGCCCAATCGCGATCCCTTTCACTACTCACTGCTCACTACTCCCCACTCACTACTCCCCACTCACTACTCCCCACTCACGTCAATCGGAACTTCCGCTCGGCGTACCAGTAAAGCGGCCGCCATAATATGCGATTGACGAGTGTCACGAAGGCACTCATCACGGCGATGCCGAGGACGATGCGATGAAAATCGCCGGCATTCGTCGCATCCTGAATGTAGGCGCCAAGCCCATGGGCGCGCAACGTGTGGTCTCCCCACGTCACCCATTCCGCGACAATGGCCGCGTTCCACGAACCACCCGACGCCGTGATTGCGCCCGTGACATAGAAGGGAAAGACTCCGGGCAAGCCCACCTTGCGCCACCACAACCAGCCACGCACCTGAAGGTTGGCGCTGGCGTCGCGCAATTCCGAGGGAAGGCCAGAAGCTCCCGCGATAACATTGAAGAGGATGTACCATTGCGTCCCCAGCACCATGAGCGGCGACAGCCAGATGTCAGGATTAAGGTGCCACGTGACGATGGCCGAGACCGCGACCGGAAACAAAAGGTTGGCGGGAAATGCAGCCAGAAACTGGGCGACCGGCTGGACGATTCTCGCGACTTTGGGACGCAGCCCCACATAGACGCCGATGGGCGTCCAAACCACGCTCGCGACCGCAATAAGAATGAGCACACGGAGCATCGTGGCAAGTCCAAGGGCTCCCGCATCAAAGACATCCGGCCATGAGACGCTCTGGGAGACAAAGCGGACGACCCGCACAACGCAATAGGAAATCAGGACGAAAAGAATTCCGTACCAGAGGACGTCAGTTGCCCGGGTCCAGAGGGGACTTCGCGGCACCGGTATCCGAACCGCGGGTGGTGGAGAAAGGCGATAGGACCAGCGCAAAGCAGCCTTGAACGGCGAAGCGACGGCGTCGATCAGCCGTGAGCGGCGGAACATCGTCAGCATCCAGGATTGCGGCGGCTCTTCATTCTGCTCCTGCTCGAAGCGGAAGCGGTCCGCCCAGGTGACGAGCGGCCGGAAAAGCAGCTGATCGTAGATAAGAATCACGATCAGCATGGCCAGAATCGCCCACAGGATCGCGCCGAGCTTCTTATGGACGATGGCGAGCGCGATGTAGGAACCGATTCCCGGCAGCGTGATGGTGGTATGACCGACGCTGATCGCTTCCGACGCGACGACGAAAAACCAACTCCCCGACATCGACATCATCATGTTCCAGATGAGCGAGGGCATCGCGAACGGAGTCTCGATGCGCCAGAAGCGCGCCCAGGCACTGAGGCCGAATACGAGGCCGGCCTCCTCAAGCTCGGGCGGCACGGTGCGCAGCGACTGGTAGAAGCTGAAGGCCATGTTCCAGGCCTGGCTGGTGAAGATCGCAAAGATCGCAGCGAGCTCCGCTCCAAAGACGCGCCCCGGCGCAAGCGAGAGAAAGAAGACAACCGTGACCGAGATGAAGCCCAGTATCGGAACCGATTGCAGAATATCGAGCAACGGGATCAGGAGCGTCCCCGCCCGCGCGCTCTTGGCGGCCCAGGTCGCATAAGTGAATGTAAAGAGCAGCGAGACGACGAGCGCGACCAGCATTCGCAACGTGGTGCGCAAGGCATAGACAGGCAACGCCCAGGGGCTGAGCGACAGCGGATTCGATTTAAGTGTCGAAAGGGGGGCAACCAGGCTTCGGCTCTCGTCGCTGAGCACGACAATCGCGCCGAGCACGAGGATCGCCGCCAGCAGGTCCCAACGGCCGGGCAAAAATCCGCGGGTGCTGATCGAGACGGGCGGCAGGATTTTCATCTGCGGGCCTTCGCGCTCTTTGGCCGGTGGGACCGGCCCGCGTGCGCCCGCGCGGCCCAGGTCGAAACGTTCTTTTTCGTGCCGGAAAATCGCGAGCGTTGCAATGCGGCCCGCATGCGGTCAGCGGGCCGGTCCCCGGATAGCTATCGATTTTGGCTGGAGGCGTCCGGCGCGGCACGCAGAATGCGCAACTGGTGAAGATAGAGGGCCCGTAGGCGGTCGCCCGCGCCCAAGCCCACGTCCTTTGCCGAAACAGCATCGGGAAGATCGAAGCGGATCACGTTGACGGTAGAATTGCGAATCAGGTGGGCCTGGATGACCGCCGTCCGGTTCGCGTTTGCCCCATTCACGTGAAATTCGAGGATCGTAAGTGCGTGGCCATTGATGGAAACGATCGCGCGTTGCCGAGGATGGGTAGGTGTCAGAAACACGCTGCTGAAGGTCAACTCCAGCCGCATATCCTGAGCGACCGGATCGGCCAAACGGAAATACACCGCCGCCGTCCTTCCAATTGTCCAGCTTCCCGGACCGGGATTGTTTTCGAAATGGTCGAACAGCAGAGATTTCGGCGAGGGTTTTTCCGATTGAAATGCGGTACCGGGTTCATAGACCGGAATGAGACGCTGCGTCAGAAACCATGATTGGGGAGACCTCGCAGGGTCGCGTGTGCAAAGGTTGAATCCATCGATGCGGCGGCAATAATGATCGTGAGGAGGTCTGCCAAGCACTTCCAGCGCCAGGGTATCGTCGAGCACATAGGCGGTATCGGATCTGAGTCCGTCGCGCAGCATCTGCTCGGGCAAATCGCTGCAATCGAGTTTGAGTACCGCGGACGGTATTCGCGCGGCATAGACACTGTTCAGCGTCATTCCACTTTTTGCAGCCAGGATCGCAAATTCCGGCCAGAGGGCAAATCCGCCGGGAGACTCAACTGGATCGCACTGGATTGACGGCAGGATGACAAGATGACGGTGACTTCGGGTCAGCTGGTTCCAATCCCGTGCAACCAGGTGGTGCACATGAGGCGCCTGCGCCGCAGCCGCAACTCCGCCCCTGACCGCTTGCACATCGCAAAGCTGCACGAGCAGCGCAAATGCGAGAACGAGTCGTCTTGCGAGCGCTGAAGGCACGGTCATGACGATTCCCACGATTCCCGCGAGAATGAGAAGATAGTGGACAGGCCAGAAGAGCCGTCCCGAACTGCGGAAGGCGGAGAGCAGATCGAACACGAATTTGGGCGCCGGGATCGTGAAAAGCACATGATCCGTAAACGTCACCTTCAGCGAAACGGCAAGAAGCGTGCATATGATGCAAACGACAGTGAGAGGCCTGATCGAAACCGACCACAATTCACGCAAAAGACGGGGACCTCTGGCGACGGAGACCATCAACAGGAACAGAACGCCCATTCCGAGATAGTTGTACCCCTCGAACCCCTGTCCATTCATGACCGGAAACGGCTTGAAGTAGAGAGCACCGGCATGAGGATTTATCGGCGACAACAAATTCATCGAAAAAACGGTGTAGTCGCTGCCCGCGAAATGTGAGCTGCCCGGAACTATGAAGCCGAATATCGTGAGCGACAGAGCCGTTGTGGTTACAAGCAGCAGTTCCCAAAGCACGAAGGCAAACGGAGACTTGCCATTCCCTGCAGACAAGGGACGGTCTGCGGCCATCGCGTCCTGCAGCAACGTCACTTCTGCTGACGGACGCCCGCCGCGTGATTGGCCAGTCAAACTATACGCCCGCAGAATCGCCGCGGCGCCGATCATGTTCGCCATGAGCGCGAGATAAGGCTGAATGGCGCCAGCGATCGCCGCGATAATGACGAAGGGTGTGAGATAGCGATGTACGGGCCGGCCCGCGGACGGCCTATAATAGTAATAAGTACAAGCGAGGATGATCCATTGTGTCAGGAGCGCATAGTGGCCGTACAACCGCTCCGTGAGGACCGGGGAAAGAAGGAAAAAGGAAGCGCCGATAAACGTGACGATCCTGTCTCCACGAGCGAACAGGGATGTCAGCTTGAGGCCGAAGTACGCCTGCAGGCCGAAACAGGTCAGCGCATACAGGCCGAGATATTGGAAGTTTGTTGGCAACAAAGATGAGAACAGGTGCAGAGGCACTGCAACGATCGGAATGATATCCAGATATGACGCGGAAACTCCGGAGGGATAATCCAGCCGGCCGATCCAGGTCGACGATGCGTGCCACAGGGATTCACGGCGGAGGAATTCCCAGCCGGCCTGATTGACGGCAGGATCTCCGTCGAGCCAGGAGAGATTTTGGGGATTGATGATCCGCCATCCCACCAGAAGCCAGACGTCCAGCACGCCCGCGACGGCTGCCACGATCGGGTAGAGAAGGCTCTGGGCCGGATCGCTAGGTCTTTTGAGCGCGACCAACATTTTCCTTTCGATCGAAAGCGGGCATTCGATAGGAGATAATGAGAGCCGAGGCCAAATACGCGGCCAGAGCGTCCCGACGGCCGTCCAAGAGTGCAGGCGCGCTGATAGAGACGGGCGGCAGGATTTTCATCTGCAGGCCTTCGCGCTTTGCGGCGACGCGGCCCGCGTGAGCCCGCGCGGCCCAAGTCGAACCCGTCGTGCCGGAAATTCTCCTTTGTTGCAATGCTGCGCCGATTTGCGGGCAGCGATCCGGATGCGCGTCGCGCCACATGCACGGCAAACCGCTGTCTCAATCTATTGCGCCGCGCTTCTCCTTGGGCGTAAAAGCCTCGCGACGGATGCGTGAATTCACGCGAAGAAGAGCGACACAGATTCTCCGGGCATAGTGCGGCCCGGCGCCGGGAGGCGGCGCTCGGGAGTGGGCTGGGGCAGGCGGGCTGATGCGACCGCAGGACCTCCCTCTCTCCGCAGCTCCGGTTTCAGGTCTCTCTTCCGGTTCGGGGCTCTTGGGGTGCGTCCCCCCGGGACCGCGGAGTTCGCCTTTCTTACGGGCGGGCCTGTCCAGAGGATTTTCGAAGTAGTGCGATCTGGCCTTTAAAATAAAGTCGCGATGCCGTGACGATCCTTAACGAATTTCGGCAAGATTCGCGCCTCGGGACGAGCACTCTCTAAACGGGCATTTCCCGCCTCGGGAATCCCGGCAAGTGAACGGAGGAGGGCGAAGCAGGGGCGCCACCCTCACGAAATCGAAGACCGGCTGCGGCCGGTAGGAAAGGAACGGGCACAGCGAGCATGTTCGGAAGCCTTCTCGGCATCCTGTCGAGCGACATGGCCATCGATCTCGGAACGGCCAACACGCTTGTCTATGTGAAGGGGCGCGGCATCGTTCTCAACGAGCCGTCCGTCGTGGCGACGATGACGGGCCGCAACGGCAAGAAGCAGGTGCGCGCCGTCGGCAACGACGCCAAGCTGATGTTGGGCCGTACGCCGGGCAATATCGAGACAATACGTCCGATGCGCGATGGCGTTATCGCGGATTTCGAAATCGCGGAAGAGATGATCAAGCATTTCATCCGCAAGGTTCACAACCGCCGTTCCTTCGCCAATCCGATGATCATCGTCTGCGTACCGTCGGGCTCGACGGCGGTGGAACGCCGCGCCATACAGGAATCGGCGCTTTCCGCGGGCGCGCGCCGCGTGATCCTCATCGAGGAACCGATGGCGGCGGCAATCGGCGCCGGATTGCCGGTTTCCGATCCGACCGGATCCATGGTGGTCGACATCGGCGGAGGCACGACGGAAGTGGCCGTGCTTTCGCTCGGCGGCATTGTCTATTCCCGCTCGGTGCGCGTGGGCGGCGACAAGATGGACGAGGCGATCATCGCGTATATCAGGCGTCACCAGAATCTGTTGATCGGCGAATCGAGCGCCGAGCGCATCAAGAAGCAGATCGGCTCAGCGGCGCCGCCCGGAGACGGAACGGGCGTCACCATGGAGATCAAGGGCCGCGATCTTCTGAACGGCGTGCCCAAGGAAATCACCATCACGCAGCGCCACATCGCCGAAGCGCTGGCGGAGCCGACGAGCCACATCGTCGAGGCGGTGAAGGTCGCGCTCGAAGCCACGCCGCCGGAGCTTGCCGCGGACATCGTCGACAAGGGCATCGTGTTGACGGGCGGCGGCTCGCTGCTCGCCAACCTCGACCAGGTTCTGCGCGAAGAAACGGGTCTGCCCGTCAGCATCGCCGACGATCCGCTCTCCTGCGTGGCGCTGGGGACGGGGCGCGTTCTCGAAAACGCGAAAATCATGCGTCACGTTCTGACGACGGCGTTCTGATTCGTTTTGATTCTTGGGGGGTGTGCCTGACGGTTTGGTGACGAAATGGCGAACGGGACTCTGAGACTCACACGCGGCCGCAACGGCAATCAGCTGTCGCTCGCCATTCTCGCTGTCATTGCGCTCACCATCGTTTTCCTCGGCCGGGTGCAGCCGACCCTGTTCGACCGCGGGCGCGCCTATGTCTCCGATCGCACCGCACCGATTCTGGAAACCTTGCGCATGCCGGTGCGCACCACGGTCCAGTGGACGGGCAGCCTGGCGCAGCTATTCACAGTCTATCAGGAAAACCTCCGTCTGAAGGAGCAGAACGCGCGTCTCAGGCAATGGCAGAACGCGGCCCTGATGCTCGAGCAGCGGTTGAAGCGCTATCAGCTTCTCCTGAATGCCGTGCCGAATCCCGAAACGGGCAACGTCACCGCCCATGTCATCGGCCGTTCGACCAGGCCGTTTCTCAGCACGATGATTCTCGACGCGGGGCAGCGCGATCGCGTCAAGCCCGGCGAAGCCGTCGTGGACGAGCGCGGCATGATCGGGCGCATCTTTCTCGCCGGCAATCACACGTCCTGGGTGATCCTGCTCACCGACCTCAACAGCCGCATTCCCGTCTCCATCCAGCCGGGGAACATTCAGGCGATCATGGCGGGCGACAATTCGTCCGCACCGACACTCGAGATCTCCGCGCAGGGCGCGGCAGTCACAGACGGAGAGCAGATTGAGACCTCGGGAGATGGCGCGCTTCTCCCGCCCGGCCTTTTGGTGGGCAAGATATTTCGCGACGGTGCCGGTTTCCGCGCTGCTCTCTTCGCAGATGCGGGCCGAAGCAGTGACGTGCGGGTCCTTGAGCTCAAGGCGGTTCCCGAGCAGCCGCCAGTGCCCACGAAGAACGATCTTCCGGTCACCGCGGCGGGGCTCCCGCCTCTAACTCCCCCTGCACCCAAGGTGACGGCCGCAAATCCGCCAGTGCCTGCGCCCGGCACGGCATTGGCGGGCAAGCCCACAACCGAGCCGAAGCGCGTGCATACGCTGCACGCGCAAATCCTGGTTCCACCTGTCGATTCGTCGACCGCGGACGGCGAGGCGCAGGGCACAAACAACATGCAGGCAGTTCCGCCAACAACGGCGCCGGCAGCGCCGCCCACAACCGCACCGCCCACGACTTCGCCGCAAGCCCAACCCAACCCCGACGACCCAAACGCCGACAACCAGTAGGGGATTGGTCGGGTGACGAGAGAAATGGCGCTCCGCAGCATGTTCTCCGCTTTCCTCCCCCACCGTGGGGGAGGTGCCGACCCCGGATTAAATCCGGGGGAGGCGGAGGGGGGAGTGGCGCGCGCCGCGCGGACTCCCCCCTCCGCTTTGCTCCGCTTCGCTGCGCAAACCACCTCCCCAACGATGGGGGAGGAAAGGCCTTCTCCCCCGACTGGGTGTTTGGGACGGAGAGATCGACGAGGGGTGTTCGGGGACATCGAAGACACTTTTGAATATCCTTCAAGAGCTAATTTTCGAATGATTTTGCTGCTGTGCCTGTGGGGTTGTGGGCATCG
>Ga0182024_10008671_pt1 | contig 21317 bp, 16 predicted proteins | sample P32metaG_FD_120480 | JGI IMG/M metagenome (GOLD analysis project Ga0182024, IMG submission 120480) | Permafrost microbial communities from Stordalen Mire, Sweden - P3-2 metaG (Illumina Assembly) | ecosystem: Environmental > Terrestrial > Soil > Wetlands > Permafrost | place: Sweden: Stordalen...
CCTGGCGCCGGAGGCGTGCCAAGCCGATCCCGCGGTGTCGAAGCTGTTTATCGAGCGGGGAGTCGACCCCAAGAGATTGCACCTCGTCCCTCGGCGGCAACGCCGCGAATTCCTGGAGCTTTTCAGTCGAGTCGATATTGCCCTGGACACGTCTCCCTATGCGGGAATGACCACGACGTGCGATGCGCTCTGGATGGGCGTGCCGACGGTGACGCTGGCGGGGCGGACGCACGTGTCGAGAACCGGCGTGAGCATCATGCACGCCGTTGGGCTGCCGGAGCTGGTTGCGCAGACAGCGGACGAATACGTCGATGTAGCCGTCGCCCTGGCCCGTGACGTTTCACGGCTGCGGGAGTTGCGAACGGGAATGCGGGAGCGAGTTCGCACCTCTGATCTCACTAACGGCGCAGGATTGGCGGCCGCAATAGATACGGCTTTCCGCCGGATGTGGGCAACGCGGGATTGAGGGGGTACGCGATGCCGTCAGGCGTTGAGCGGAGCGGCGTCAGAATTGAGGACCGAGAACGGAATGAAGAGGTTGTGGGGTCCGTCAACGTTCCGGCTTTTTCCGCGCAACTGGGTCGGCCGAGAGAGTGGCGAAGATTATTTCGGATTTCTGCTTGACCCGGATTGAACATATACCTAACATGGCCACTGTGTGCAGCGGATGCGGGCTGCTCACGCGATGTGATATATGAACGCCAAGGCGCCAAGAACGCCAAGGAAAAGGGAAGAGGACGATGAACCGTGTCAGGACCAGACACACCAACAGAGATTCCCACATCGTTTTCTCTTCCTCCACTCCAACCTTGGCGTTCTTGGCGTCTTGGCGTTCATTTTGTTTTGCCCCCAACGTTTACGGCTGTCGGAATCAGCCGAGTCGTCGAAGCTTCCGGGTTGAAGGGGCTGAGAGAAAACGAGGAGATCGACGCTGATGACGAATGACGACCGAAGATCGGAAGTTCCGTTCTCGATCGAATAATCGCGGTGACAATCTGTCCAAACGGGCTAAAAACCACACTGGCGGGGGTGAAAATGGAACTTCCGATCTTTGCCCTCGCTGGCGTGGGAAGTTCGAAGTTCGACGGAGTTTGGCCCCTAGATTATGCAGATTCGGGAGGAGGCAGAAAGAAGGACACAGCTCGTCCGGACGCCGGAGCAGTACATCGAGATTGCCGTGGGGCTGGCGTTGGGCCTGCCCCGCCTGGCCGCGCTTCGGGCAAGCCTGAGGGAGCAGGTTGAACGGTCGGCGCGGGACTCCGCGGCAGGCGCTTCGCCTTCCTGCCGTTTGTCTTCGACGACGCCGCCCGCCTTCGCGATGCCAACCAGCGGGGCCAGGTCCGCGAAGGGTCATTGCCCGGCGCGTGAGACGCGGCTGAATCCCCGCGGCATCATGCCCGGCTCTGCCACTTCCAGTTGGGCGAGTGGATCTGATCCAGCGCCTCGCGGACACTCAGCGCTGCTGCGGCGGCGGCGCGGTTGCGGGCGCGGTGGCGCTCCCAGATTTGCCTTTCGCCGTCCGTGGGCGCGGGCGCCTTGCGGAACGGGACCCGTTGACCCAGCAGCAGGGCGGTATAACCCGCATAACCGAACTGGTCGTTCCGGTCAAACAGCATTTCCGCCCAGTAGGGAGCCGGACCGTTCTCCCGATAGTACTCGACGATCGGTTCCGCCCCAGCCAGGTCCGTCGTCTCCCGGCAGGCACGCCAGAATGGGGTATCCAGCCGGTCATTGTACTTATAGTGGATGGCGATGAAGCGGCGGATGTCGTCCCAACTCTGGGCGTGCGCCACGTTGTTCGCGGCGATCTGGGTCGTAGTCGGCTGGCGGTCGCACTCCAGCAGGGTCTGGGCCAGGTGACGGCTCTGCAAGGCCAGCAGGCCCAGCGCGGTGGCTTCCAACGGCTCGACAAATCCCGACGCGTTGCCGACCGCCACCACGTTCTTCACCCAGCGCCGCTCGTACCTGCCGGTTACGAACCGGACAATGCGGGTTGGCCCGACCTTGGGGTTCGCCGCACGAAATTGCCTTTCGACCTCCTCATCAGAGATAAAGTCGCTGGAATAAACATAACCTCGATTGATCCGGCTCTCGTGCTCGATCTGCCAGCACCAACCGCTCGGCATCGTTTCACACGTGGTGTAGGGCTTGATGACCTCGCTGGTTCGTTCCCAACCTCCCACCATGGCGCGGTTGCAGAACAGGCTTGACTTGAAGTCGATAAACGGCTCGCTCAGGGCCTTGCCAAGGAGCACAGACGCGAACCCGGAACAGTCGACGTATAAGTCGGCAGTTCCAAGGGCCCCCGATTTGAGGACCAACCCGCTGATCCCCGCCTCGTCCTGGTTCACCTGCACGATCGTGTCGTCAACGACCTCAACCCCGAGGCCCGTCGCATACTCTTCGAGGAAGCGCACGAATTTCTCGTTCTCGAAGTGATAGGCCATCGCAGTATGGAACTTGGGCCGGCCCCCCACCTGCTCAAAAGCGCGATCGGCGGTCATGAGCGAAGAATAGAGTTCGCAGTCCTCCAGGTCGGCGTTGGCGTAGAAACCGTAACTCTTGGCCAGCCCCGGCACGTTTGTCTCATGCGGCCCCGGACCGAACGTATAGTTGAAATACGGCCGCCGGCCCCAGATGAAACGCAGCCCCAGCTTGAATGTGGGCCGGGCCAGGTCAAAGAACTTCTTGGGATTGATCCTGAGGTAGTCGTGGAGGAAGGTGGTCAACTGGAAAGTCGAGCCTTCCCCGACTCCGATGATGCCAATGTCTTTGGATCGAATGAGACGGACTTGGAGTGCCGGCAGTTTGAGCTTGAGGGTCGCCGCCGCGATAAATCCCGCCGACCCACCTCCGACCACTACCACTTTTGAGATCATGCGCATCGGTCCTCTGCTTTGACATTTCGGAGATTGCGTTATATCCGGCTGTTCATGTCAAAACAATTGGTCCGCCAGCGGGATGAACCGGTAGGGCTCGATGTCGCCGATCAGCACCTGCGGGTAGTTCTTCCCCAGCAGGGCGATGTAGTTGGCCGTCTCCCGGACGGCGTCATCGTCGTCCTTGCTGGAATTGGGTATGATAGCGGGGGAAGCGAGCGGACAAGCAGAGGAACACACCCAGTGGAGACGAGTGATGAGCGCAGTAGCATCGGATGGGGATCCGTCCAAGCCATCTGAGGAATTGCCCGGATCGCCAGACCATCGCGCGGCTGCCGCCGCGGGGCACGAGCCGGGCGAGTTAGGCGAGGCCGCCGAGGCGGCAGTGGCCGCGGGGCCGAAGCGGCCCGCGAAGGGGACAAGCCGGCTCGGCCTGCTGGCGATGTTCGCCGGGATCGGGGCGTGCGTCCTGTGCCGGCCGTCGATGCTGCCCCCGAGCCTGCCACTCAACCCCACTACGCCCGCGGTCGCGGGGCTTGTGCTGGCATTCCTGGCATTGGTGGGAAGATTGTTCGGCAGCCGGGCGAAGGCCGGCCTGCCCCTGCTGGCGGTCCTGCTTTGCCTGACAGCGATCGGCATTTCCGCTTACCAGGGCGGCGCCCGCGATCTCGACTCCACCCGCCGTTGGGCCAACGGCCAGGTTGAAAAGTACAGGACGGCGCTGAATCAATTGCAGAAGCGGGTCGCACCGGCCAACCCGCCGGCGAACGCCACCAACCCTGCAATTGCCGGCCAGTCGAGCCCCGGCCCCTCAAGCCCGCAGGCCGTTCCGGGCGCTGTGGGGCAGAGCGGCACTCCGGCGAGTCCCGGATCGGCCATCGTGCCTTCCAACCCTAATGTGGGCGTCGGCGCCGGGACCATCTTCGACATGAGGCCCGGCGCGCCGGGTTCGTCGACCGGCGGGACCGGCGGGTCGCCGCCCGAAGGGGGGGCGCCGCCCGCGGGGAGTGTGCCGCCGGCGCCGATGCCGCTCGAGCCGGGACCGGGCGCATCTGTGCCGCCCAGCGCCGCTGGGCCGGCTCATGGCGCATCGGTGAGCCCGCGCGTTTTGTCGGCCCAGGCTGCCCTGCGCGCCGCGCAGGGAAAGGAGAAAGCGGCCGAGGACGATTTTCGCTATTCATACGCCAAGACGAACGATCCGCAATACCTGGCGGCGCAGGCCGAGGTTAATGCGGCCGACAAACTGGTTGAAGATGCCAAGCAGCGCAGCGACGGCTTCGGTCAGCCGCTGATCGACGCGACCCGCCAGCGCAAAGAGGCGCAGGAAAAAGTTGCCCGCATCGTGAACGATGCGATGGCGCGCGACCCAGCGGTGGCGGCGAGCCGCAGAGATTTGGCCGCCGCGGAGGAATCGTTACGGCAGGCAAACGACGCGGCAGCCAGGTAATCGATCTGTCGCGTAACTTCCGTCCTGATGATCTGGCCAATCGGTGGTGCCCAATCGAGGCAGCGATGGAACAGGAAATCCAGCCAGCTCTGGCACAGCCCTCCGAACAGCCGTTGAGTTATTCCCCGGCCACCGCCCCGCCGGAACGGGGTCATAGCGTCGTTCTGCTCATCGGCCTTTACAAGCTGGGTAAGGCCCTGGTCATGCTGATCGTCGGTGTGACGGCACTGCAACTGATGCATCAGAACGTGGTGGCGGTTTTCGACCATTGGGTCCGCCGGCTGCACCTGGATCCCGAAAACCGCATCCTCGAGCACCAGATCGTTCCCCACCTGGTTCAGATGACTGCCGCCCGCCTGCGGCTGGTCGGATGCGGCGCTTTCGCCTATGTGGTGCTTTACACCGTCCAAGGTGTCGGCCTGATGCGCGAGCGGCGCTGGGCCGAATGGCTTACGGTGGTGTCGGGACTTGGGCTTGTGCCGGTGGAGACATATGGGCTCTGCAACCATCCGACAATCAGCAGGGGGATCCTTCTGGGCAGCAACCTGGCGATCGCGGGATTCCTATATTGGCACGTTCGGCGGAAACAGGCGCGCTGTGTACCGGCTCGTGAAACGATGGGGTGATTTCTCGCTCTGTCCCAGCTTGGAACTCGCCTGCAGTCACAAGGCTCAAGCGGACGGTGCCGCACTGCTCGCGGCCGGTGTCCCGCTTGCCAGCATTTCCTTGCTTCCACCCAGCAATGCCACCGAGGCATCGAAGACCATCGCCGGGGTGACCCGGGTCATGCATCGGTGGTCGAGCGGGCAAATTTTTTTCTGACACGGGCCGCAAAACACTTTCACGGCGACCTGGCGTTCCCTGGGATAGTAAATCTCGGTCCATTCCGGGTGCGTGGGGCCGAAGACAGTGACCACCGGCACGTCAAATGCCGCGGCGATGTGGCGCGGCCCGGTGTCGTTGGTGACCATCAAGTCGCATCGGCGGACGATCTCCTTGAGGCTGCCCAGTGTCGTCCCCTTGTTCGAGAGGTCGACCGGGACGTGCTTCATGTACCGCTTGACCGCCTCGACAATTGGCCGCTCCTTCGGGGCGGCGCTGATCAGCACCGTCGCTCCGAGCTCGTCCACGAAGCGGTCGGCCAACTGGGCGAAGTTTTCCGGCAGCCAGCACTTGGCCGCCCCGTAGTTGGCGCCGGGGTTGATCAGGACCATCGGCGCAGCGCCGGCAACGGCGCCGGGCCGGCAGGCCTCGGGGTCGATCCCGCAGCGCCCGAGCACTTCGCGCGCTTCCCGTGCTTCGCTCTCGGTGACGAACAGCCGCATCCGCAAGTCCCGGCTATTGGACCCCAGGTAATGGGCCAGGCCCATGTAATACTTGATGATCGGCGAGGGGATGAACTTGCCGCGGTCCTTCACGGGCAGGAGCTTGTCGGTGAGCAGGAAGCCGCGGCCGTCGCGCTCGTAGCCGACCACGCGGCGGATGCCGGCCATCTTGCAGACCAGCGCGGTCTTGAAGCTGTTGGGCAGCAGGATGGCCAGGTCGAACCGGGCCGTCCGCAAGCGTGCCGCCAGCTCGAAGAAATGCCCCTTGCCGGCCTTGGCCTTGGTCTTGCCGGTGCGATAGGTGATGAGTTGGTCCGCCCAGGGCATGCCCGAGTAAAGCGGCTTCACGTAGCGGCGCATCAGGTAGCCGATGTGGGCCGACGGATAAAGCTCGCGAATGGCGCGCAGCGTCGGCGTGGCCATCACGGCATCGCCGACCCAGCTCGGCTGGACCACCAGCACTTTCCGGGGACTGGTCGGGTCGGCGTCATTCAAAGCATTCGTGGCGTCGCGCATCGCGGGCTCCGGCATCGGGGAGAGTATAGCCGGGCCTGATCAATTCGACCATGAAGTGAAACGCCGCGCAACAAGGGGTGTGGCTATTCGATGCCCGGTTATTCCCTCACGCGCATTTCAGCGTCGCCGTACCCGGGTTCTGGACGAGCCAGGCGATTGCGCCCTCGATTTCCGCGCGAAGCCGAACGGTCAGCGGAGCAACCTCCGAGATACGGTTGGTGCGGACGAGTTCCTCGATCGCGCCGGCGATGCTCGATGCGGTGTCGGCGGACATGTAGGCAGCCATGCTCTTGAGGCTGTGCGCCGCCCGGCCCAGCGTTTCGGAGTCGCCGGCGGCAAACGCCTGCTCGATTTTGGCGACCTCTCCCCCTGCCTGATTCTGAAAGCGTGCGGTGACAGCGGCTGCGAACGCGGGATCGCCGCCACACCGCTTTAGCACCGCGTTCATGTCGATCGGCGCGCGCGACGGATCGGTGGCCGCCTCGGCAGCGACCGTAGCGGGGGCCGTAGCCGGGCTCGCGGCCGGATCTAGTCTGGCCTGCTCAATCGGCTCGGCGGCTTTCGGGTCCTCGGCGACGCACACCACGTGGCGGCCGGCGCGCTTGGCCGCGTAGACCGCCTGGTCTGCCGCCTTGAGCAGGTGGGCCGGCTGGGTCATTTCGCGGGTACGGGTGGCCAGGCCGATACTGACCGTGACTCCGACGCGCTTGTCACCAACGGTGAATGGGTGCATTGCAACGGCCCGGCGGCAGCGTTCGGCGCAGATCCCCGCTTCCTGGATCGACTGTGACGGGAAAATGATCAGGAATTCCTCGCCGCCGACGCGGCAGACCGCGTCGGAACCGCGCGTCTCGCCGCGTATTACCCCGGCCACCTGCTGTAGGATGAGGTCGCCGGCTTCATGGCCCCAGGTGTCGTTCACCTGCTTGAAGTGGTCGATGTCGATCGATGCCACCGTTAGCGGCGCCCCGTGGCCCGTCGCCGGCCACAGGTCGTCGAGCCGGGTCATTGCGTAGCGGCGGTTGAACATGCCGGTCAGCTCGTCCGTGACCGACAGTCGTTCGAGCCGGCTGTTGAGCACCGCAAGCTGCCCGTTGAGCGCCTGCGAGCCTGTCGCTTTGCGGGCCAGTTCATCATGCAGCTTGGCGCCGCGCAGCCCGGCGCGGACCCGGGCGAGGAGCTCTTCGGGGTCGAACGGCTTGGACACAAAATCATCCACGCCGGCTTCGTAAGCATCCAGCAGGCGGCTTTTATCCGAATGTGCGGTCAGCATGACGAAATGCACCGGGGGGGCGCCGCAACGGGCGCGGATGGTGCGGCACAAGGCAACGCCGTCCATCTCGGGCATCACCCAGTCGGAAACCACCACGCGGGCATTCTGCTCCTCCAGGACCTTGAATGCCTCCCGGCCGTTGGACGTGGCAAAAACGGTTTCGCCCGTGGCAGTGAGCAACTCGGTCAGCTTCTGCAACAGGAGCGGGTCGTCCTCGGCAATGACAATCTTGCACGGGGAAGCGCCGCATTGCCCGGGCGGCGGCGCTGCCGGGATGGGCATCGGCGGCACGACGGGCTCGGCCGTGTCGCGCAACCGCTCCCGCGCTGCGAGAACCTGCTTTTCCGCCCGCAGGAAGCTGTCAACGACCTCTGGGTCGAAGTGGCTGCCGCTGTCTCGCTGGATGATTGCCTTGGCGTCTTCATGTGTCATCGCCGACTTGTAGACGCGGCGGCTGGTCAGGGCATCGTAAACATCGGCGACGGCCACAATCCTGCCGCATAGCGGTATCTGCTCGCCGACGAGCCCCTGCGGATACCCCGAGCCGTCGAACTTTTCGTGATGGGTCGCCGCGATCTCGCGGGCCATCTGCAGGAACTTGGCGTTGGGGAACCGGCGCTGCGCCGCGTCCAGCGTCCGCGATCCCAGAAGCGTGTGCGTCTTCATGATCGCGAACTCATCCGACGTCAGCTTGTCCGGCTTGAGCAGGATGGCGTCGGGGATGGCCACCTTCCCCAGATCGTGCAGCGGGCTGGTCTGGTACAGGAGCCGGATGTACTCGTCATCGACGCCATTGAATGACTTGACGGCCGCGGACAGGTTCTGCGCGATCAGGCGGGCGTACGTCTGGACGCGCTCGACGTGGGCCCCGGTTTCCGAATCGCGGCTCTCGGCAAGCTTGGCCAGCGCGAAAAGGGCCAGGTTCCGCGTCTCCAGCGAGAGAATCCGCTCGGCGCCCTTCAGGCAGACCAGCAGTTCCTCAGGGTCCAGCGGCTTGTTGAGAAAATCGTCGGCGCCGGCGTAGAGCCCCTCCATGCGCTGCTTGGCCCCCTCCCGGCCGGTCAGCATGATGATGTAGACATAACCGGAAAGGTCCTCGCGGCGAATCGCCCGGCACAACTCGACGCCGTTCATCCCGGGCATGTCCCAATCGGTGACCACCAGGCGGATCTCGCCGCGGCGCAGGACTTCCATGGCCTCGTTGCCGTCGTGGGCCGAGACCGTCGAATAGCCCATGCGCGTGAGCGTGCGCTCAAGCACTTTCAGGGCGAAACTATCGTCATCGACGATCAGGGTTTGCATTTATCGCCTTGGTTGGCTGCGCCATCGCAGAGCTGCCGGATCGCAACCGGGACGAACGCGGCGCAGCGTTTGGCCTCTGCATCGAGTCGCGACAGCTCGCGCGATATAAAGTCGAAATCACGGCGGGCCCCGGCCTCTTCAATCTCAATAGCGACGCTCCGCAGCGCACCGGCCGAGACGTGCGCCGCCACCGCCTGGAAATTGTGAGCCAGCCGTTTGATGTTATCGGCATCCCCGGCGGCCAACTCGCGGCGGAGCAGGTCCACTTCGCTGATGGCCCGTTCGTGGAACTGTTCCAGCGTCTCGACCGCGAATTCGGCGTCGCTCATGCAACGCAGCAGCAGGGCCGCCACGTCAATTGGCGGAGCGGCTGGCTCGCCAGGCCCCCCGAGAGGCTGCGGACGGCGCGCAACTGTTGCTATCGTTGCAAACAGCTTGTCAGCATCGATCGGCTTGCTCACGTACCCGTCCATGCCGGCGGCCAGACATTTCTCGCGGTCCCCCTGGATGGCTTCTGCCGTCAGCGCGATGATCGGCATTCGAGCCCCGACGGTTGCGCCTTCGCGTTCGCGGATGCGCCGCGCCGCCTCCAGACCGTCCATTCGCGGCATCTGGCAATCCATCAAGACCGCGTTGTACTGGCCATGCTGGACCGCTTCGAGCGCCAGCGCCCCGTCGCCGACGATGTCGCAGGTGCATCCCATGCGGCGCAGCGTCTCCTGGATGACGAACTGGTTCATCTCGTTGTCTTCGGCGACGAGCAGGTGCAGGCCCTGAAGCGCTGCCGGTCCCGCGGGTACAGCGGCGCCGGGCCCTTTTGTCGCTCCGGGATTGGCCGCGTTCGGACTTGTCAGGCACGTGCCTACCGCGATGGTGAACGAAAAGGTGGTCCCCTGCCCTTCCTCGCTCTGGAAGCCAATGGTTCCGCCCATCAGCTCGACCAGGCGTTTGGAGATTGCCAAGCCCAGCCCGGTCCCGCCGAACTTGCGCGACGTGGAGCTGTCCACCTGGGAGAAGCTCTGGAAAAGCCGGTCGCGACGGTCGGCGGGAATGCCGATCCCCGTATCCTTGACTGCGATGCCGACCGTCATGCCGTTGGCGGCACGGTGCTGAATCGCCACGTCGATGGTGATGGAACCGCAAGTCGTGAACTTCAGCGCGTTGTTGACCAGGTTGGTCAGCACCTGCCGCAGGCGATTCGGGTCGCCAACGACCAGTGCCGGGAGGTCCGGATCGATACGGCAGGTGAGCGCCAATTTCTTCTTGGCCGCCAAGGGCACGAGCAGTTCGGTCAGGTCCGCCACCAAGGCGCGCAGGTCGAACTCGAGGCTCTCCATCTCGACTTTCCCGGCTTCGATCTTGGAAAAATCGAGGATGTCGTTGATCACTTTCATCAGCGCATCGGCTGAGTCCCGTGCCAGCGTGGCGTAGCGCTGCTGGCTCGAGTTAAGCTCGGTCGAACGGAGCAGGTCGATCATGCCAACCACTCCGTTGAGGGGCGTGCGGATCTCGTGGCTCATGCGGGCCAGGAACTCGCTCTTGGCGCTGTTGGCCGCCTCGGCGGCGAGCCTGGCTTCCTCGACCTTTTCCGCATGTTTGCGATGGGTGATGTCCACCGCGATCCCCTGCAGGAGCATCGGCTTGCCCGAATTGTCGCGGATGATCTGACACTCTCCCTGGATCCAGACCACATGCCCGTCTTTGGCTATCAGGCGGTATTCGGAACGGAAGTGCCTGCCGTTGGCGCAGGTCCTGGCAAACTCCGCCACCCACACGTCCCGGTCGTCCGGATGCAGTTGGCGGAACCACAAAAACGGGTTCTCCAGCCACGCTTCGGGCGTGAAGCCAAGAAGCGGCTCGATCTGCGGGCTGATGTAAAGCTCCTGGACGCTCTCATCCAGTCCAGCCATGAAGGTAACGACTGGCAGCTTCTCGATGAGCGACCGATAACGCAGGTCCGGCCGCCATCCCGTATCGCGGCCCACGGCGTCAGACCGCGACAAGGCCCCATCGTGCCCAGCGCCCTCGTGCCCCGTCTGTCCATCGAGGCTGAAGCCCGCCGCCGCCATTTGCTCTAAAAGAGCGAAGGCTTCCCTTGCCTCGGGCAGCATCAACGTTTCTTGCGTCAGCATACGGTGCGAATCCGCTGTGTTTGCTTCGATCTGTAGGGTATTATCGCCTGGGTAATTCCCTTAGCGCCGCATAGGCGATTTCCCTACGATTTCATCGGAGAAGATACGGCCCCACTGAAGTGGCGGGGCCCCGCCGGACACAATGGGGCTCTGCAATTCGCATCGTATTCTTGGGCCTTTGGCTCGCCCCGATCCGCTGCAAGACCAACGCCTGCAAGTGGAAAGGTAAGGATCCGGCCCCCGTTACGCCGGTCTCGCCGTGGAGTGCGTCATCTCTCCTTTTTCTTCACGACCATGACTTCGATCACCCGCAACCCCGCCGATAAATCCAACCCCCTGAACCGGGCCACGACCTCCAGCCGGGCGCGGTCGGTTGCCCTGGCGTTGTAGACTTGCTCGGTCATCACCAGCCAGGGCGGGCTTGAATCCAGCAGCTTGTCGCTTGCAACCAGCGCCGTTCCCTCGCGGATCGTCCCTCCCTGGTAGAAGGCCAGGCTCGGCTCCTTATAGTCCAGCATGACGACCTGCTTCGGGCCGGTGACCCCATGGTCGCGCATCACTTGCCCGGCTTCCTTCGAAAGCTGGAGGAACGGCGCGACGGGCAGGTAGAGGCCGAAGAGGACCAGCGACAGTCCCAACATCCCGATGCCCATCGCCGTCAGCCCGGCGGCGGGTCGGCGGCGCCGGAAAGAGAACACAACCGTCATCCCATAAGCGACCGCACAAAGCGAAACCAGCCACATGGTCCCCCACGGCAACGGCCGGAACCACTTTGCCGCCGCCCACGGCAAAGCACCCAGCAGCACCGCGATGCCGGCCCAAATGAGCACGGCAATGCCGAACGCGCTATCCTCCATCGGGCCGGCGACATAAGCGGCGTCGGCAGCGTTGGGGTGGTCCACGGGCCGGCGCAACGATCGCAGGATGGCATCGGCAGCCAGGAACGCCAGAGGCGGGAAGCAGGGCAGCAGATAGTGCGGCAGCTTGGTTTGCACGATCTCAAACATCACCCACGGCCCCGCCACCGCCGCCAGGGCAAATCGGACCCGCGGGTCGCGGCGGTTCTTCCAGCCCATCACCAGCGCCAGCGGCAGCACCAGGCTCCATGGCAGGAACGTCGGCCAGATCGACAGCAAATAATACCCCGGCGGCCCCTTGTGCCCCTCGAGCCCCGATGCGGCCCGCTCCTTGATCTCGTGGTTGAGCGCCGTCGAAATAAATCCGGGGTGACGCTTCTCGACCAGGAACACCCACGGCAGGCCGATGGCCAGGACAATGAGCAAGCCGGCGATCGATTTCGCGACGGGGGACGTGATGGTGGTCCTTACCGAATGCTGATCCCGCGTGTAATTGAGGGTGTCTGTCCATCGAAGACTCCACTTCAACAACCCCAGCCCGATCAACGTCATCGCCTGGATGCCGACGGCCACTGGTCCCTTGGTCAGCAAGGCCAGGGCGATGGAGACCGCCATGACAATCGTCACACTCCAACTGCCATGGCCGCGCCAAGCCGCGTAGAGGCAGAGTTGGGCGATGGTCACGAACAGCAGCAGGACGCTGTCGGTCAGGCCGGCCTTCGCTGCCAGTACCACCAGCGCGCAGGTCGAAAGGATGAGCACCGTCCATATCGCATGGCCCGCCCCCGCGTGACGCCTCAATACGACCGCCAGCACCGTCAACGTCAGTATCATGGCGATGCTCGAAGGCAGCCGGACGGCAAACACGCTGGCCGGCCCCTCCTGGCCGATCAGCTCCATGCTGGCGGCCTGCACCCAGTAAATCAGCGGCGGCTTGGCGGTGCGGACATTGTCATACAACCGCGGCACCACCCAATCGCCGCTCTGGAGCATCTGCCGCGAGGTCTGCGCGAACCGCGGCTCATCCCGGTCCCACAACGGCACCGATTGGTTGCCGACAAGGTAAACGCCGAAGGCGGCGAATAGTAAAAACAACAGTTTCAGTCCCGGCCTGTCGAGCATCGCCGATAACTTAGTGATCGAAAGGGGGGTGGGGAAGTGTAGATCACAACGGCTCCTTTGCATTTCCCCGTCTACCGCTACATTAGCGTCATGAGTAACGAGAAGGCCCGGCCCGTGATCGTCGGGGTCGGTGAAATCCTGTGGGACCTCCTGCCGCACGGGAAGCAGCTCGGCGGGGCGCCGGCCAATTTCGCGTACCATGCCGCCGCCCTGGGAGCGGCTGGGACGGTGGTGAGCCGCGTCGGCAAGGACGATTCCGGCGGAGAAATCCTTGCCAGGCTCGATTTGCTTGGGCTCGACCGCCAGCACGTCTCGCTCGATCCACTGCACCCGACCGGCACCGTCGAAGTCCGCCTCGGCCCCGGCGGCGTGCCCGATTACGTCATTCACACCGGCGTTGCCTGGGATTTCCTGTCGTTCACGCCGGAACTGTCCGAGTTGGCATCACAGGCCGACGCCGTCTGCTTCGGAACGCTCGGACAGCGCAGCCCGACATCCCGGCGGACCATCGAAAAATTCCTGGCGGCGCTCCGGCCGGAATGCCTCCGCGTTTTCGACATCAACCTGCGCCAGAACTACTACGATCGGGCGCTGGTCCACAAAATGCTGATGCAATCCGACGTGCTCAAATTGAACGACGCCGAGTTGCCGGTCGTGGCCGGCATGTTCGGCATCCTCGGGCAGGAGAGCGAAGCCGTGCGGAACCTCATGAGCCGCTACCCGCTCAAGCTGGTGGCGCTGACCCACGGTCCCGCCGGAGCTCGGCTGCAGGGGATCGGCGAATCCTCGAGCCACCCTGGTTTTCCCGTTGTAGGCGCGGAAACCGCCGACACGGTCGGCGCGGGGGACGCCTTTACCGCCGCCGTCACCCTCGGTTTGCTGCGGGGGATGCCGCTGCAGCAGATCAACGCGATCGCCAATCGCCTGGCGAGTTACGTCTGTTCGCAGCACGGAGCGGCCCCGCCCATCCCAGCCGAATTTCGCGAGATGTTCAGTGTAAAACAAAACGTCGGCGACTGAGCTGAGGTATAGGCAAATTATGATGGAAATGCGTTCCCGTTTTGTATCGATCCCCTGCCTGATCATCGCCACCGCGATGCTCCTGTCCCGCTCCGCCTTCGGCGCCGATGCCGCCAACCCCTACCTTGGCTCATGGGCCTTGACCATCCCTGGCGGCGGCGCCGGCTGGCTGGGCGTCACCCAGGATCCTGACGGTAAACTCTCCGGCTCCCTCCTCTGGGGTGGCGGCAGCGTCGTCCCCGTGGCCGCCGTCGAGCTTGAGGGCGACGCCCTGATCGTCACCCGCATTTCCAGGACCGGCAAGAAAGACGCCGACGGCAAGCCGCTGGTCGTCACGGAAACGATTACCGCCAGGGCCGACGGCGACGACCTGAAACTCACCACCGTCAAGACCCAACCGGACGGGACGCAGTCCGCCAAGATCGAGTTCGCAGGGAAGCGCACCCCCCCGCTGCCTCCCGCGCCGGACCTGTCGAAGGTCAAGTTCGGCCCCCCCATCACGCTGTTCAACGGAAAGGACCTGACCGGCTGGGAACTAACCAAACCCAAGGCCTTCAACGGCTGGAGCGTCAAGGACGGCATCCTGGTCAACCAGGTCGTCCGCGAGCCGGGCAAGCCGCGAAGCGGCTTTGGCAACCTCCGCACCGTGCAGGAATTCGAGGACTTCAACCTCACCTGCGAAACCAACGTCCCCAAAAGCGGAAACAGCGGCGTCTTCCTCCGCGGCATCTACGAAGTCCAGGTCTTCGACAGCTACGGCAAGCCGCTCGACTCCCACAACATGGGCGCCATCTACAGCCGGATCACCCCCACCGAGTCCGCTGAAAAGCCGGCTGGCGAATGGCAAACTCTGGACATCACCCTGGTCGACCGTCACGCCACCGTCATCCTCAACGGCAAGAAGATCATTGACAACCAACCCATCCCCGGCTGCACCGGCGGCGCCCTCTGGTCCGACCCCCTGCGCCCAGGCCCCATCTTCCTCCAAGGCGACCACGCCAGCGCAAACTTCCGCAACATCGTCATCAGGCCGGTAGTGAAGGAATAAGCGGCGCATCGTTCGAAGAATTTGCGATTTGAACGCACGTCAACAAGCAGGATTAGATGCCGAGCTGGGATCCAAATAACCTGACTGCCCATCACCAGAGGCGAATCGCGGCGGATGCGGGATGTTTCGAAGAGTTGCTTGGTTGTGCCGCTGGCCACACCGTGACGGAGGCAGAATACGACGCGGCGTCGCGGGCCGCGATCGTTGGCGCATGGGCTGAGTTCGAGGCCGAGAAACACATTGCTCCACACACCTATGATCCTGCAACGGCGACGTTCGCTGATGACCGACTTGTCGTCGCGGTGACTAATTTGTCCCGCGATCGGATGATTACCTGCTTCCATGAGCACTTCAACACTGGTATGACCGGGCACGCAATCGTAACCGGGATGACGGTCGGACAGAGACGATTGCGGTTTTAGACGCAAGTGGACCGAGAGGAGAAGTGCGGGATGATCCGCAAAGTGAGGCGAATCCATGGCGTATAACTCGCGCCAACGCCTGTCGCGGCAGGCTAAAGACCTGGACGCGATGCGGAAGGACTTGGACACCGCAGATTTCCGCATCGGCGTTGACTGGGACGCTACCGTCAATGTAAAGCACACATTTGGCCGGGCGCTCGCCGTTGAACGATGGGCCCTGGTCGAGCAGTTTCTCATCACGTGGATGGATTGGTCGGGTGCCGTAAATCGTTGGAACCGCTATTTTGGCCAGGCGGAATCCGCTTGGCCGGAATCACTCTGGCAAGTCGCTGACAGGTGTGGGTGGCGAGCTTCCGCGTTACTTCGCGATGGAGACCTCATCGCGAGATTGCGAAAATCGCTAACCGATTCTGCGATCATTGACGTAGCGAACCAGGGGCGTTCGGAAAATGTGACCGATGTCGCGGCTGCCGATACAGTGGTCCACCGTCTCTTAGCCAATGATGCGCGCCTTAGGCTCGCGGGTCTGCTGCATGGGCAGCAAAGCAAGTTGGACGAGGAATTGCTGTTGCTGCTGAAGGGACTCGATCGTCGCATCGCCGGCGAATTGGAAATGCTTGCAGGTGATGCCGCTGAGATCGCACTCACGCACATCGGCACATTTCGGCATTCCACCCTTCGCCTATCGTGTCATCCGTCCGGCGTCGCAGGTTTCGCTGACGGACATCGTTGTAATCATCTCTCGCGGTGAGGCTCGAAAGGGCCCACAAGGAATGGCTGCCTCGCTTGCCGCACTCGTATCTGTACTCAAGGATGTTCGGCCACCCAAGCTGGTGTTATTCCTCACCGAGACATGGGACCCCAATTTGATCACGAGCGACGAAGCCCGGGCGCTTCGAAACGCCACGGCTACCGGGACACGGCTCGTCTTTTTGATCTCTCCTCCCCCATTGACGTCGGGGCCGTTTGCCTTCGGCTTCACGGAGCCCCTTAGAGCGAGACCTGAATCGCTGAAACGCCCTGAATCCCCTGCTGCGCTCAGCGGGAGACCGCGACGAGCCATCAGTTTCGAAGAGGAAACCTGACTTACTCTTTTCGCCCCTCCAGCAATATCGTCCCCTCGCGCTGCGCCCGCGGGAACATATCCGCCGCCGCGTGATAGTCGACGTGCATCGCCTTGAACGAACCATCCCCGGCAGCCGCAGCGCGGACGCTCCAGCGGGCGAACTTGGTGTCGATGAGCTTCTGCTCAGTCTGCCGGCTCAGAAGGTAATCGATTAACTTCTTGGCAAGCTGCTCGTGCTTTGCTCCCTTCACCAGGGCGACGGTGGTCGGCATGGCCAATGCCCCGTCGCCGTTCTGGTCGGGCGCGACCAGATCCAGCTTGCCGCCGTTGGCCTGGGCAGTGGCGATGGCGTCGCTATCGGTCAGCCCCAGGCTGTAAACGCCGTTGCCGACCTGGTTGGCCACCTCGGCGTTGCCGCCGAGAAGGACGATGCCGTTGTCGTGCAGGCGCCGCAGGAACGCCGCGGCTTTCTCCGGCCCCATGTCGCATAAAGGGCGGCCAGGTGCGCGCCGGTCGCCCCGGCGGTAGGCCGGCTCATGGCGACCCGGCCCTTCAAGCGCGGATCGGCCAGGTCCGCAAGCCCCGTCACGGGGAACGGTGGGGCGGCGCTTCCGGTGGCCACCGCCAGCACCCGCGCCCGCAGTGCCGTGCCGGCCCAGTAGCCATCGGGGTCCTTGAATTGATCAGATATGTCCGAAGCGGCGGGCGAGCGGTATTTCGCCAGCACGTCCTGCCCGGCCAGCCGTTCGCTCAGGAATGCGTCTCTGCCCCACCAGACGTCCGCCTGCGGGTAGTCCTTCTCGGCCTCCAGGCGCCCGGCCAGCCCCACCGACTTGCTCGATTCGATGCCGTAACGCACCGCGACATGGATGCCCGACTGCTTTTCGAAATCGTCAATCACCCTGCTGGCCACCGGCTCGTCGACGCCGCAGTAGATCACCACTTCATCGTTCGGCTGCCGGCTGCAACCGCAGAGAAGCAAGAGCAACACAATCGGGCAGATCAAGCGAAGCGCGTTGTGTGAAGTACAAAAGTCGAACATACGCCCGCTACTTCCCCGGCACCAGCTCGAAGAACCCTTGGCCGTCCCGTTTAAGAAAACCCTGGTCGGCGAGCTCTTCCCAGATCGCCCCGCCGAACCCGGCGGGGGGCTGGATGGATTGCACCTTGTTCTTCGCACCGGTCAGGGGCGAATGCCCCAGCCGGGAATCCTCGTCCAACTGCATGATCTTCATCCGTTTCTTGAACGCCTTAAGCGCTTTCCTCAGTTCTTCTTCGGTTGCGGGCATGAATAGCCTTTCGTTAGGTGAAGAAGAATCATACCAAAGATGCCCCACTCGCAAAGGAGCGCGTCACTCCCGAGCTCGGGGGTGATGGCACGGATGACGTCGTTGAGGCCGGGGCAAAGCCCGCCGCAGGTGACGATCCCGACACGTGCCTTGGAAGGGTAGGATTAGGATTAGGAATTGAACGGACCCGTTCCGATACACTGCATGCTCGGGAAATAGCTCCATCAGGGAAGAAAAGACGCAGATGATCGTACTGTAAGTCCTGGAGGATCGTACCGACGATCGGGTTAGTCGGTTGCGCCAGTCACAAACATTACGGGTGTGATTCATCGAGGAGACTTCCCTTGCTTTACCGAAAAAACACTCATCGTCCGTCGCGGGCCATTCCCCAGGCACGGCCATCGGCCATCATTGAGCCCCTGGAAGACCGCCGGCTCCTGTCCCATGGCGGGTTCGGGTTCGGCGGATTCGGCTTCGGCGGCGGTGGCTTTGGGTTCGGCGGCGGCGGCTTCGGTCGCGGCTTGAACTCGATTGAGTTCAGCCAAGCCCCCGCCTTGGTACAGACCGGGCTCGACAAGCTGGCCACCGCCGACAACCTCACTCCCCCGGCCTCAACCTCAACCCAGACCGTCTATCTCGGCAACCAGAACGGCATCGAAACTTACACTATCGACATCACCGGAACCGGCACGCAGACCGCCCTGACCGTCGATCAAAATGGCGATCCCGTCACCGCGCCGACCAACGGCACCACGACCTACATGGCCGTCCCCACCGCCGTCAGCGCCGAGGCCTCCGCCATCGCCACCGCCCTGGGCCTGACCGTGCCCGCGGCGACCGCCAGCGTGCGGGTGACGACGCCCTCCGGCACTTCGGTCTACACCATCGACCTGGTCGCCTCCTCGACCTCCACGTCGTCCCACCCCCACGGCCGCGTCGTCCAGATCAACGCCGCCGGCGATCCCGTCGGCAGCGAGAACCTGCCCTTCAGCGCCCTTCCCACTACCTTGCAGATGGCGCTCAACAACAGCGCCCCAAAAAATGCCACCCCACTTGCCGCCGCCTCCACCCAGACCGTCAAGATCCGCACCAGCAGCGGCGTCACCACCTACTCGACTTCGTTCACCGTGAGTGGCACAACGACCACAGTGACGGTCAATACTGCCGGCACCTTGATCAGCCTTCCCAGCCACTCGACCACGACCTTCGCGATGCTTTTGCCCGCCGTGCAGAACGCGATCAACGCCTTGGCGGCCGACAATGGCGCCACCCCCCTCGCCAGCACCAGCACCGCCACCGTCCAGGTCTACGACGAGGCCAACGGCACCACCATCTACAGCGTCACCGTCAACGGCAGCAAGATCGGCCTCAGCGGCAAGAGCTTCACCTACAACCTCACCATCTCCGTCGATTCGGAAGGCAACCCCACCACCCTGCCCAGCGGCGGCGGCGGCGGGTTCTTCGGCAACAGATTCGGCGGCTTCGGCGGCAGCTCCTTCTTCGGCGGCTTCGGCTTCTTCGGCCGCCGCCATCGCTGAGCCCTAAATTGACGGATGGCGCAATTGGTCGACTCGCATAGAATGATTGCTATGCGAGAACCTTGTGCCAAGGCGTCTTCAGCCCGCCGTTGGAATCGTGGCCAGTCAACCCCGCAGTTGACCGATCGACATGCGCTTCACCCTCCAGCATCCACCGCCGAGGCCCTCGAAAGCCGCACCCTGCTGTCGCTGGACGGCAACCAGTTGTTCCCATCGGACAGTCCCTGGAACCATCCGATCACGGATGCTCCCGTTGCCGCCAATTCCGCCACTCTGGTCAGCAGCATCGGCGCCAGCAGCCCTCTCCACCCCGACTTCGGGACGACATACGGCGGCACCCTCAACGGCATTCCCTACAACGTCGTTTCCGGGTCGCCGCCTGGCGTCAACGTGGTGATCGACGCGTACGCCGACCAAAGCGACATCGTTCCCGTGCCGATCCCGGCCAATGCGGTCATTGAAGGCGACCCGCCTGCGGGCGTGGCCGCCTTTTCGCAGGTGCCTTCTTTTGTCCAGGTCTCGCTGGCCAACCAGTACGCCTACTGCTGGACGCCCTCGACCAGCGACGCCAATGCGCTTGCGGACCCCACGACCGCCGGGAACAGTTTCGCATCCGCCTGGTACTCGTCGAGCAACTTCACCGTCGACCTGGATTTCACCGACGGCCAGGCCCACCGCGTCGCGTTCTATATGGTCGACTATGACGACTCCGGCCGTACCCAGACGGTCGATGTGATCAACCCGGCCACGTCTGCCGTTCTGAACCAGCAGACGGTCTCCAATTTCAGCGGCGGCGAATACCTCGTGTTCGACCTCACCGGCAACGTCGAGTTGAAGTTCACCAACACGAATTCGGCCTCCAACGCCGTCTTGAGCGGCATCTTCTTCGGCGCTCCCGGCTCCCCGACCATACCCGCCAGCACCTCAACGTCGGCATCGTTTGTCACTGCCGACACGACGACCCAGGGAGCCTGGCAGGGCGTCTACGGAAGCAGCGGCTACGACCTGCCCTTCCCACAGGGCGAAGGCGACCGTCACCTGATCGTCTACAACTCCACCACCAACATCGGCTACGAGCTGTTCAACGTCCACCGGCCGTCCGAAGAGCCGGACGGCCAGTGGCACGCCGACCAGGAGACCGTCTGGAACTTCAACCAGGACACTTTCCCGCCCGCCGGCTGGACTTCGGCTGATGCCGCGGGGTTGTCGATCCTTGCCGGCCTGGTCCGGCCCGACGAGACGCTCACCCAGGGCGTCATCAACCACGCCTTACGCTTCACCGTCCCCAAAAGCGACGACGCCTACGTCTTCCCCGCGACTCACGAAGCCGGCGTCAATAACCCCGCCCTGCCGCCAATGGGCGAGCGCTTCCGGCTGGAGCCCAGCTTCAACATTTCCGGCTTCCCCGCCGAAGACCAGGTCATCCTCCAGGCCCTGAAGACGTATGGCATGATCGTGGCCGACAACGGCAGCCCCTGGTTCATCAGCGGCTCCCCCTCCAGCCAATGGGATGACGACACGCTCCACGATCTGACCCAGGTGATCGGCAGCGACTTCCAAGCCGTCGATCTGGCCCCGGTCGTTTCCGGCCTCAGCCAGTCGAGCGGCGCCTCCAGCGGCGGCAACACCATCACCATCAGCGGCGTGGATTTCCAAGGCGTCGCCAGCCAGCTCTCTGTCTCCTTCGGCGGCATGGCCGCCACCAATGTCCAGGTCCTGTCCGACAACACGCTGACGGCCACCGTCCCCGCCCAAGCCGCCGGCACCCAGGTCAATGTGACCGTCACCACCCCCTATGGCACCTCCGCGACCTCCTCCGCCGACCAATACACCTACACGGCCGCCTCGCCGCCGACTGTTGTCAGCGTCACAACCAACGATGGTGAGGCAGACGGGAACACAACGCAGGCGTCGGAGGTCCGTCAGTTGGTGGTCACTTTCAGCGAGGCGGTCAATCTTACTCAGCCAGGGGCGTTCAGCCTGGGCGTGTACAACCTTAACGGCACCGGCGGGGCCGTCAGCGGCAACGGCGCCAACGACGGCAGCATCACGAATATCTCCAGCGTGCTCAACACGGCTAC
>Ga0182024_10008672_pt1 | contig 21315 bp, 16 predicted proteins | sample P32metaG_FD_120480 | JGI IMG/M metagenome (GOLD analysis project Ga0182024, IMG submission 120480) | Permafrost microbial communities from Stordalen Mire, Sweden - P3-2 metaG (Illumina Assembly) | ecosystem: Environmental > Terrestrial > Soil > Wetlands > Permafrost | place: Sweden: Stordalen...
TCGAGGCGCTCGCGCAGATTGCGGCTGGTGACGTACTGGCCTTCGCGGCCTGCAAACGGCGATGTATTCACGCTGAACTGGATGGCGATAGTTGGCTCGTCAATAACGATGAGCGGCAGCGGCGAAGGATTCTCGATGCTGGTGATGGTCTCGCCGATGGTGATGCCCTCAATGCCCGCTACGGCCACGATGTCGCCCATCGCGGTCTCTTCCGTCTCGATGCGCTTAAGGCCTGAAAAAGTGAAGAGCTTGGTGATGCGCGTTTTGTAGAGCGAGCCGTCGCGGCGCGAGATGTTGACTTCGTCGCCTGCGTGCAAGGTGCCCTGAAAAACGCGGCAGATGGCGATGCGGCCGAGGTAGTCAGAGTAGTCGAGGTTGGCGACAAGAATTTGCAGCGCACCGTCGGGATCGCCTGTGGCTTCAGGGATGGTTTCGACGATGGCCCGGAACAATGGCTGCAAATCGACGCCGGGCTGGGCGAGATCGGTGGTTGCGGTACCGTTCTTAGCGACAGCGTAAAGAACGGGGAAATCCAATTGCGATTCTTCCGCGTCGAGGTCGATGAACAGGTCGTAGATTTCGTCCAGCACCTCTTGTGGGCGCGCGTCGGGCCGGTCGACTTTGTTGATGACTACGATGGGCTTCAACTTGGCTTCGAGAGCCTTTGACAGCACGTAGCGCGTCTGCGGTAGCGGGCCCTCGGCGGCGTCGACCAGCAGCATGACTCCATCGACCATTTTGAGCGCGCGCTCTACCTCGCCGCCAAAATCGGCGTGGCCGGGCGTGTCTACGATGTTGATTTTTCCGAGGCCGAAGTTGATGGCGGTGTTCTTGGCCAGAATCGTGATGCCGCGCTCGCGCTCCAGCTCGTTTGAATCCATCACGCGCTCGGCAACCTGCTCATTGGCGCGGAAGGTCCCGGCCTGGCGCAACATGCCGTCAACCAGCGTGGTCTTGCCGTGGTCGACATGGGCGATGATGGCGATATTGCGTATCGTCTGGCTCACGGGTGCAGTTTTTCCTTCTCTCGGGTCGGCCGCGCGGGCCTTCAAGGCGGTTAGGGGAGTTAGTGTGGGAGCACTCGCCGCACGTTGCGGCTTATTTCATTTTACCAGCATTGGGGCTGATGGCGGTTTTACGCATCTCACGCATGTGGCGCGAATTCCGATATGGAAGCTTATAGCCGACGCATTATTCAGGGGGCGATTCAAGCGGCATTCACAATTCAAGCGACACAGTACCGCTACGATGAGCATCAGCACGAGTGACGGCGGGTCATGCGCGGCGAGGCCACGGATTGCCTGTTAACGAATGACTTCACTTGAGATACGCATGCACCAGGTCGATCAGATCTTCAGCCAGCTCGGGAGCAATCTGTTCTTTAGCGCCGTCAGCGAGGTGGAAGCGAATGTGCGTTTCAAGCACCTCGGCCATCAGGCTGTTGACGCCGCCACGCACCGCGGCGAGCTGCATCAGTTGACCGCCGCAGTCCTCATCGGCTACCAGAGAGCGCTCCACCGCGTCGAGCTGGCCGCGAAGCTTTTTCAGGCGCTGCATGAGCTTAAGTTTTTCGCGATCCTTGTGGGACATGGTGCAGCTCCTTGTGATTGCAGATACCCACCGGGGGTATAGTGTGAACCAAGGGAGGGTATAGTAACCCTGCGTCTATATTATGCCTCGCCTCCGCTCCAACTCGCTTGTGTTTTTGCTGCATGGCATGGCGTGCGCGGTTTTGTTCCCGGCGGCCGGCGTGGTTGCACGGGCGCAGAATGCGGCTCCTGTGCGCCAGCCCGTCTCCACGGGTTGGGAGACTTCCAGCGGATTGCCCTTAGCGCCTGAGCCGCAGCGATCGCCGCTTTTGGCGGCATACTTGATGGGTTTCGGATTTGAAGAGAGCAGGATCGAGCCGGACGCGCAGGAAGGGTCTGGCGACGCTGAGCCGGCGGCGACGCCTGAAGCTGAAACGCTCACCATGTTTCCGCACTCTGACACGGCTCCCTACTGGGTTTCCGGCCAGGCCAACAGCATTTTCCAGATGCACGGGCATTTTCATTCGCCGTATGAAGGGCCGAACAGCCTGATCGACGATTTTGAAACCAAGGCTTCCGAAGTCGCGACGCTTTATCTCGGCTATGAGTGGCATGCGAATGCGCGCTACAGCACCGATTTCATTGTCAACTTTGAGAATGCCGGCGGGCGCGGAATCTCCCAAGCGCTGGGGCTCGCGGGCGAGACCAACGTCGACGTTGTCCGCGACCCTACTCTCGGTATAAGCCCATACCTGGCTCGTGGCGAGATTCATCAGATTGTGGGCTTAACGGAGGAGATGACTGACCAGGACCGAGGTCAGTTTGCGCTGGCTAGCAAGGCGCCGGTGCGGCGCTTTGAAATTCGCGTCGGAAAGATGAGCCTCGCGGACGTCCTTGACATGAACAACGTTGGCTCCGACAGCCATTTGCAATTCGCCAACTGGACTATCGTGAATAACGGCGCGTGGGACTATGCGGCCGATACGCGCGGATATACCGTGGCAGGAATATTGGAGTACGACGACCGCATCTGGTCGGCGCGCTATGGGATTGCGGCGATGCCAACCGTTGCTAACGGCACCAGCCTCGACTGGGCCTGGAGTCGCGCAAGCGGACAGAACGGGGAGTTTGAGCTAAGGAAAGGCCTCTTTGCGTCGTTGCTGAACTCCAAGCGCAAAGGGGCAGTGCGCGTGCTGAGCTACGTGAATCACGCGCACATGGGCGACTACCGGGAGTCAGTGAACGAGTACCTGAACGGCGAGGTGTCAACGCCGGACATCAAAAGAACGGAGCGCTTTGGCGCGGTGAAGTACGGATTCGGCCTGAACACCGAGCAGGAGGTGACCGACAGCATGCGGCTGTTTGCGCGCTTCGGCTGGAACGAGGATCAGCACGAGTCGTTTGCCTACACAGAGGTCGGGCAGACGATTCTTTTCGGCGGCGATTACAGCGGCAAAAGCTGGCGGCGATCGAACGACAAGGTGGGCGTGGCGTATGTTTCGAACGCCATCAAGCGCGACCACCAAAATTATTTGCGCTACGGCGGGCTAGGCTTTTTGCTGGGCGACGGCGGCCTGCGCTACGGGCGCGAGGACATTATGGAGTGGTATTACAACGCCCATTTCTGGCGCGGCCTTTACGGCATGGTTGGCGGCACGCAGATTGCGCATCCCGGTTACAACACCGACCGCGGGCCGGTTTATGTGACGACGGTACGGGCGCACATCGACTTCTGAAAGAGCAGGGTATTGCTGAAAGAAAAGCGGGCTTACTTGGCTTGCGGAGGTTGCTGAGCCTGCGACTGGTCGGGCAGGGCGTAGATCACCTCGCCGGGTTTGGCGTAGTGGAGTTTCTCGCGCGCCTCGCGCTCAATGGCGTCGGGGTCTGAGTTCAGGTGGTCGATCTGCTGGTGCATCTGCGCATTTTCCTGCTGAAGGTCCTTGATCTCGCGTTGCAGAGCGCGGTCCTCGGCGCGTTTTTGCTGCCAAATCGATAAGCCGTGGTTGCCGTAGATGACATGCCACATGACTAACAGCGCAAGCACCGCGGCGATTCCAGTGCCCGCTGGCCGCCACAGGCGTTGCGCCCAGCCGAGCACCCACAGGCGCATAGAAACAGATTTTGCGCGTGCCGCTTGCTTCTTTACTTGGACATTCACTTCCGGCATTCAATCCCAATTCCTGCTTATGGCCCGCGATCGGACTTTAGAGCCATTTATTAGCTCAGGACAAACTTTTCGGCCGCCGACCGCAGCGCATTCATATCCTGCTCGTTGCGCGCTTCGGTGTAAGCCCTGACCACTGGTTCTGTTCCAGAAAGGCGATAGCAGACCCAGGAGCCATCGTCCAAAATCAGCTTGAGGCCGTCGGTCCTGACAACGGAGACAACTTTGCGGCCGCCCAGTTCCTTCGGATCGGCCTTCAACTTCTCAGTGAACGCGGCTTTCTGCTCCGCGGTCAAGTGGAAGTTCTCGCGAACCGGGTAATAGGAACCAACCTTGGCAAAAAGTGTCTTTAATTGGGAGCCGATGCTCGTGCCGCGCGTGGCCACCATCTCCGCTACGAGCAGGCCGGCGATGATGCCGTCCTTTTCTGGGACATGGCCGCGGATGGTGAGGCCTGCAGACTCCTCGCCGCCGATGGCGATCTTGTCCTGGTCGATGAGCGCGCCAATGTACTTGAAGCCCACCGGCGTTTCGTAGATGGGAACCTTGTGGTATTCGGCGAGCGCGTTGACCAGGTTGGTTGTGGCGACGCTCTTGGCGACGCCGTTGCGCCAGCCGCGCGTTTCAACAAGATAATCAAAGAGCAGCGCGACGATGTAGTTCGGCTGGATAAATGTTCCGTCGCTATCGACGATGCCGAAGCGGTCCGCATCGCCGTCGGTGGCGATGACCAGAGCCGCGCCGCATTCCTTCATCTTTTTCTTGGCGTCGCCGAGCAGGTGGTCATCCGGCTCAGGCGCGTGGCCGCCGAAGAGCACGTCGCGGTAGTCGTGGACGGTTTCAACGGTGACGCCAGCCTGGCGCAGCAGGTGGCATGGATAGCCGCGTCCCGCACCCCAGAAGGGATCGTAGACGACCTTGATGCCTGACTTGGCAATGGCCTTGAGATCGATAAGCTCGGCAAGACGCGCGAGGAACGCTGGCTTGACGTCGACGGTTTCGAATAAGTCGGTTTGGTCTGTGGCCACGAGCGGGCTGGGAACATCGTGACCGCCACCGCTGGCGATTTTGTCAATTGCAGCTTCAATTTGCTTTGTAGTTTCAGGCAGAGCCGGCGCGCCATCGGGCGTGGAGTACTTGATGCCGTTGTACTCCGGCGGATTGTGCGAAGCGGTGAAGTTGATGGAGCCGGAAGTCTTGAGCGTGCGTACGGTGTAAGCGATGGCGGGCGTGGGCGCGGCATTGGGAATCACGATGGGCGTGACGCCTGCACCTGCGAGCACTCGCGCCGCTTCGGCCACGAAGCTCTCGCCGAGGAAGCGCGGATCGCGGCCAACGAGCACGCGGTGCGGGGCGGGGAGGGTTTTGACGTAGGCGGCGATTCCCGCGACTGCCAAACGAATATTGGCCACCGTAAATTCGTCGGCGACAATCGCCCGCCATCCCGAGGTGCCGAATTTAATTGCTGTGGGCATACTTGTCTCCACGTTTCTTTTCTCTACGCCGATTTTTCACCGCAAAGTTCATACTGCAACACCGAGCGCGGATCGGCAAGTGGCTGCGCGGCATTGCGCAAATCACCTGGCCAGAGAACCACGCGGCCGAGCGGTTTAGGATTAGAGCGCTGGCACAAATGTTTTCGGCATAATTCTTTAGCTGTGGAGATGCAAAATGCTTGAGGCCACGTCGACCGCGCGGATCGTGATGACCACTGTGGCGAGTCCCGAGGACGCCGCTCGCCTGGGCCGCACGCTTGTTGAGGAACGCCTGGCTGCTTGCGCCACAGTTCTCCCCTCGGCTCACTCGATTTACAGCTGGCAGGGCAAGATCGAGTCGTCGGACGAGACACTGCTCCTGCTCAAAACGGCGACCGATCAATTGTCGGCTCTCGAATCGCGGCTGCAAGAGCTTCATAGTTACGAGACGCCTGAATTTCTGGTGCTTGAGATTGAGGCCAGCAGCCAGTCTTATCTGAAATGGATGAGGGACAACCTGGGAGCGCAGCCGGGTACCAAAGTGTAAACACGCGACAGTCGGGAACAGCCCCTTTGGTATGCTTGATGGGGTCCGTCCTCATGCGCTGGCTCCTCATTGTTTTTCTCGTTTCGCTCGGGGCGCTGCTGCTTGCTGCAGCGGGGGCTGCTCGTCACGTCTGGCTGCATCGCGGCAAGAACAGAAAAGAAGTTTAGGCCGCAGTTGAGCAAGCCGGGAAGCCCGACCTGAAAGTGATGCCCCCGATAGTTGAAACCCTGCTAGTTGAAGCCCTGATAAAGTTGAGATAAAGTGTCCGGCGATTTCTCCGGAAGCAGAGAGCGATGGTGTGGACCTACACTGAACATAGTTGAGAGATTGTCGCAAGGCTGAAAAACCATTACAGATTTGTTGCCGAAAGGATCCCCACCCGACGTGAGCACCAAGACCCCCGACCTGGCCAGTGTGAAGGCCGCAAGCGAAATCTCCATCGCCCATAGTCCCGATTCCGACGATGCATTCATGTTTTATGGCCTGGCAACCAACAAGATTCGTGTGCCCGGGTACCGTTTTAGCCACACGCTCAGCGACATTGAGAGCCTGAACCGCCGCGCGCGCGAAGAAGCTTTCTACGATGTAACGGCCATCAGCTTTCATGCCTATCCTTATTTGCAGCAGAACTACACGCTGATGGGATGCGGCGGCAGCGTGGGGGAGGGCTACGGTCCCATGGTCGTTTCCAGCCACATGCTGGACGTGAATGACCTTGGCCGAATTCGCGTGGCCGTGCCGGGCACGCTGACCACGGCTTACCTCGCGCTCAAAATCCTTAACCCGGAGATTGAGACGGTGACTGTTCCCTTCGATCGCATTATTCCCGAAATTCTGGCGGGCAAATACGATGCAGGATTGATTATTCACGAGGGCCAGCTTACCTATTCCACGAGCGGGCTTTTCAGGGTGATTGACCTTGGCGCGTGGTGGCGCGAAACCACGGGCTTTGTGCTGCCGCTGGGCGGGAATGCCATTCGCCGCTCGCTCGGCGCGAAGCCGCACAAAGTAATTTCCAAGGCGCTGCGCGACTCGATCCGTTATGCCATGGAGCACCGCGAGCAGGCTCTCGAATACGCCATGCAGTTCGCCCGTGACCTGGACACAACGATGGCCAGCCAATTTGTGAGCATGTATGTGAACGAGCGCACGCTCGACTACGGACCTGATGGACGCGATGCGATCCGCAAATTGCTCGAGATGGGCTACGAGCGCGGCATCATCACCGTTGCCCCGCAAGTGGACTTTGTGGATTAGGGCAGAACGCCGGATCAAGCTGTCGATTTTGGCTATTGGGCGCACGCTGCCGTCGCGACTTCAGGCGCGAGGAATTCCTGGAAAACATCATTGGAGATGAGCCGCCCGCGTGATGTCAGGCAGACGCGGCCGCCGTTAGCGACTAGCAATCCAGCGTCGACAAGGCGCTCCACGGTTTCTATCGCCGGTGCGACCAACTCTAGGCTAAATTCCTGCCTGAGCGCGCCGATGTCCACACCTTGATTCAAGCGCAGCCCGAGGAACCAGGCTTCTTCGTGCTGCTGCGCAGGCGAGAGCCTTGTGATTTCAGGAGCGATCGAACCGGCGAGATACGCTTTTAGATCGTCGGTGGCCGTGAAGCGGAGCACATCTGTCGGTTTTGTCTGGTCTCCAGAGCCATTCCAAACGGGCGCTGCATGCACTACCAACATCGACAATGCATCCAGGCCGACTCCGAGATACGGACGCCGCCGCCAATAGCGCAAATTGTGTTTCGATTCGAATTCGGGCCGAGCGAAATTTGAAATTTCGTATTGGCAGAGGCTGGATTCTTCAAGCCGCTCGATCGCGCGCTCGTACATATGAGCGATCGCGTCGTCGTGCGGCACAAGATCGGCGCGATAGCGGGCACCGCGTTTGAGCAGTTCGCGGCCGAGTCGCGAATCCTCGTCTACTTCAAGCATGTACACGCTGGCGTGAGGCACTTCTGAGTCGACCAGGGCCTCGAGGGACTCTTCCCACGATGCAAATGTCTGTCCGGCGAGACCCGCAATTAGATCAAGATTCAGGTTCGCGATTCCGGCCGCTCGCAGTCGCCACAAATCCTGCTCAACAATTACGCGGCTGTGTAGTCTCCCACTCGCGTGCGCTTCGGAATCGACGAATGACTGCACGCCGAGGCTCACACGGTTCACGCCCGCAGCGACCATCGCTTCGAGAGTCGCATCGGCAACCTGCCCCGGAGCGCACTCCACGGTGATCTCCGCATTGGCATCGAGATCGAACTCCCCGCGAATCGCAGAGAAGAGCTGAGCCAGAAGATCGGGAGCCAACAGACTAGGTGTTCCACCGCCGAAGTAGATCGTGTCCACGCGCCGAGGAAGATCTGCGCCGACCTCGTCGGCCCAGGCTCTTGCTCGAGAAAGATCCTCAATGAGCCGATTCACATATGGAATGTGATCCGAGACCGGAAAAACGCCCGATGCAAAGTTGCAATAGGTGCATTTCGACCGGCAGAAGGGGATGGAAATGTAAATCCCGAGCGCGTTGTCGCCATTATCGGTCACGAAACGATTGTTTCATGAACGCCGGTCACTGACTCGCTTCGGAAATGCGCTGACGCACCTCATGCAATCATGAATAGAAGGAGATCCGGATTTGAAAGCCTGGCCAGTGTTTGCCATCCTCGTCATCCAGGTCATCCTTTTTCTTGGCCATTGGTTCGTTTACTCCACCTTTGTCGCCTTCTGGCCTGATCTCACTCCCGCTGCCGTCGGAGACGTGCGCACCGCGATGCTCGTTCTCGCCTTTAGTTTCGTTGCCGCTTCGCTGCTCTCATTCCGTTTTTCCAATCCTGTCGTCCGACTCATTTATTGGGCGGCGGCCGTTTGGCTCGGCTTTGTCAACTTCTTTTTATGGGCTTCGGTCGTCATTTGGCTGGCGTGGCTGGCGATTAAGTTTTCGCATCTGGTCGTGAATCCTCATGCTTTCCGCGCGCCACTGGCGGAAATTATTTACCCAATCGCGGCGCTTACCGGAATTTACGGACTCGTGAATGCGCGCATCATTCGCATTCGCCGCATTCCGGTGCAGATCCCGAACCTGCCTGCATCGTGGCGCGGCCGCAGAGCAGTGATGATGAGCGACCTGCATCTGGGACCCATTAACGGTGTGCGTTTTTGCCGCCGTGTGGTCGCGGCGGCCTCGCGACTTAAACCCCATGCGGTCTTTATTCCCGGCGACCTGTTTGACGGCACAAAAGGCAATCTCGATCAACTACTGGTGCCGCTCCGCGAGCTCACGCCGCCGCTGGGCATTTATTTCTCGACCGGCAATCACGAGGAATTTACCTCGCCCAAGCAATATATTGAGGCCATTTCGCGGGCCGGCATCCGCGTTCTTGCAAGCGAGCAAGTTGTGGTTGAGGGCCTTTGCATCGCCGGCGTGATGTACCACGATTCGTCATCGCCGCTGCACATGAAGGTCGCGCTCGAAAAGATGCGCCCGGCGGAGATTGGTTCCGGCGACGCCCAGCCGGGCATTCTGCTTAACCATGCGCCCACGCGGCTGCCCATAGTGGAACAAGCAGGCTTCAGCCTGCAACTCTCCGGCCACACCCACGGCGGGCAGATTTTCCCTTTCACCTGGATAACGCGCCGCGTCTACGGCCGGTTTACGCGCGGGCTGCACCACTTTGGATCGCTCGAGGTTTACACTTCAACCGGCGCCGGAACATGGGGCCCTCCCATGCGCGTCGGAACGCGACCGGAGATTGTTTTGCTCGAATTCATTTAGCGGCATTTATTCTTTTGGCAAGCAATTCCGAGAGCATGGAGAATTTTCTTGAACTCCGAATCTTCCGCCCCAGGATCGACTGATTCGGGATCAACCGAACCTAGGTCGATCGAACCCGGATTAACCGAACCAAAATCGATCGAGCCCGGATCGGCCACGCTGGGATCGACCCCACCAGACTCGACCGCGCCGGGTCAGCCCGTGATTCGCACACACCTGTCCGGGTACAACTTGCTCATGAGTCCCCGCCTCAACAAGGGCACGGCATTTACTGAGGCGGAGCGGGACACGTTCGCGCTGCACGGCCTGCTGCCGCCGCACGTCGGGACAATCGAAAACCAGCGCGAGCGCCGCAAACGCGTGCTCGACAACCATCCCACTGCGTTTGACAAGTACGCCTACATGCGCGACCTGCAAGACAACAATGAGACGCTTTTCTACTCGCTCATAGCCAACCATATTGAGGAGATGCTGCCCGTCGTTTATACGCCGGCTGTTGGCGAGGGCTGCCAGCGTTTTTCTGAAATCTGGCGCAAGCCGCGCGGGCTGTTTCTGAGCTATCCCGACAAGGATCGCATTGAGCAAATCTTTTCGAGCTCCCATTACGATCCCATTCGCTGCATTGTGGTCAGCGACGGCGAGCGCATTCTCGGGCTCGGGGATCAAGGCGCCGGCGGCATGGGCATTCCCATCGGCAAAATGGCGCTCTATACCGCGCTGGGCGGGATTCCGCCGGAGCATTGTCTGCCTGTGCTGCTCGACGTGGGAACCGACAATGAGGCGCGGCTCAACGATCCTGTTTACGTTGGCTGGGAACACAAGCGCGTTCGCGGACAGGAGTACGACGATTTTATCGAAGCTTTTGTGGCTGCCGTCGAGCGCCGCTGGCCGCACGTTCTTTTGCAGTGGGAGGATTTCGCTGGCGTAAACGCGGCGCGTCTATTGGAGCGCTATCGCGACCGGCTGTGCACCTTCAACGACGACATTCAGGGAACCGCAGCCGTGACTACTGCCACGTTGCTTGCGGCGGTGAACGCGACGGGCATTCCACTGCGCGAGCACACGATTGCCATGTTCGGCACGGGCTCGGCTGGCGCCGGAATTCTCGATCTGTTGATTGCCGAAATGAAGCAAGAAGGGCTAAGCGATCAGCAGGCGCGCTCACGGATCTATGCATTCAATCATCTTGGCCTGCTCGTGGAAGGCTGCGAGGGAATTCGTCCCGCTCAGCAGCCGTTTGTGCGCAAGCGCGCAGACGTCGCCGGATGGAAGCTCTCGGGAACTGGCGCGATCTCGCTGCTGGATGTTGTGCGCAACGCGGGGATCACAGTGCTGGCCGGGGTGAGCGCTCAGCCCGGCGCGTTCACTGAGGAGATTGTGCGCGAGTTGGCGCGCCATACTCCGCACCCGGTGATTTTTCCGCTTTCGAATCCAACTTCGCAATCGGAGGCCGCGCCTGCCGATCTGTTGCGCTGGACTGAAGGCCGCGCAATTGTGGGAACCGGCAGCCCGTTTGCTCCGGTTGAGATTAACGGGAAGCTCGTTCGCGTCGCGCAGGTCAACAACTCCTACATCTTTCCTGGACTTTCACTCGGCATCCTTGTCTCTCGCGCCACACGTGTTACCGACGGCATGATAATGGCTGCCGCCAAAGCGCTGGCCGAGCTTTCTCCAGCGCGCGCAGACAAGAACGCTCCGCTGCTGCCGCCAATCGCCGACTCGCGCAAAACAAGCGCGGCGGTTGCAGCGGCCGTGGGACAGCAAGCGATGGCCGAAGGTTTCGCCGAAACCTCCGACGAGGCCACGTTTGTCGAAAGAATTCACGAATATGTGTGGGAGCCGGAGTATGTGCAATATGAGCGCACGGTAATTCCCAGGTAGAAGCGCCTATTCTCCGGCCGGCAATTCATCCAGCAGTCGCTTCCAGGTTTTCTGGTTTTTGCGGAAGCTCTTTTTCAGATCTTCGAGAATTCGCTCGAAGTCCGAATTGGTGCGCAGGTTGTTCCAGGCGGGATTCTTCTGGAACCAGGGATAGTTTTCATTGCCGAGATATATGGCGCGGCGCAGCCAATGCAGGGCCTCGCTGGAGTCGCCGTCGACGGCGAAGTAGGTGGCTAGGCGGTAAGCCATTTCGCTGTCAGCCTCGGCGGCAGCGAGCGTATCGTCCTTGAGCAGAGCAGCGCCGCGCTCCCGCGCATTCGCCTGCACGTAGCAGATGGCCAGCGTAGGTACGGCAATGCGCAGCGAGGGATCGTCGGCGATTACGCCTTCGAGGATTTCGATGGCCTTGTCGAGATTTCCCAACCGCATCTGCTGATAGCCGGAGGAAGTCCGCAGCAGCGGATGACGCGGCTCAAGCGCCAGACCCTTTTCAAGCTCGTCGCCGGCCAGTTCGATCTGGTTCTGATAGTGGTACACGCGGGCGCGATGGTTATAGAGAATTGCGGCGTTGGCCGGATTCAGTTTGAGTGCGCGGCTGAACTCGCCTAGCGCCTCGTCGTACATTCCGTCGCCGCGCAGTGCCAGGCCAGCGACCATGTGCACATTCCAGTCATTTGCCGCGCCGGCGAGCAGGTTGGCAATACCATGCCGCGCCGATTCTTTCTCGCCGCGCGACAGCAGCATATAAATGCGGTAGAGATTTGTTTCGGTCGACGCTGGATCGAGCTTCAGGGCCTCATCGAATGCGCGCCGCGCGTGTATGACATGAATCTGGCCGCCGAATCCGTGCCGCGCGTATTGCAACTCAGCAATGCCCAAGCCGCTCCATCCAGCGGCGAATCCCGGATCGGCCTCTGTAACGCGGGTGAATAGCGCATGCGCGCGATCAAGATCCGCGCGCGAGCCGGTGCGCACCATAAAAGAACTGAGCAGCGCCCGCGCCTGCAAATACCTCTCACTGACAAGCCCGCGCAGCGAGCCATCACGAGCCGAAGCACCGGCGGGTCCGCGGGCTTGAGCACGCGAGGCGTCGGCATTTTGCCCGGCGCGCGAAGATTCGATTCCATCTGCCGCGCTCATTCCCTGCAGCGTGGCGAACACTTCGTTCGAAATCTCCGACTGCACCGCGATCAAATCCAGCGATGCGACGCGAATCGATCCGCCGGTGCGCACACTCTGCGAAACCACGTCGAGCAACTGCCAATTAAGATCGAATCCGCTTTCTGATTTGACGAAACTTCCGGCAAGGACAAACTTCACCAGCAGCTTTTGTCCTACTGCAAGTGGGTCAATGTGCGCCCAGGGTTGCGCGCCGGCCAACGCCATCAGCGCGCTTGAAGGGCGCACGACCAGCGACGGAATTCGCGCTAGTCGCGCTGCAATCGCATCTGCGAGCGCGTAGCCGTAAAGCGGCGCAGCCTCCGTTGCGCCGAGGTTGGCAAAGGGCAGCACGACCAGCGAATTCTGCGTTTTCTGCTCTCCCGCCGATTCGCGAAATCTTTCGGCAAGCATGGAAAGCAAGCCCGTGGTACGCTTTTCCGCTTCAGCGCCCGTTACCGGCAGGTTCGCGGCCGCATCGCCCGGAATGGTTCCCGTTTCGATGCGCAGCGCCTTCATGATGGTCTTCAACCCTTCACGAACGTCGGCCGCGGATGCCGTGCGCGCGCCTGGATTTTTTTCAAGGCAGGCCGTAATCACGCTCTTGAGCTCCGGAGAAATTTCCGGGACGATCGCACTCAAGTCATCCGGCTGCTGAAACTGAATGGCGCGAATGGCGTGAAAGTCCTCGACGTCAGCGCGGGCGAATGGGTGGCGGCCGCCGGCGAGTTCATAAAGGATCACGCCCAGCGCCCACACGTCCGACTGCACGCTCGAGTGCCCGGTGACAAACTGCTCCGGCGCCATGTAGCGAATGGTTCCGCCGCGCGCCGTGTAGGTTGTCGCGACGGAGTTGTCTTTCGCCGGCGCAGGCTTCGCGGGGTCAAAGCGCGCGTCCTCGGGAGTGAGCCGCCGCGCCAGCCCGAAATCCAGAATCTTCACCAGGCCGCCGTCGGTCAGCATTACATTTTGCGGTTTCAAATCGCGGTGAAAGATGCCGAGCGCATGCGCCGCCTGCAATCCGTCAGCGATCTGAATGCCTACCGAGAGCACAAGCTGCAATGTCGCCGGACCGCGCGCGATCAGCTCGTCCAAAGGCTGGCCGGGCACAAATTGCATGGCGATGTAGGCTTCATCGCCGCTTTCACCGATCTCGTAGATCCCGCAGACATTGGGATGCTCGATCGCCGAAGCCAGGCGCGCCTCGCGCAGCACAGTCGAGCGCAATTGCTCCGCTGTCAGCAGCCCGGTGTGGAGCATTTTGAGCACTACGGGACGCTGCAGCAGGGTGTCGTTGGCCGCGTAGACCACGCCGCTGCCTCCGGCGCCCAGACGCCGCAGAATCTCGTAATGTGCAATTGTTTTGCGCTTCATCGCTCGTTTCAAGTCTAGTGTCTATCGTGTAAAGATCGTCTCAGGACGGAGCTCTTCGCTTGGCCAATGTCGATCTGATAACGTCGAATGGGCGATGAACCGGGTGATCGGATTTGCGGCAAAAAACAAGCGGCGAGCGGCGCCGATGCATTACGGCGCGCTGTTGGCGGTGGTCCGCGTAACCCTCGCCTTTGCGCTGGCAGCTCGGCTGTGTCCTGTTGCTGCGCAGAACGTAATGCGGGAGTCGGCTACGACTGCACCGAAGAGCGAGCCGCCGGCTGCAACGCAACAGACGGGCACTGGCGGGACGCAGCCGGGCGCGGGCGCGCGAGTTCAAGCCGGAGCCAGCAGCGGACTCGATAGCGAAGTCCGCATGCAGGAACTGCTCGCCGATCACCAATACCAGCGCATGCAGGCGCAGCTTGGGGATTTGCCGCCGGATCAGGCGCAGTTCTACCGCGGCATTCTGGCTAACCGGACCAACCAACTAGAGCAATCGGTCAAAATTCTTGAGCCGCTTGTGGATCAGGTGACAGCGAAGGGCAATAAGACGCGTGAGAAGCTGCTGCGCATTACGCTCGCCGAAGACTACCTGCGCCTGGGTGATTGGGACAAGGCTGGCCAAGCCTTCCGGGCTATTGACGATCGACTCCATGGCACGTTGAGTTCCGGCGAGCAGGACGAAATTGAAATGCCGCTGAAGATATTGCGGTTGGTCAAGGGGAATCCGCCGATCACGGCCGACGCATGTGGAACTTTCAGGATTCAGGTGAGCACCAATCCTCTCGGCCTTATCGATGTTCCCGTCCTTATCGACTCGCGCTCTGACCACTGGATGCTCGATCCAACGTCGCAATTCAATTTGATTTCTCGCTCCATTGCGCAAGACGCCGGCCTCGAAGTTTCAAGGGACTCCGCAACGATCCGCACCTTGACCGGACGCCCAATTCAGGTACACGGAACCGTGATTCCGCAATTCATCATTGGCGGCCGCCTGACGCTGCACAACGTAACAGCATTTGTGTTTGACGACAGCGACTATTCCTTTAAAAGCGCCGGCTATCGGGTCGAGGGAGTTCTGGGGTATCCCGTGCTCGCGGCGATGGGCAGACTCACTGTCTCTGACAACACCATTCAGGTCGATCCCGCGAAAGAGGATGGTCAGAATGAAGGCGAAGATCGGCTTACCACCGGCGTCCAATTCTATCTCGATGGCGATCAAATTATCGTCGCTCTCGGAAGGACGAAGGACCGCGCGCCTGATTCGCGCGTGTCGGGAAGTTCAGGCGGCAGATCAGGCGACAGGTCAGGCGACTCGGGGGGAAGCGACGACCAGATGTTCTCGATCGACGCCGGCGGCCAGCAAACTTACCTCACTTCGCGCTGGTTCAACGAGCATGCTGCCGAGTTCAACGGCAAGAAGATGGAGCCGTTCACATTTCCGGACACAGATTCCGGGCCGCGGTCAGCTTATGTCGCTGAGAATGTGCCTCTGGCCATCGGCGACACGGCTATCGAGCTCCATAATGTTCCTGTACTCACACAGCCTCTGGGATCAGCCGCCCGTGACGATGTTTACGGCGTCATCGGTATCGATGGACTCGACCAGCTCACGAGCTACACCTTCGATTACCGGACGATGCGGTTTAGCGCGAGTGAGGAGTGACGGAAGAAAAAATCGAGGCAGGCCGGAAATAGTGGACGGGGAATAGGGAAGAGATCCTGAAGCATCAGCGGATGCGCTTCTTTTTGGGCAGCGTCTTTCGGTTCTCTGCCGGCTTTCCCGCGCCCGCGGCGTTTTCAACCCGCGCCTGTGCGCGCCGGCCGAGCGTGAGCGTCACGATACCGAACACGAGCAGCACTAATCCCCACCACAGATTGGCATTGATCCCGAGACTTTTCGCATACACGTCCGCATTGGTACGCGTGGAGAGGCCGAAAGCCGTCAGAATGGTTCCGATCAAAGTGAACAGCATGCCCGACAATATGCGCGGATCGTAAAACATATTTCTCCTTATCGGCTCAGATCAAAATCAGGTTCACTGCGATCGCGGCCAATAAGACCGCTGCGGCCATCGCTTCTGGACGCTTCCACCATTTTGCATTCGCCTGCAGCCGGGTTGTGAGTGAGTAGACGAGGCCGTTCAGCTCCGATTCAGGCTTCGCTTTGGTGCAACCGCTCAACACAATCGTGACGAGCAGACTTACGACGAAGGAACAGATCGCCGTTTCCAGGTTCAGCGCGATTTCGCTTGCAGGATGGCGCAGCACCGCAATCCAGCCGCCGTGGATGCCGGGCTGCGCGCCCTGCGGCAGAGTCAGTCCGTGGTGCAGCAGGGCAGCGGCTGCGCCCGCAATCAATCCCGCGAATGCGCCGTGCCCGGTGACACGCTTGAAGAGTGCGCCGAGCATGAGCACTGCAAAGAGTGGAACATTTACTACCGCGAAGATCAGCAAGATCGCATCGAGCAGGCTGTTGAAGCGGATGGTTGCGCAGGCCGCCGCGAATGCAAGCAGCATGCCGCCTGCGGCCGCACATCGCGCGACGACTAGCAAGCGCTTGTCGGCTGCGTTCTTCGCGAGCAGCAACTGAAAAATATCGCACGTGAAAACGGTGCTGAATGACGTGACGCTCGCCGCTAGTCCGGCCATAAGGCAGGCCATCAGAGCTGCAATCCCCAGGCCCAGCAAGCCCGTGGGCAGGAACTCGGGGAGCACGTTGGGCGTGGCCATTTCGTAATCGAGTACGACATGTCCGTCCGCGCCGATGACGGGCGTTCCATCTGCATTGGCCTTTGCGGGAACCAGGCCGGTGCCGGCCTCAACCGCAGGCGGAACGACGGTGATTTCGTGCGAGATTACATTGTTGTCATTGAAGACGAGGATCGAGGTGTGCGGAGTGGGCAGGCCGATGGCAATCAGCCCGGGAAGAACCAACACGAGAGGCACCAAAACTCGCACTGCGGCTGCGTTGATGGGAGCTTTTCGAGCAGATTGCACATCTTTCGCCGCCATTGGTATCTGCAACAGCCGGAAATCCGTGCACCACGTCGCTCCGCCGAGCACAAGGCCAATCAGAAAGAGGACTAAGCCCGCGCTCGCTGGGTGTGCTCCTGAGTGGGCTGAGTCGTGCGCCATTTGTGTGAGGCCGTCGAGAAAGTTCGCCGGGACCTGAGCTTTCAGCCCGCTCCACCCGCCGATCTTCTTCAATCCGAGCAGCACCATCGGCAGCAGTCCTGCCAAGATGACCAAAAACTGCAGCGCCTGGTTGTAAATTGCAGCGCCAAGGCCGCCGAGCAGAATGTAGGCCAGCACAAGAGCCGCCGGAAACGCCATTGCAAGCAGATGAGTTCCTGTTGGCGGCAAATTCAATGATTCGGCAATCCGATCGAAGACGTGGAGCGCAACGAAGACGCGTGCCATAGCGTAGAGCGCGATGCCCGCACTGAATGCGGACATGGCGGCAAACGTGATCGCATTCAGCACGCGTGTCTTCTGGTCGAAGCGCAGCCCGAGAAACTCCGGAATCGATCGCGGGGCGATTGAAGTTGCTGTTGCATCGGCTGCGACAGTCCCGGATTTCGAGCCGTAGAAGATGGGCATGAGATAAAGGCCCGCGAAGAGCATCGCCGGAATCGAGCCAAGCGCAAACCATGCCACGCTGGCTAGTCCGTACCGTGCTCCAGCGGCGCCCATGCCCAGCACTTCAAGCGAGCCGAGACTTGCGCCTAACATCGCCAGGCTGCACAGCCAGCCCGGCATGGCACGGCCGGCTTGCATGAAATCCCTGCTTGTTGTCATCGCAGGCTTGAGAGAGAAGCCCGCGGCCAGCATGAAGAAAAAGTAGATCAGCAGAATCAGCGAGTCGGTTGCAGCAAGACCGGGTGCGGCAAGAGTGGGCACGAGCGATTCCTTCCATTTTGATGGTACAGAATCCGTTCGGGGCATCACGGAATGTCGAGCGCGGTCCTGTACTTGGCGGGGTCACGGATCAAGTCAGTCGCAGCGGGCCAAAAAAAACGGCGGCAAGGGGAGCGCCCCCTGCCGCCGGCTGCGTTGCTGTTATCAGTCGTTGCTTGTTATTGTTCGGCACCCGCTCCTGTGCCGGTTCCCGCTGCTGGCGGCGGAGGAGCCGGAGCTGCTGGCGCAGTTCCATCCGGCAAAGGCTCCCGCTGCCGATGGAATTGGCCATCGCGCCCGTGGAACTGGTTGCCCGGTCCATCCGGCCCAGATCCGTTCATACCGGGGCCGTTCATGCCTGGCCCCCGTCGATCCTGCCCCCACTGACCGCGGCCATGTTCCCCCATTCCCTCGTGCCCCATACGATTCTGGTGCAGGGCCTGGAGCTGCTTCCATTGGTCGGGCTTCAATTGCATGCGAATGTCCAGCAGAAAACGCGCATTAGCTTTTTCCAGCTCTCCGCGCGCGCTCACGACCCGGTCGATTTGCGCTTCAATTGCTGCACGGTCCGGAGTGTCGGCCTTCATCAGCGGGCCCATCGCCAACTCTGCCTTTTGCAGAGTGGCTTGCAAGTCGATCAGCTTCAAACGATGGTCCTGAAGAATTCCATCCATCGCTTTGCGCTGATCGTCAGTGAGCGCCAGCTTCGTCACGAGGTTCGGGTTGTTCCAGAATTGGCCGAGTCCGAAAGAGCGCTCCATAGGAGGCCGGTGCTGCCCGAAACCGGGTCCCATACCCGGGCCGCCGGGCCCTTGCGCGCACGTCCAGCTTCCCGTCATTACTACTCCCGCAACCGCCAAAACCAGCCGAACAGTTTTCGACATGTTCATTAATTTCTCCCCCCTTGTCTTAACAAGGGACCGTTTCTCGCCTTCTCTAGTTCGTTAATTGCTGTCTTGTTTTGTGATCCCTTCAATTGCTGCCGTCGCCGTCCATCATCTGCGCCAGCGGCTCCATGGCCGCCGGGACCTGCCGCGATACATCGTTGTCGACTGTTGCGAGCAGATCCTCATCCGTATTGGCTGCACGCTTCAATCCGGTTGGCTGCCGTTTAGTCGCGATGTTGGCCGCGACCGGCATGGGCGCGACACGTTGCTCGGCTGCCAAGCGCATTTTTTGCTCTGCCGCCTTCATCTCGGCCGCGCGCGCCGCTTCCTGCCGCTGACGATGCTCGTACAATCCGCCTGCGAGGCTTCCGGCGATCAGCAAGCATCCCACAGCCCAGCTCGCCGCAATACGCCAGTTGTGCTGCGCGACCGCCGTCGATCTCATCCCGCCAGATCTGGGCCTGCTGAATTCTGCTTCGCCCCAGGCATCGACGCTGGCCTTGAAGTGCTTCAGCGCACCGGCTATGACCGGATCAGCCACGATCGGATCTGCCAATGGATCTTGGAATTCTCCCGACAATTTTTCGCTCCTGCTCATTGTGTACCTCTCAGCTCGGCGCGCACTTTTCCGAGCGCCCGCGATAAATGTGCCTTAACCGTGCCCTCGCTCAATCCCGTAGATTGGGCAATCTCGCTCAACTCCAGCTCCTCAACGTAGCGCAGCAAAAACACCGTTCGCTGCCGCTGGCTCAGATTTTCTACTGCCTTCCAAACCTGCCCGACCTGTTCCCGCGCCAGTATCTGCTGCTCTGCGCTGCGTTCGCCGCTCGGCAGCCACTCGCTGGCCTCGTCCACGCCCACCGCGTTGGCCTGCGTATGCCGCCAGAACTGCAGGCGCCGATTGCGCCAGTGGTCCTTCTGCAAATTGATGGCGATCCGCATCAGCCAGGTCATAGCGCTCGAATCGCCGCGAAAGTGGCGCCAGTTCCGATGCGCCTTCAGAAAACACTCTTGTGTCAGCGTCTCCGCCAGATCCACGTCTCTGAGCGATGCCAGCAGGAAACGAAAGATTTGCGGCCGGTGGCTTTCGACGATGCCCGCAAACTCGCGCGCGGCGAGTTCCTCCGCGGCGTCCGCAGTCATCGGCTTAACGGCTGTCCCGGCTGCCATCGATTTGGTAGACGTCACCATGCGGCGCAAGTTTACAACCCCTGCGTCCATTTTCGCTCCAAGGCGCCCTAAAGCCCAAAGGCGGAAGGGCTGCGGAAGGGGCGCAAGTCCTTCGTTCCTGTCGACGGTTTAGAGGCGCTTCCGCCGGTTTGCCCCGCGCTGCAGCCTCGCGAACCTGAATGCCGCTTCAGCGCGGCAAATTGTTATCGCTGCTCAAAGGTATAATTCGTTGCGGTGGAATCAGCAGTGCACGGCGAACCGGTGTGGATGAGATCGGAAGCTTACCGCTGAGAGTTTTCGAAAGTACTTTTTGGGAGAAACAGATGATTTCCCGTCGGAGTTTTGTTAACGGACTGGCCGCGGGAGCGGCGACCACTGCCTTCGCGACGACCGCGAGGAGTTATGCGCAGATTCTTGGCGCCAACGATCGGTTGAACATTGCAATCAACGGCTTGAACGGCCGCGGTCACGCGCATCTCGCTGCGATGGCCGCCAACAGCAAGACGGCGCGAGTGGCTTATATCTGTGACGTCGATTCTGTCACCCTTGGCAAATTTGCGGCTGAAGCAGCGCAAACGCTTGGCTATGCGCCCAAAGCTGAAACCGACTTCAGGCATGCCCTTGAAGCAAAAGAAGTCGACGCCATTACGATTGCCACTCCCGACCACTGGCATACACCAATGGCTGTGCTCGGACTCAAGGCCGGCAAGCACGTTTACGTCGAAAAGCCGTCCAGCCAGAATCCGCGCGAGGGCGAGCTTCTTGTGGCCGCGCAAAAGAAACATGGAAAGCTCGTGCAGGTGGGAGATCAGCAGCGATCCTCTGACTACACCATTCGCATGATCCAGCAGATTCACGACGGCCTGATCGGCGACGCATACATGGCAAAGTCCTGGTACGCCAATACGCGCGGAACCATGGGCATCGGCAAGCTCGCGCCGGTGCCGTCCCAGCTCAACTGGGACTTATGGCAGGGCCCGGCGCCGCGCAGCGAATACAAAGACAACATTCAACCCTACAACTGGCACTGGCTGCGACGTTACGGCACCGGCGAGACGCTGAATAACGGCACGCACGAGGTGGACATTTGCCGATGGGCTCTGCAAGCCGAGATTCCTCATGCCGTGACTGCGAGTGGCGGGCGCTACCAGTTCAAGGACGACTGGCAGTTTCCGGACACGACGATCACCAATTTCGAGTACCCCGACAAATTGATCTCCTGGGAGGGCCGTTCCTGCCAGGGCATGCGACTCTACGATCGCGACCGCGGTTCGATCATCATGGGCACCAAGGGCTCGGTGGTGATTGATCGCGCAGGGTACGATGTCTTCGACTGGAAAGGCAAGCAGATCGATACGTATCGCACTGGCCGCCAGACCTCGACGGGCGACCTCGAAAGTGCCGACCCGATGACCGACGCGCACTTTGCCAACTTCTTCGCGGCCATTCGCGGCCAGCA
>Ga0182024_10008673_pt1 | contig 21312 bp, 25 predicted proteins | sample P32metaG_FD_120480 | JGI IMG/M metagenome (GOLD analysis project Ga0182024, IMG submission 120480) | Permafrost microbial communities from Stordalen Mire, Sweden - P3-2 metaG (Illumina Assembly) | ecosystem: Environmental > Terrestrial > Soil > Wetlands > Permafrost | place: Sweden: Stordalen...
AGCCTGCCTCCGCTTCGCCGACTGGCAACGATTCTCAACGAACCATGCTGCCGTACAATGATTTTTCAGCGAACGGCAACTACCCCCTTAACTTCGTGTCTCAGTCTAAGGGTGCACTTCAAAACGCCGCCCTTGCCCCACGCCCCCATCCCGCTCTTGCCATGAGGAAGTTTCTACTTGGCTAAAAAGAGGAACTTTCTACTTGGCCTTGACACCGCTGAAATCGGCGACAGCCTCGTTGAACCTGACGGGCCAATGCCGTGCTAATGTAGGCAGTCGCGGCCTGAAAACCGCAGGCGCATCTATGAGCCTGAGTCCGACCGAATTTCGAAAAGCGATGGCATGCTTCGCCACGGGAGTGACCATCATTACTCTCGATTTGGAGGGCGAAGTCCATGGCATGACCGCCAACGCATTCGCTTCGGTGTCGCTTGATCCGCCGCTGCTGCTGGTATGCGTGGACCACAGCGCCCGCACCCATGCCCACATGCAGGCCAAGAAGCGCTTCGGCATCAATATTCTGGCGGATCACCAGCGGGAGATTTCCGAATACTACGCGTTACCGGTGCATACCAAGGGGCACGCTGAAAAGGAAGCGTCGGCCCGCTTTGACCGGACCCCGCGGGGAACTCCGATTTTGCGCGGAGCGCTGGCTTACCTGGAGTGCAGGCTCCAGTCGGCCCAGGAAGCGGGAGACCACACGATCTTCATTGCCGAAGTCGAGGACGTAGTCGTGCGCCAGGGTCAGCCGCTGTTATTCTTCCGCGGCAAGTATCGAAAGATCGGAGAGGAAGTGGCGGAGTAAATCAAAAAGGCCCGGAGTCTCACGAGGAGAGCACCGGGCCGGAGGGACTCGCAGACGTTTCACTCATACTCCCCCGACGGCCCTATGGAGGGCAAGGTTAGATGTCACAATGACGTTGTGACGGATGTCACAATGCAGTGGTCAGTGGCTAGTGGTCACTGGTCAGTGGTCAGTAGAAGCTGGGCCAGCATCCGCCACTTTTCCGCTTGCCGAACATCTAAAAAACAGTGGCTAGTGGTCAGTGATCAGTAAAATCCGAAGCTCGACGTGGGCACGGTCGGTTTTACTGACCACTGACCACTAACCACTAGCCACTGATCACTGATTTGAGGGCATACATCCATGGAGAAAATCGCAAAGAGCGAGTCGGAGTGGAAGCAGAAGCTTACGCCGGAGCAGTATCGCGTGACACGGGAGGCAGGAACCGAACCGGCGTTCACCGGCAAATACTGGAAGACCAAGGATGCTGGGACCTACCACTGCGTGTGCTGCGGGGAACCATTATTCGACTCCTCAACCAAATTCGATTCCGGAACCGGCTGGCCGAGTTTCTTCAAGCCGGCGGACGAAGGCAAGGTCGAGGAGCACAAAGATTCCACCTACGGGATGGTTCGCACCGAGGCGCGCTGTGCCAAGTGTGGCGCTCACCTCGGGCATGTCTTTGAGGATGGTCCAAAGCCGACCGGGCTGCGGTACTGCATGAACTCCGCCGCGCTCGACCTGAAGCCGCAAGAGAAGAAGTAAGACCCAGGGATAAGGGGTTAGAGGTCAGAACCCCCGTGACGGTCAAGTCAAGATGAGCGCGCAAAAATTCAGGGCGCCCCGGCGCCCTGATTCGTTGCTGCAGAATTGTTCCTAGCCGGTACTGGTCACCGATCACTGACCCCTGACCCCTGCTTATGCTCCCGCAGTTGCGGCCAAAGACTTCTGCGGTTCGCTGGCGGCCTGCTTCGTCTCGGCCGTTTTCGACTGAGAGTGCTTCTGCTCGCCGCTCCGCACCTGGATGCCGCCCTTGAGCACGGCGCCGTCTTCCACGCTGATGCGCATGGTGGAAACGTCTCCCGTGACCGAGCCTTCGGCGCGGATATCCACGCGGTCGCTGCAATCAATATTTCCGTTCACCTTGCCCATCACGACAACTTCGCGGGCGGTGATGTTGGCCTGCGCGCTGCCGTTGCGCCCAATCGTGACGCGGTGGTCGGGCAGACTGATCTTGCCTTCGACGCGGCCATCGATATAAAGCGCTTCCGCGCCGCTCAGTTCGCCCTTGATGACAAGCGTCCGGCCGATGGTGGCCTGCTCGATGGGCGCGCTGGTCGTTTTCACGGGATTGTAAGAGTTAGGGTTGGAGGCGGGCGATGTGGACTTCACCTCGTACGACTTATCAGAAGACTGCAGCATGCGACCTTCCTTGGTTTCCCCGCGCGGCTCTGTTGGCGCCGCCCCGCGGTGAGTCTGGGATCTTGGGCCTCTGGTTGTGCTTGTCCCATCGGCCAATCTGAATATCGCACAGAGGTAAGTAATCCTCCGAGATTACGAAAGAGAGTGTACGACTGGGCGAGTAGCGCCGGCGTCTCGCCGGCCAGCCCGAGAAAGTGCTCTGAGTTTGTCGAAGGGGGCGTCTCGCCCTCGGCGCGTCGGGCGAGGACGCCCGCCGGACAGGCGCCGGGACGGCGGCGCTACACTTCATTAGTCGTCCTGCAAACACTGGCTGAGCTCTTCCCATTCCTTGATGAAGGCGGCATGCGCGGTTTTGTGCCGGTCAAGTTCTTGGGACTGTCGCTGGCTCTCCTCGGCGCTGACAAAGTCCTGCAAAGCCGTTTCACACCCCGCGATCCCGGTTTCGACGCGATTGATTTCCGCTTCCAGCTCGCGGATGCGATCTTCCATCTTCTTGCGCTTGATGGGATTCATACGCTTCGCCTTGACCGCGGAAGCCGCATCGCCTGCGGCCTGATTGCCGTTCGAGGGCGCTTCCACCGCGGGTTCAGCCACTTTCAACTGTTGCCGGATAGCCTCATTCTGCTTTGCGCTCCCACCTTGTTTACGCCAGAGATAGTCTTCGTAGTTGCCGGGATAGACTTCAACCTTGCCGTCTCCAATCTCGAAAACCCGCGTGGCCAGCTTGTCGATGAAGTAACGGTCGTGCGACACAAAGACGACCGTGCCGCTGTACTTCATGAGGGCATCGAGCAGGACGTCTTTGGCCCGCAGGTCGAGGTGGTTCGTGGGTTCGTCGAGCAGCAGAAAATTCGCCGGATGCAACAGTAACCGAAGTAAGGCATAACGCCCGCGCTCGCCGCCGGAGAGCACACCGATCTTCTTGAAAACGTCGTCTTCGGAAAACAGAAAACATCCCAGCAGGCTGCGCAGCTCCGTCTGAGTGGAGCCCGGAGAGGCGTTGCCCAGGTCGTCAATCATGCGCGCGTCGGCGTCAAGCTCTTTGTATTGATCCTGCGCGAAGTAGTCGGCTTCAACGTTGTGGCCGAGTTTGTATTCGCCACGCGTCGGCCGCTCCGTGCCAGCGAGCAACTTGATCAGCGTCGACTTGCCCGCTCCGTTGATTCCAACCAGCGCAATGCGATCGCCCCGCTCAATCAGAAAACTGACGTCGCGGAAGACTTCTTTCTCGCCGCCGCCAGTCCCCGGCTTGGCGGGATAACTCTTGGCCACTCCAACGAACTCCGCCACGATGCGCCCGCTAGGCTTGGGCTGCGGAAACGAAAAGTGAATCGTCTTTTCTTCCGGAGGAACCTCGATCCGATCAATCTTCTCCAACTCCTTAATTCTGCTCTGCACCTGCTTCGCCTTCGTCGCCTGGTAACGGAAGCGGTTGATAAATACTTCCAACTGCTCGATGCGGTCGCGCTGGTTCTTGTACGCGGCCTGCAACTGCTCGGTGCGCTGCGTCTTCTGCGCCAGAAACTTGTCGTAGTTGCCGGTGTAAAACCAGAAGCGTTTGTTCCAGATTTCCGCGATCTTGTTCACCACTACATCGAGAAAATAACGGTCATGCGAGATCAGCACCAACGCATACGGATAATCGTGCAGATATTCTTCCAGCCAGTTGCGCGCTTCGAGATCAAGATGGTTCGTGGGCTCGTCGAGCAGCAGGAGGTTCGGCTTCTGCAGCAGCAGCTTTGCCAGAGCCAGCCGCATCTGCCAGCCTCCTGAAAATTCATCGGTCTGCCGCTCCCAGTCTTCCTTGCGAAAGCCCAGTCCTTGCAGCACGCGCCCCACTTCGGCTTCAATCGAGTAGCCTCCACGCGTCTGAAACTCGTGCTCCAGGCTGTGATAGCGGTCGGCTACGTTCGCATATTCCGGACTCGTATGATCGAGCTCCGAAATCTGATGCGTGAGCGTTTCCAGTTCCCGCTCGATCGCGTGCAAGTCGCTGAACACCGTCATGCATTCTGCGAAAACCGTGCGGCCGGAAAGCGAGAGTCCATCCTGCGGAAGATATCCTGCGGTCGTGCCCTTGGCGACGATCAGCGAGCCGTAGTCGAAAGTGTCCAGGCCCGCGAGAACCTTCATCAGCGTGGACTTGCCGGTGCCGTTCGCGCCCACCAGACCGACGCGGTCGTGTGGCGTGATCAGCCAGTCAGTGTTTTCAAAAAGAAGTTTGTGGCCGAAACGTTTTCCGGCGCCGGAAAGCTGGATCATGGGGCTGGATTCATCGTCTCATAAAACGCCAGTACCGAGTACCCAGTACCGAGAGACGAGTGACTGCACCCTATTCCACAAGTTTATGAATTGAATTTAGGAGTGCGCGGCGGCGCGCCCGTTCCGGCTTCCGGGAGACTTGCCCCAGAACTCACCGTGGACTTGAATGCGTTCGAGCGCGCGGTCAATCACGGCTTCCAGTTCATGCGCGTACTTCACCTCGCGGCCTTTAGCCAGGCGCCGCCGGGCTTCTTCCGGAGTAAACCATGCGGGATTCCGCTGTGGCTCGTCGGCCGGCCGCATCTGATGCACTTCCATCAGAAAAGCCTTCACCACAAACTCCTGCACACCACCCGCCTGCCAGAACACGCCCTTGGAGTGAATGTAGAGATGAAAGTGGCGCGGCTCGATCGTGCCCAGCGCCCCGGCTTCTTCCGCGGCTTCGCGCTCGGCGGCCTGGCTGTGCGAGAGCCTCGCGTCTGGTGATCCCTTGGGAAAGGTCCACTTATTCCCGCCATTGCTATTCACCAGCAGGAACTCAACCCCTTCGGCTCGTTTGCGGTAACAGATCGCGGCCACCTGCAGCGGCAGCGATTTCGCAATGCGTGGCGAACCCATGCGGCAGCCTCCTGAACGATGTTACTCATAAGATATTTCAAGAATGTTAACGTGCAACGAAAATTGTGCAGGTAGGATGGTTACGAAAGTGGGACAAAGCTCCTAAAGCCCGCGTCCATACACCGGAATCGCGGCCCCGGTCACATCTTTCCCAGCGTCTCCCGCCAGCCACACGATCAGGCTGGCGACCGACGCCGGCTGCACCCAGGTGGAAGTATCCGCGCCCGGCATTTCCCTCCGGTTGCCTGGAGTGTCAATGGTTCCGGGCAGGATTACGTTCGCGGTAATGCCCGCATCTTTGTTTTCCAGCGCGACCGTCTTCATCAGCGACACGAGCGCCGCCTTCGATGCGCTGTAAGCCCCAATTGTGGGCGAGGGTTCTTCGGCCTGCCGGCTGCCGATGGCGACGATGCGTCCTCCACCAGCCTTGCGCATTTCAGGAATGACCGCCCGCAGGATGTGAAAAGCGCTGTTCAGGTTCGCGTCAAACATTTGTTGCCATGTGTCATCGTCGGTTTCAGCGACTGACTGGCCGCCGGTGAACCCTCCGACCAGATGGGCCAGCACGTCAATCTTTCCGCTGCGCGCGATCACGCTCGCTACAGCTTTTCTCGCCGCGTCCAGGCTATTGAGCGTGGCGGGCAGGGCAACGAAATTGGGATGGTCGAAGTCAGATTGCCGAATGTGCGGCGAAAGTCCGGCAACCGTGGCGCCTGCATCCAGCAAGGCTTTCGTAACATGCATTCCGAGGCCGCCGTTGGCCCCCGTTACCAGCGCAATCTTTCCAGTCATAAGCGCGTCAACTCCAACCAGATTTGAGATGAAGCGAGAATTGGTCTGCGTTTACAATACCGCATCCATGCGAAAAACTGTCCTCGGCCTGGGCATCAGCCTCGATGGTTATATCGCGCGCCCGGACGGTGCCGTCGACTTCCTGTTTATGCCGAAGGACTACTCAATGGGTCCGTTTTTTGCCACTATCGACACCCACGTCATGGGGCGCAAGACACTCGACGCCGCCCTCAAGATGAGCGGCAAACCATACTCCAGCCCCGGAGGATTGGCGACTTACGTCTTCTCCCATTCTCAGCCGGCGGGCGCGCGGGACGGGCTCATGTATGTCAACGAATCTCCTGCCGCTTTCGTTCGACGCCTCCGCAAACGCCCAGGCAAGGGCAAAGACATTTGGCTCATGGGGGGCGGCGAACTCGCTCGCGAGTTCCTCAAGGCCGATCTGGTCGATGAACTTTATCTCGGAGTTGTTCCGGTGCTGCTGGGAGAAGGCATTCCACTGTTCCCCAGCGGTTTCCCTCAACGCAACTTTTCGCTGGTCGAGAACAAGACCTTTTCTAAAGGGATGATCGCGCTCAAGTATAAGCGCGTCCGTTCGAAGGCCACGCGCAAAGCCTGAGTCGGCAAACCAAAATATTGAAAGCCGCGATCCTAAGAACCGCGAGAGACTCGGCGAAGCCTCTGGCATCTTCCACGTTAGTACCCGCGTTCCGTCCCAAACAAAGAGATAACGTGCTCTTTGTGAAAAATCCGCCACGAAAATATGTAGGCCTGCTCCTCTTCCAAAGCTCGCGTGTCGGAGCCCTCCATCCTGATGCCTGCCGACTGCTGGTGTAACCATCGCAGTGCGACGACGATAGTCAGCATCCACCACAAGAACCAGGCCTTCTCGATAAGCACAAAGAGGATCACGGCTTTCTCCTTCGACCCCTCGCAAGAGTGGAGTTCCCAAAGCCTCTTCAATGTACTATATTGTCCATCTAAATACTAGACATACTATAGTAGGCCGGGGATTACAGACGTGCATCCCGCTGCCTAACCGGCTTTACGCGCGCGAAGTGGAGCGCATCGGCATCGCGCAGCGGTGCCGGAGTTCACGCGGGATAGCACCAACCGCTTATCGTAGAGTGGATTAAAAGAAATGGTCGGGGCGCGCGGATTTGAACCGCGGACCCCCTGCGCCCAAGGCAGGTGCGCTACCAGGCTGCGCTACGCCCCGACATTCAATGACTTACGCGTTGTTTTTCTACTGCATCCATCCTAAAGGCAGGTGTGCACTTCCCGCAAGACTCCGGTAGCGCCGGAGTGAGAGCACCCTGCACCTTTCGTCCGTAGCGGGCCAGCAGGGCCGGATGCGGCGGCATTCCGGTCGATTGCCGGGCATATAATGCTCAACTGCCAGCCAGGAGGAACACGTCCGATGAAACCACTTCTGTCATGTGGAATGCTCCTGATCATTGGTTTTGGCTTTGCTTCGAGCCATCTCTACGCGCAGTATTCTTCTCTGGCGAAGGAGGAAGTGAAGAAAAACAAAATCGAATCGATCAGCGAGGATTCTCATTTCCCTCGCGATTTCGACTTCAAGAATTCCGATCAGTGGAAGGTTTATACCTGGAGCCGCTCACGAACCGGCTACGATCCGAGGGGAAATGTGACCAGCGAGTACCAGGACAGCAAGTGGAACGCCGCCCCCGTGTCAAAGGGCTACAAGTATGACGACAAGGACAACCTGATCGAGACAACGCTGGAATACATTACGAGGCCTGTAGAACACAAGTTCACCCTGGATGACAAGGGCAAGGTCGTGGAAGACGACTATTGGGGTGACCGGCATACCCTGAAATACAACTCGGCAGGGAACGTGGTTGAGTCGGCCGAGTTCAAGTCGGATGGCAAACTAGCCGCGAAAAAGACTTACGATGGCAAAGGCGACGTAACCGAGGCTGTGGGCTACGATTCTTCCAGAAAGGTCTACATCTATGACGACGCCCGGCACCGGACGAAGCAGGAAGAATACGATTCAGCGGGTCGTCTTTCTTCAAGGATCGTCTTCACGTACGACGCGGCCGGGCATAACGCCAGGGAAGAGAAGTACGATTCAAACGGCCATCTTTCTTCAGCAATTGTTTACACATACGACGAAGGCTCGCATTACAACAAAAGTGAAGAATATACCGGCTCCGACGGCAAGACTCTCAAGGGATGGTCGACATATAAATATGACCCCAAAGGACTCCTTATCGAGAGAAGCGATTTTGGTCCGAAGGCGGAGTGCCAATTGATCACGAAGTTCAGCTACGCGTTTTTCCCGTAGCTGAGTTGGGAAATGGCACCAGGGTCCGAAGGTTGTGGCTCCATGGGCTTCCCAAAATTCCCAGAAATGATCGTAACCAGCCTTCCAGGACTCCGCTCAATCAACGGCACCTCGGATTATAAACGACGAACCGCGCTATAATTCCTTACTGGATATGCCGAGCCCGCGGTATGCGTTGGTCGCGTATGTAAGAAGTCGAGTGGGAGAGTTCGTCGAGAACCTCCGGCGGGAGCTGCATCCCGCCTTGCCTCATCTAGGGGCCCATATCACGTTTCTGCCGCCGCGGCCGCTGCAGGGAACAGAAAACGCGGCCCTGCAGTTGCTGGAGCGCGTCTGCGGCCAGGTTGAACCTTTTGTAGTGACCCTCGGCGATGTGGAAACTTTTGTCCCAACAACTCCCACGGTGTACATCCGAGTGGCTCAAGCCGCGTCGCGGCTGCTCGAGCTGCACGACCAGCTCAACGCTGAGGCGCTGGCCTTCGCTGAAGAGTGGCCGTACATCCCGCACCTCACCGTTGTGAAAATGGAAACCGAAGAAGCAGCGAGCCAGGCCCTGGGCATGGCCCGCGAGCGCTGGCACCAATATTCCGGCAGCCGCCGCATCCTCCTCGATCGCCTCACCTTCGTCCGCGAAGACGCGCCAAACTGCTGGGTCGACCTGGCCCCAGTCCTGCTTGGTGGCAGTTTGGTTTCACCGTAAGTAAGGATTATTCACATTGTGTGTAATCGCCTTGTGGCGGGTTGACCTAGGCTCTTGATTTCGGCTGACACCGAAAACGGGGGGGGTGCCCCGTTCTTCGCGTTTTTTGCGAAGGGTGGGAACCACGTACGCATCTGCAACGGGGTTTCTGCAGAACGGGCAAAAATTGCGTCAGCAGCATCGCTACCCGCCCTTGCAAGAAACGCAAGGACGCGGAACCCTCAGGATAGACGGCGCAGACAAACACACGAAAACGTGGGTCACCAGCGGTAATCCGTGACCCTGGGCGCTGGTTGATCGACTAAGCTATATTGAATCGACCACATGCCGCTCCAACCAGGCGACAAGCTCGGCCCTTTCGAGATCCTCGCGCCCATCGGTGCTGGTGGGATGGGCGAGGTCTATAAGGCCCGCGATACGCGGCTGGACCGCATCGTTGCCATCAAGACCGCGAAGACCGAGTTCTCCGAGCGGTTCGCGCGCGAGGCGCGTGCGGTGGCGGCGCTGAACCATCCGAATATCTGCCAGTTGTAGACCTCGGGACCCTGCCGGAAGGCGGCAGCTACCTGGTGATGGAGTTCATCGAGGGCTCGCCCATCGCTCCCGTCGATTCGCCGCGCAAGCTGCTGGACCTGGTCGCGCAAATTGCGGACGGGATTGCGGCGGCCCAGGCGACCGGCTTCACGCACCGCGATCTGAAGCCCGATAACATCCTGATCACAGGGCCACAGACTCCGCATCCGGGCCGCGTTAAAATCCTCGATTTCGGACTCGCCAAGCACGCCGCATCCCTCCTTCAATCAGAAGCGACGCTGACCATCACCGCTGTCACTCCTCCTGCCGTTACTCATCCTGCTGTTACTCATCCTGCTGTTACTCATCCTGCTGTTACTCAGCCAGGTACGGTGATGGGAACCGTGGCCTACATGAGTCCGGAGCAGGCGCGCGGCGAAGAGGTCGATGCCCGTAGTGACCAGTTTTCCTTTGGACTGATCGTGTACGAACTGGCCGCGGGCAAACGCGCGTTTGTTCGCCCCAGCGCCGCTGAAACCATGGCCGCCATCATTCGTGAAGAAGCCGATCCGTTGCCACCTTCGGTCCCCGCACCCCTGCGCTGGGTGGTGGAGCGGTGCCTGGCGAAAGATCCGGCTGAGCGCTACGATTCCACTCGAGATCTTTACCGCGAGTTGAAGCACGCCCGCGAGCGCCCGACAGAAGCCAGTGGAACAGTTGCTGTTCCTCAAGCCCGCCGGCGGTTTCGCGTCCGCTGCGGCGCGCGTGGGCCATCGCAATCCTTGTGGGCATTACGATTGCAGCTGGCGCGTTCGGCGCAGCGCGCTTGATCTGGCGGACACCCGAACAGCCGGTCTGGTCTGGCGTCATGCTGGGCGGATCGGAGATCGCTCTCGACCCGCGTCTTTCCCCCGACGGTCACCTGCTCTCGTTCGAGGCCGTAGTAGATGGTCTCTCGCAAATCGCGGTCCTGAAGCCCGAGTCCGGCAATTGGTCGATCCTCACGCACGACCGGGGCCACGGGCCGATCAACAGCCACAGTTGGTCCCCCGATGGATCGCTCATTTACTACGACCGCTACACCGATGTGCCGCAGGGGATCTACAGCGTGCCTGTCCTCGGCGGTGATGAGCGCCTGGTCGTTGAGAATGCCTTCTCGCCGGAGGCCCTGCCGGACGGTAGCCTGCTGATTGTTAGACAAAACGACGAACGGAAATTCCAGTTATCCCGCTTCTGGCCTGGAACCGGCCAGATGCAGGGCCTTCCGATTCGTCCGACCGGAGATATTCAGTCTGCGCGATTCAGGGGCTTACCGGACGGCAAGACGGCGGTGGCGTGGGGCGAACCAATCGGACAGACGGTATCTTCACCCGGCTTCTACGTGATCGAACTATCTTCCGGATCAATCCGGCGAGTGGACCCGCACGGAGTGACTAATATCGATGGGGGCCGGAACTTCACGCCTTCTTTCGACGGGAAGTCGATCGTGACCTTCGCGCGTTCTGGGGCGCTCATCAGAATCTTCCGTCTGCCGATGAGCGGTGCCGTCGACCCGGAACCGTTGCTTACAGTGACGAGCAACCCGCGGTATCTCGATGCAGGTCCCGGCGACAGCATCTACGCCAACGTGGTCGACCGGCCTGTGGACGTTGTCCGGTTTGCGCTGGACGGAACCCAAGTCGAACGCCTCGCGAGCTTTCCTCAGATTCCCGACCTCACCACCATGACGATTCTGCCCGACGGCCGCGCGGTCCTTCCCGTTCGTGAATCCTCTCAGGTCCGCTTGATGGCGGTTCAGAAAGGAAAAGATCCCGCGCCGTTGGTCAACACCACCGAGGAGACCGCTGCGCCAGTCTCGGTCTGCGGGCCGCGCGAAGTTGCCTTCATGATCGGGCCTGAACCGCATGAAACCATCGGTTTTGCCGAGCCCGCATCCGGCAGGCTGGCCCGCTCGAATCGCTCCCGGCAAAGGTGCGGTGGATTCCATCTCCTGCTCATCGGATGGCAAGACCGTGTACTTCGCCGCCGGCGGCGTGATCTGGAGCATTCCATCCTCCTTGGAGCATCAGGTGCCGAAGCGCGAAAGGTTCGCGCGGGCGATAGCATTGCTATGGACCCGTCGGGGCAGCGGCTCATTGTCCAATCAGAAGATGGCCTCCAGTTGCATCGCTTCAGCGTTCCACTCGACGGAGGACCCGAGCAGGAAATCCCAATTGATGCCTCGATTGCGTCCGCCCCGATTCAGATGTCACCCAATGCCATGGACGCTCAGGCCGCGTTACCCGGATTCCTTCGGAGAACTTGAGTGACTACCAGTCGATCGGTTGGACCCCGGACGGCCATATCATCGCCCTCAAAATCGGTCTCCACGCGACGCTGTGGAAGTTTCAACCCGTGCCGCGCTGAAGTATCAGCCTGCTGTTCCTTTTGTGAACTGTCTCCCTTGCTCCGGCAAACCTTCAAGTCATCCTCATCTTGCTCTTGCCGCGACCTCGCCTGGTTTACCTTGCATTACGTTACCTCGGAAAGCTAGCCTAGGGCCTTGACCGGCACTTCCGCCGGGAGGATAATTGCCGCCTCGACCGGCCACATCCCGCGTCTCTAGCGGTCGGACGGCCGAGCGGGCTCGGCTTCAGTCCTTGGATTGATCCGTTTGTTCTTTCGTGGAGTTCGCACTGGAGATGCTCCGATGACAAAGAATCGAATCTCTCACCTTTTCGCGGTCGCAATGTTCAAGCTTCGCTGCGGGAACTCCGGCGACAGTTTCCGATTAGTCTTCTTGGTCTGCGCGATTGCGCTGACGCTTTCTTTCGTTGGATCGCAACCGACCCAGGCGCAATCAGAGCCTGCCTACACTTTTAGTGTCCTCCACACCTTTAACGGCACCAACGGAGAAAATCCCGATGGGGCGTTGATCACGGACGCAGCGGGCAATTTGTACAGCACCACTACCTACGGCGGCAATGCGGGGTGCGTTAACACCGGCGGATTGTCTGGCTGCGGAACGGTGTTCAAGCTAAACAAGAATGGCAAGCAAACTATGCTCTATAAGTTCCCCGCCAGTGGAGCCAATGGCGTAAACCCCAATGTTGGGTTGGTGGCGGATAAAGCGGGTAATCTGTACGGCATTACCGACTTCGGCGGCGCTGATAACAATGGAACCGTGTTCAAGCTGACTACGAGCGGCAAGGAGACGGTGTTGTACAGTTTCACCGGGGGCAAGGATGGAGGAATTCCGAACGCATTCCTAATCTTTGATGCAGCAGAGGACAATCTTTATGGCACTACGGAAGCAGGCGGCGATGTGAGTTGCACCAACGTGCTTAACCTCACTGGCTGCGGAGTCGTATTTAAAGTGAATAAGACGACTGGCAAGGAGACCGTCCTATACACCTTTAACGGCGGTAAAGTTGGCGGCATCCCCATCGCGGCGCTGACCATAGACGCTGCGGGTAATCTCTACGGCACCGCTGCCTTGGGAGGCAATCTGAGTTGCCCCAGTCCTTATGGCCCCGGCACCGGCTGCGGACTCGTTTTCAAGATAAATAAGGCGACGGGCAAAGAGGGTGTGCTGCATAGATTCAATGGTGCGGATGGGGCGTCACCCGGTGCAGCTCTGTACATGGACAAGGCGGGCGACTTTTACAGCACGACGTTCTATGGTGGGGCTGATGGTTTAGGCACGGTGTTCAAGCTGGACACAAGCGGCAAGGAGAGTGTGTTGTACAGCTTCACCGGGGGTACGGATGGCGGGTTCCCTGACGGAGCTTTGATCCCCGATGCCGCAGGTAATTTCTATAGCACGGCTAACTCTGGGGGCGATCTCAGTTGCAGCGTTCCGAATTCGGCACCCGGTTGCGGAGTGGTCTTCAAGCTAAACAAGACGACCGGCGAGGAGACCGTGCTGTACAGTTTCACTGGGGGTGCGGATGGGGCAGTCCCCGCCGTAAGTTTGATCCGGGACGCGGGGGGCAATCTTTACGGCACAGCCAGTCAAGGGGGCAACCCCAGTTGTAGTGGTCAGTTTGTAGCTGGCTGCGGAACGGTGTTCAAGCTCGCTCCTTAATTGTGGAATGGGATCTTGGTCATGTCCGCCGGCCTGGCGACGCGGAGGCAGGCGGAAAACACATTGAACAGATGTGGAAGCTCACCAGCATAGGTAGACTCGTCGCCTGGAACCCGATGGTGGCTGAGACAGCCGCTCCGCTGCCCTTTAGATGAGGTTTGCACAAGCATTACAGTTGTTCCGGCTGTGCGCTGTCATCCCTCGCTCATCTCATAGTAACCTCGCACGGTTACCCTGCATTACGTTACTTCCCGCACAGATTGCATGGCCCCTGGTACATTTCCCTCCGGTGCGTTGCGAAGGCGATGGTTGCCCTGTAAACAAAAGACAGGGAAAGGCTTGAAATCCCGCGCCGGGAGCCGTTTCGGGCGCGGAGTTCGGCCACTGCCGGAGGGCACAGCATGCAGATCGGGGTCTACGGTTCGGGTTATCTGGGAACAGTGATTTCGGCCTGTCTGGCAGATTTTGGCACTCCGGTTTCCTGTTGTCATCCTGACCGGTCCCGCATGGTCGAGATGGCTCAGGGCAATATTCCATTCTTTGAGAAGAACCTGAAAGAGATTATCCGGCGCAATGTGCGGGCCGGGCGGCTGGCGTATTCCACCGATATCGAATCGTTCGCGCGCAAGACGCAAGTCATTTTTCTGGCGGAAGATAGCGCCGACAATCTTACCGATATAGTGATGCGGATCGCGCGGCTGGCGACCAAGCCTCCGATACTAACCGTCGTCACTCCGGTGTCGGTGGGCACGGCTGCGGCGCTCGAGAAATCGCTGAAGGATGCTGGACTGCATGGGACGATTGTCTCCCAGCCCATGTTCTTCACTGACGGGTGCGCCGTGGAAGATTTTAACTGGCCCGACCGCCTGATTCTGGGTTCGACCTCCAACGAAGCGGTGCAGGTACTCAAACAGATTTTTCACCCGCTGGTGATGCGCGGCGTGCCGGTGATTGTGACCAACCAATCGACGGCGGAACTGGTGCGCGAATCGGCGACGGCATTTGTGGCGACGAAGATTTCCTTTATCAACGAGGTTGCGGCGTTGTGCGAGCGCGTGGGCGCGGACGCTGTCAGTCTGGCGTTGGCGCTTGGTCTCGACAAGAAGATCGCTCCGCGCTGCCTGCAGCCGGGAGCGGGCATGGGCGGCGTGTTTGCCGAGTCGGATATGGATTCGCTGGCGGCGTTGGCGAAGGCCAACGGGGTTCCGTTGAAAGTACTAAGCGCGGCGCGGGACGTCAACCACACTCTAGCCGACCGCCTGGTCCATAAGATTACGGTGGCCTTGAATTCGGTGGAGAACAAAGACGTGGGAATTCTCGGGCTGGCTTTCAAGCCGAATACGAATTCGGTGGCCGGCTCATCGGCGATGCGGTTGGCCGAGACGCTGGTCGCAAAAGGGGCGCGGGTGCGGGCTTATGATCCGGTCGCTCTGGGTGAGGCCAAGCTGCAGCTGAACGGTACGGTGCGCTATTGCGAATCAGCGTATGCGGCGGCGGAAGGGATGGACGCACTGGTCGTGGGCACGGGTTGGCCGGAATTCCGCGTGCTCGACTTTGATCGCATCAAGCACCTGCTGAAGAAACCTATCATCGTGGATACGAAGAACCTGCTGGATTCCGCGCGGCTGAGAGCCATGGGGTTTGAATACGTCGGCGTCGGGCGGGGATGAAGATACATGCCGCTTTCCGGATGCTGGCTTCCGGCAAAACTGAACTACACATCGGGATATGTGAGCGAAGAAATTCTCAATTCCGCACCGCAGCCCGCGCAGGAGAACACATCGCACGCCGAGCGGCTGCCGCTGTTATCCCGATTTTCGTTTTTTCTCTCTGAAGTCCTCGATAGGCTCTCGTTTTTTTTCTTTTGCTTACCCTTTTCCAGCCTGACTCTCCTGTTAACTTCCTGGTATAGCCGTTTTTTAGCTGAGGAGTGATCACTCCCACAACGGGCGCCAGCCCTGGGCTATCCAGGGTAGCCTTTGAAACGCCCGCATCAGATGTCCCTGCCACAGTCTCGCGTGGGATTAGGCAGGGGCCGCGAGGGGTCCGGAACTGCGCGGCACAACATCCTGGCCAACGCTTTCCAGAGTAGGAAAAAGAAAAGTCGAAGTCCAGGTCATCCGTCACATCAAAATCGGAAGTTTTGCACAGGGGCGTACACGGTGGCTCCGACGTCGGCGGACTTGCGTTCCAGCAACGCTGCTCTGTAATAATCTGCCGTATGAAAGTTTGGAAGCTTCTTATCTTGCTGTGTTGCGTGGCATTGCTGGCGCTAGGCGTCTACGGAACCCGGCTGATTTGGCATGCCTTTAGTACGGCTGACCAACCGTCCTATTTAGAAAAAACCGTAGCTCGCACCGCGCGTAACCTGGCCATCCCGCGAAAGGGCCGCCGGGAAGCAAACCCGTGGAAGGCCACGCCGGAGATATTGCAGGAAGCCGGGAAGAACTTCCTCGACCGTTGTGCTATATGCCATGGGCCGGACGGTTCCGGACAGACGAGCGTCGGCCGCAACCTTTACCCCAAAGTTCCGGATTTGCGTTTGCCTCAAACCCAAGACCTCGCGGACGGAGAGATCCGCTACATCATTCGGAACGGGGTGCGGCTAACTGGCATGCCTGGGTGGGCCAAACCGCACGATGAGCAGGGCGACGACAGTTGGAAGTTGGTCGTGTTCATTCGCAGCCTGCGCCAGCTAACCAGGGAGGAGCAAGAACAACAGTCAGCAAGTTCGGCTCACTACGTGGGCTCGCAATCCCGCCAGAAGTGCCACGCGCAAATCTACGAACGCTGGCGAAAAACGCCGATGGCGAATGTCGTTCGCGATCCTCGCGAACATCCTGAAGCCATTATTCCCGAGCTTGCGACCAACTCCATTGCCAAGTTCACGAAAGACCAGGTCGCCCTGGTTTACGGCAGCCTTTGGAAGCAGCGTTACTTCACGAAAAGAGGAGACGATTACTTTCCGGAACCCGCGCAGTGGGATGTTACCCACCGAGTCTGGCGGCCGTATTTCGTGGCCAAGGGGACCGATTGGGGGCCGTTTTACCCGCCCGATAATATGCAGAGGCCCACGGGTCCGACCTGTGATGGATGCCACTCCGTCGACTACAACATCCACACCAAGCAGGTGGCGGAGTGGAACGTGGGCTGTGAAAAGTGCCACGGGCCGGGCAGTTGGCATGTGAAGCATCCATCTCGTGGAAACATTGTGAATCCCGCGCGAATGGACTACGTCGCGGCCAGCGATACCTGCATCCAGTGCCACTCTCAGGGACGGCCGCTGACGATTCCCATCGAAGGCAAGTATTACGACTGACCCGTTGGATACCACGTGGGGTCAAAACTGCAGGATTTTTGGCAGCTTGAAGAGCACACGCTGGGTGAGACAACATTCACGCATTATCCCGACGGCACAGCGCACAAGAACCGCATGCAAGGGAATGATTTTGTGCAAAGTGTGATGTACCGGCGCGGCGTGACATGCTTTAGATGCCACGATGCGCATGGCACCGATAACTACGCGCAACTTCGCAAGCCTGCGGACCAACTATGTCCGGATTGCCACGGACCCCTATCGTTGAATGGCCCGCGCACCGGAACCCTCGAAGAGCATACGCATCACAAGAGAGGATCGGCAGGAAGCAGTTGCATCGCCTGTCACATGCCGAAAATCGAGACGACGATTGCCTATGTGGAAGTGCGAGCGCATACGTTTGCCATCGTCACGCCAGCGATGACCGACAAATATAAGATCCCGAATCCTTGCACGACGTGCCATACGGACAAGACTACCGCCTGGGCCTCGGACGCCTTACGGCACTGGCCGGAACACTCGCCGTGGCGCATGGAATGAGTTCAGACATCAAGGAAGCGCGGTTGTATAATTGGTAGCGGCGGTGGGAATAGCTCAACTGGCAGAGCACCGGACTGTGGCTCCGACGGTTGCGGGTTCGATTCCCGTTTCCCACCCCAATTCCAAATAACTTAGCTCACACCTTTGGTCAGCAACTGACCGATAGCCCGCCCAGCGATTTTCGAGCTTGCGTCCCTGAGATCGTCGTTCACCGGATCGCCGTAGACGTTCATAGTGACTCTGATATCCCCGTGACGCATCGCTCGCTGTTGAACGCTGATGGGGGTTCCGAGCTCGTCCAGCCATGCGCGATAAGAGTGCCTGAAACTGTGCGCTGACACATGCTCGATTCCCGGATCCTGACACGCCCTCCCCAACTTCTCATAGAAACAAATGTACGAGCGTGGCTTCCTTCCGTTTAGATCAGGTGAGGCGAACATCCAATCGGTCGCCGCTGTGTACTCGCTCCGTTGTTTGTGTGCTTTCAGTACGTCCAGTAATCGAGCGTCGAGCGGCGGCGGTTTCGCCGAGTGGACTGTCTTCACATCGCCAGTGATCTGCATGACCACTGCCCGACGCAAAGTCAGTTTTCCGCCCAGCCAGTCAATATCCTGCCACTGCAATCCAGCCAACTCCGACCAACGCAGACCCAGACAGACGCTCACGATGGCCATCGTGCGATACGGCTCCGTTAGCTTTTCGCACAGACGATGAAATTCTTCCGGCCTCATTGTGCGTGCCTTCCTTCCGGGCTTAGACACATTCTTGATCGTGACAAGTTTCATGGGATTGCTGGCTAACGGAATCAATTCCGCCCACATCCCATATGCAAAGAGAACAGACAACACCATGCGGATGTTGCTCTTGCTCTTTGGGGCTAGATCGAGTTCCGACAACCAGAGTTCGACGGAGCGGGCCTTGATGCCGTGCACGGGTGTCGCTCCCCACTTCGGCAAGATGTAGTTAGTTGCCCAGAGGAGATACCTGCGTCGGGTTGATGCTCTATCCGGCATCTTTTCCTTTGCGTACCCTTCCCAGACTGCCGCACGTGATAAAGGAGCGGGCTTAGGTTCGCCTTGAACCAAATATAGAAGTTTTATCGGTGATGCTGCCTCCAGCGCTTGTGCTTTGGTCGGAAACCCTTTCTTAGTGCCGATTCGCTCGGCTTTGCGTTCTCCGTCAAAGTAATAACGAAAGAACCAAGTTTTGCTTTTAGCGTCCATGTAGACGCATCCGGTTTGATAACGCTTTCTGCGTTGCCGCATCTGCTTTACTCACTTTCCGCAGAGCAGCCGGGACGCTGGGTCGCTATTGTAGGCGCAAGCGACTGGGCGGCCAAGGCCAAGGAAATTTCGCTGAGTTTGAAGCGCCATGTGCGGCGACTTGAACCGGAAACAGGATGGGGCGGGAATCCGACTCTCACGAGCCATCTTGGCAATGGTGCGCGGGCTCAGGCTGAGATATTTTGCGACTTCGGCTGCTGTGACAAACGATTCCATAAAGCAGCAATCCACAATCACTTCGCTCACACAGGGTACAGACTAAGCAAGCGCAATCACCGCGTCGAGGACAGCACTTTCGCTAGAATTGGGCAGTTACCTGTCGTTCATGGAGATGGAGGTTAAGTTGGCAGATGCACGAAAGACCAGTGGGATCAGCAAAACAGAGAGAACGAAAGCACAGTTAGGGATGCCCCGGCCACAGACTCTGGCTGAGATAGACCACGATAAAGAGCTGACTTGTATCCCATTAAGCTTTGCAGACCGCACCGGTCATTTACCCAATCTGCTCGCTGATCTGATCCACCGTTTACGCCTCCCGCAAACTGAGAAAGCAAACATCTCCATACCAGCACGCCAGCACGGAGACCTGCGCCGTCAACAAGGCTACACTGTGGCGATGGTGGTCGAGGAATCGCGAATTCTGCAGGTTAGTATCTTTAGCACCCTACAAAATAATCTCGAGAGAGTGGATTTCAGCAAGGTGCTCGGAGATGTAATTACCATCGCGGACGAAGTGGACTCACAACTGAAGCAGGCCGTGCTCAGCTACGTTGACGTTGGAAACGGACCCGCCTCTGCTCGGTCGGCTGCTTGAAGTGCGAAGTCGCCTCACTGGCGTGTTGGCGAAGACCCTAACCGGAAGGTCCAAGAGAAAATCGGGCAAGGAAAAAGGTCATCGAAAAGCCGTAAGATCAGCCCGAACCAGTCTTGGAGGGATTCAATGGAAAGGTTCGCAGAGTTGGTACAAAGCCTACTGGAAATCCAACGTGGCGAAAGACGGAACCCAGCGCTGATTGAGGAAGATGCGCGTTTGCTGGACCGCCTAAGGAAGAGAGCCTTCGGAGCGAAGCCCGCCCAAACGGTGAAGTTGAGTCAAGATAGCCGGGTCGGGCAGCGATTTAAGGCTTAATCCCCTCCCGTTGGAGTAATGATGCAGATTGGCAATAGCACCCGTTACAGCCACAATTAGGTCTTCAGGGTAAGAGCCCCTCACACTGCTCCCCGCAGGATTCCTTACAAAGTTGCCGTCAGAGGCTGGGGTTCCCAAAGTCGTTGTCTAAAGACCAGCTTCTCCATTTCGGAATTGGGCGGCAACGAATTCGGGAAGTGTCTCCTCGAACGTTTGTGACAGCCAGACCTGTAGTACCGACTGCTGCTCGTCAGTAATGGATACGAAGCGAACTCCCAAATGGCCTGCTTTCGACCAGCAGATCGTGGATTGTGCCAGAAGGGGGGCTGTGCGATCTGGCAGAGTGAACTGAACGCTCACGCTTTCGCCGGGAATCAGCGCAATGTGGGTGCTCAAGCCCATGCCTCCTTCACTTATATTAAGGCTGAAACACCGAACTTCCTGAAGGCTTTTGCTCTGAATGACGACTGGAACGGAGACCGAGGAACGGAAATAGCGTCTCCGTTCGCTCAGGATTAGCCCAAATGCGGGCTTGAGGGTTTTGTGAATCGACTGCGCGGAGAGCGGTCTCTCAAAGACAAATTGAGATTTCTTAAGTAAAGCCGATGTAACTTCCGCATCATTACCGCCGATGCCGAACGTGACCGCCCTCCGGTTCGATGGGGAGAGACTCGCCTCGTCCAGAATGTGTCCGGACTGATCTCCTAGTTGAAGATCGACGATAACGGCATCGAACTTACGGCTCTTCAGGAGCAGCCCCGCACTCACAGCGTCCCGACATGCGTCGGACGAAATAGAAAGTTCTCGCAGGGCGAGACTGAACTGCTGAGTTGTGGCGGAATCAGCAGACACCAAGAGGGCAAGCCCTATGGACATAAGTGAAACACTCACCTCATCAAGTTTGTTGTTGCCATTGTCTGCCGCTGGCTTGCATTCGGCTTGCGTTTCGACGAGGTTGCCTCGCAACTTGCCTGCAACTTTGTCGACCGCCAAAGGCCTGCTGAAGTAATATCCCTGAATTTCGTCACAATGATGAGCCTGCAGGAACGACATTTGTGCTTCGTTTTCGACGCCTTCGGCAGTCACCTTGAGCCTTAGGCCTTTTGCCATGTTGATAATTGCGGTTGTGATCGCAGCGTCATCAGGGTTCACGGTGACATCTCGGATGAATAGACGGTCGATCTTGATCTTGTTGACCTGAAACTGCCTTAAGTAGCTGAAGCTTGAATAGCCAGTTCCGAAGTCGTCAATCGCCAGCGTGAGCCCCATAGACTTTAATTCTCGAAGGACTGAGAGCGTCACGTCTGCATCAGCTAGAAGGAGGCTCTCAGTTAGCTCCAGTTCAAGGCATTGTGGCGGAAGTCCTGTTTCTTGGAGAACCCTTCGTATGACTTCGCAGAAGCCCTGTTGACGAAACTGTACCGCTGACACGTTTACTGCTACTGAAAGGTGAAGGGACCAGTATTTTTGTACCAAGCTGGGAGTTAGTTTTCGGCTGGTTTAGGTTTAGTCAGATCGCGGTCAACCGCGATCTGACTGGCGAACTCGCTTGGTGTCCTTTCTCCGAGAGATC
>Ga0182024_10008674_pt1 | contig 21310 bp, 20 predicted proteins | sample P32metaG_FD_120480 | JGI IMG/M metagenome (GOLD analysis project Ga0182024, IMG submission 120480) | Permafrost microbial communities from Stordalen Mire, Sweden - P3-2 metaG (Illumina Assembly) | ecosystem: Environmental > Terrestrial > Soil > Wetlands > Permafrost | place: Sweden: Stordalen...
GCCGAGTTCAAGCGGCTCGTGCTGGTGCCCCGCAAGGAGCCTGGAGCGCCGTTCCAGACGGCCGAAGCAAACGTCGAGTAAGCGTCAATTAATCCCCACCCCCGGGTACGCTTCGGGGGCCACCGAGTGTTTTCAAGGAGTGCCTGATACATGTCCCACACCGCCCCTGAAAAACAGCAAGCCAAGACCGATCACGCGAAGCTCCGGGCGTGGGTGGAGGAAGTCGCCGCCCTCACGCAGCCCGACGACGTCTACTGGTGTGACGGTTCTGCGGAGGAGTACGACCGGCTGGCGCAGCTGCAGGTAGACGCAGGGACATTCACCAAGCTCTCCGACGCCAAGCGCCCCAACTCCTACGCGGCGTTCAGCGATCCCGGCGACGTGGCCCGCGTCGAGGACCGCACCTTCATCTGCTCCCAGAAGGAGGAGGACGCGGGTCCCACCAACAACTGGGCCGACCCCCAGGAGATGCGCGCCGCGCTCACCGACCTGTTCGAGGGCTCGATGCGCGGTCGGACCATGTACGTGGTCCCGTTCAGCATGGGACCGCTCGGCTCGCCGATCTCCTACATCGGCGTGCAGCTCACCGACTCTCCCTACGTGACCGTGTCGATGCGGATCATGACCCGCATGGGCCAGCCGGCGCTCGACGTGCTGGGCAAGGACGGCGAGTTCGTCCCCTGCCTGCACTCCGTCGGCATGCCGTTGGACCGGCCCGCCCAGGACGTCCCCTGGCCGTGCAACGCCGAGAACAAGTACATCGTGCACTTCCCGGAGACCCGCGAGATCTGGTCCTTCGGGTCCGGCTATGGCGGCAACGCGTTGCTCGGCAAGAAGTGCTTCGCCCTGCGCATCGCCTCGGTCATGGCTCGTGACGAGGGCTGGCTGGCCGAGCACATGCTGATCCTCAAGCTGACCAGCCCCGAGGGTGAGGTCAAGTACATCACCGGCGCCTTCCCCAGCGCCTGCGGCAAGACCAATCTGGCCATGCTGATCCCCACCCTGCCCGACTGGAAGGTCGAGACGATCGGTGACGACATCGCGTGGATGAAGTTCGGCGAGGACGGCAAGCTGTACGCCGTCAACCCCGAGGCGGGCTTCTTCGGGGTCGCCCCCGGCACCGGTGCGCTGACCAATCCCAACGCGATCGACACGATCGAGCGCAACACCATCTTCACCAACTGCGCCCTCACCGATGACGGTGACGTGTGGTGGGAGGGGTTGACCGGCGAGTCGCCCGCGCACGCCACGAGCTGGCTGGGCGAAGACTGGACTCCGGACTCCGGCAAGCCGGCGGCGCACCCTAACGCCCGCTTCACCACGCCGGCCGCGCAGTGTCCGAGCATCGCCCCCGAGTGGGAGGACCCCGCCGGCGTCCCGATCGACGCGATGCTGTTCGGAGGCCGCCGCGCCCGCGTGGTGCCGCTGGTCATGGAGGCCCGCGACTGGAAGCACGGCGTCTTCCTGGGCTCGACGATGTCCTCCGAGAAGACGGCGGCGGCCACGGGGACGGTCGGCGAGCTGCGCTGGGACCCGATGGCCATGCTGCCGGTCTGCGGCTACCACATGGCCGACTACTGGGCCCACTGGCTGAAGATTGGCGAATCGGACCCCGCCCACCCGCGCCAGCTCCCGAGGGTCTTCTACGTCAACTGGTTCCGCAAGGGTGAGGACGGCAAGTTCCTGTGGCCGGGCTACGGCGAGAACTCGCGGGTCCTGGCCTGGATCTTCGGCCGCTGCCAGGGCACCGCCGAAGCGGTGGAGACCGAAATCGGCCTGCTTCCGCCGGTTGACGAGGGAGGCATCGATACCAGGGGCCTCGACGTCGGCACCGAGGCGATGGAGGAGCTGCTGGAGGTCGACGTCGACGGCTGGCGCCAGCAGCTGCCCCAGATGCACGAGCATTTCGCGCGGTTGGGCGACAAGCTGCCCGGCGCGCTGCGTGACCAGCTGGTCGCCCTGGAGAAGCGCCTCGGCGCCGGCTAGAAAGCCGGGCGGGCCGGGGCACTAATCTCGAAGCTGCCCTGGCTCTCCCGTTCGTACCCTCCGACGCTGGTCTGCTGATCCTGCAGGCCGGCGTCGTCGCGGCCCCGCGCGCGGTCAAGCCCGACGCGGCCGTCTCCCGCTGGCTGCTCCGCTTCCGCAGCCCTGCATGGGCGCTGATCCCGGTGGCCTCGATCGTCGGCGTCATCTTCGCCATCCGCTATGCCTCGGGCACCGCCACCTGGCTGACCTACCTGGCCCTGGTGGCGGTGCCGATCCTGGCCGCCATCGCGCTCGGCTGGGCGGCCCGCGGATCGCGTCCCTACCTGGCCGCGCTGGCCGTGCCGCTCTTCCTTTTGGCCTGGCGCACGCCCAACAGCCTGGCCGGAGAGGCAGCCGGCGCGATCCTCAGCGCGCTCAGCTGCGTAACCCTGGGCGTCCTGCTCGGCGCTGTGACACCGGCCAGATGGCTGAAGCTGGGAATCGTGGCGATGTCCGTCGCCGACGTCTGGCTCGTGTCCAGCGACCTGCTCCAGCACCCCAACAACGTCCTCGTGGCGGCGGCGCCGGGGGGCGGACTGCCACAGCTGCAGTCAGAGACCTTCGGCTCGATCAACATGGGCTACGGCGACATGTTCGTGGCCGGCCTGCTCGGAGCCGCCTTCGCTCACGACCGCCGGCTGCAATTCAGCGCCGCCGGCCTCACGCTCGTGTTCGCCGGGCTGTTCGATCTTCTGTTCTTCGTGGTCAACGAGCTGCCGGCCACCGTTCCGGTGGCCCTGGCGCTGATCGCCATCCAGATAGGGTTGGCGCTCAGTGGGACCGGTCGCCAGATGTTCAGCCGCCAAACCGCGCCTGACGGTCAGGCGGCGGCGCCGGAACCCGCGCCCGACAGCAGCGGCTAATGGCTGCCCCGGCCTGTGGAGGCCGGCGGCCGGGCCTCCTCGGCCAGCGACGTTATCGCCAGCGCGCCTCGCGCCGCGTCCTCCAGCACCTCGGTGGCCTCGTCCGCCGAGCGCGCGTACAGCTCTACCAGCAGATGCACGACGATCCGTTCGTCGTCGTGCTTGTGAAAGCGCACGTGCGTGAAGAACTCTCGCGTACCGTGGTCGCCGAACGCGGCATAGGACAGGGCATCGCCCGCTTCGGGGCCAGAACAGGTCTCCACCTCATCGGCCTCGACCGTGACCGTGCACGAAGCTACCCAGGGGGTGCCGGTGATCATCCGCTCCCAGCGGTCCTCCACCGGTTCAACCCGGCCATTGTGGAACCCGAGGTGCGGCTGGTCGTGCATGCACTCCAGGCACTGCACCACCGCCTCCTGCATCTCGTCGACCACCTCGGCCCGCTCGCCGGTTTCCGGGTCGATGCGATGAATCCCCTCGTAGTGGACCTGGACCTCAAGGTTCTGAGACCAGCAGCGGTAGCAACGCAGCCAGCTGCGGACCTCGGTTGAGCCCTCCATGAGCTTCGAGTTTAGTGCCTGAAAACTCGTCACCGATCGGGGTTGTCCTGGCCGGTGGCCGGAGCACCCGGATGGGCGGTTCCAAGCTGACCGTGGAGCTGCGCGGTCGTCCGCTGATCGACTACCCCCTCCAGGCCCTCAAAGCGGTGCTCGGCGAGGTGGCCGTGATCGCCAAACCCGACGTTCGGCTACCGCCCCTGCCCGGCGTCACCGTCTGGATCGAGCCGGCCGAACCGCACCATCCGCTGGTCGGCATCGTCGAGGCGCTCGTCCTGGCCGGCAACCGTCCCGTGATGATCTGCGCCGCCGACTTCCCGCTGGTCACGCCGGCCCTGATCACGCGCATCATCCGCGCCGACTCCCGCCGAGCCCACGCCGTCATCGCCAGCTGCCGCGGACAGACTCAGCCGCTACTTGGCTGCTATCAGCCCTCGGCGGCGCCGCTCCTGGCCCCAGTCGCCCGCCAAGCCGAACAGCCGACGCGCCGGGCCGTGGCGGCCATCCATCCGCTCCACATCGAAGTCACGCATCCGGAGGAGCTGTTCAACGTGAACTCCCCGGAGGACCTGCTGGTCGCCCACGCGCTGCTGGACCGACCGCCCCGCTAGCTGAACGTGAAGTCGTAGGCCGTGACACCGGGCGGCAGCTCGACCTTCAGCAGCATCTGCGCGTCGGTCGGCAGCTTGACCAGGTTGTAGAGCCGCTCGCTCCGCACGGTGAACCAGCCGCCGGGGCCCACGTCGGTGCCCGCGTAGCGGGCGGGGATCGGCGCTCCGCCCAGCAGCACCCGCCCTCGCCGGGGGGCCCCGCCCGCCGAGGTCATCACCAGATACACGTCGCGCGCCTGCACGCCGCCCTCGATGAACGCCCCGGCTCGCGCCGGTGTGATCGACTGAGATCCGATGCTCCACGTTCCGCCCAGCGCCCAGGAGTCAAGGGCCAGGTTTCCGGGCGCACTGTAGGTGTGCAGGCCGGCCCGCAGGCGTTTGACGAACCCGTCTTGGCGCTGCGGGTTCAGGTAGGTCTCAGGCGTCCCAATGTTCTGCGACGGGATGATCGCGTGCGCCGACATGAGTGGCGGCAGGTGCTTTGCGCCCGCCGCGGTGAGCAGGGCCCGCACGTCGCGCTCGTCCTCGCCGTAGTTGCCCTCCCCGAACTGCGTATGCCGCAGCTCCCCCCGGGCATCGATCAGGTACTCGGCCGGCCAGTACTCGTTCTGGTAGGCGTCCCAGGTGCCGTAGCGGTTGTCCTGGACTACCGGGTAGGTGATCCCGTCCGAATGGATCGCCTGGCGCACGTTGGAGGCGATCTGCTCGAATGTGAACTCGGGGGTCTCCACGCCCACGACATCGAGGCCATAGGGGTGGTAGTGCCGGTACAGGCCCTCCACGAACGGCAGCGTGCGGATGCAGTTGATGCACGTGTAGGTCCAGAAGTCGATCAGCACCACGTGCCCGCGCAGCGACGCGAGCGTCAGGGGCCGGTCGCCCGGAGTGTTGAACCAGTCCTGGGTGTCCACGAATCCCGGCGCGCGCCCCAGATTGGGCAGCATCACCTTGGCCCGCTTGGCCGCCAGCGCATAGCGTGACTCCGGACGCAGGGAGGTCAGGCGCTTCTGGACGCCATTCGAGTTCTCCAGCGCCCGCGTCGGGTCGACCAGGATCGCCGGCAGCGAGGTGTCGCGCGCCAGCGCCTCCTCGAAGCGCACGTCGAGGTTGAACACCATCAGCACGCCGGTGGCCAGCAGCACGCAGCCCAGGCCGCGCTCCACCAGCTCGCCGCGGGCGACCCGTCGCACGCGCGCCAGCACGGCTCGGCCTCCGAATCCGTACAGCAGCATCATCGCCGACAGCCCCAGCGAGTAGGACAGCGCCACCGCCACCACCTGCGCGGTCGGCCCGGTCGAGGCGCTCACGGATGTGACCGCGGCCAGGATCGGCCCGGCACACGGCGCGCATACGAAGCCGAGCGCGCCACCCACGGCTAGGCCACTCCAGAAGCCGTCGCCGCGCGTGCGCGGACCGAACCGGGCCAGCCGGGACAGCGGCGCCTGCACACGGGCGGCCAGACCCGGGATGATCAGCACCACCCCGAAGACGATCAGCACGACGATCGCCACGTCGCGCGCCGCCCCGGAGGCCAGGCCCACGCCTTTCACGAGCTGGGCCAACGCGACGATCGCCACCGTGAAGGTGATCGCCAGGCCGAGCACGATCCCCAACGGACGCCGCCGACCGCCCAGCGCGCTGGCCGACAGCAGTGCGGGCAGCACAGGCAGGACGCACGGGGTGATGGCGGTCCCGGCGCCCGCCACCAGCGCAAACAGCATCAGCAAGAGCATGCCTGCTCAGATTGTGGCGGTCGGGAGATTGAGTCCCGGTTAACCGCCGATAGCGCTCATCGTGCGCCTCGGCTGGACGAACCCGGGCTCGCCGATGTGGTGCTTGAGCTCCTTGCGCCACACGGCGTCGCGGATGATCCGCTCGAGATCCTCGTCGCTGGCGCCGTCCCGAAGCGGCCCGCGCAGATCGGTCTCGTTCAGTGAGAACAGGCAGGTGCGCAGGCGGCCGTCCGCGGTCAGGCGGATGCGGTTGCAGTCAGCGCAGAACGGCTCGGACACGGGATTGATGAACCCGATCCGCCCGTGGCCATCGGCGAACCGATACACCCGGGCGGTGGCACTCGGCTCCCGCTCGAGCGGTTCCAGGGGATGCAGCGCGTCGATCATCGTCCGCAGCTCGGCGCCGGTCAGCACCGAGTCAGAGCGCCAGGCGTGGTCGGCGTCCAGCGGCATGAACTCGATGAACCGCACTTCGTAGGGGCTGCGCCGAGCCAAATCCACGAACGCCGGCACCTCGTCCTCGGTGAAGCCGCGGATGGCCACGGCGTTGACCTTGATCGGGTGTGCCTCCGGGAAGCTGCCCAGGCGCTCGAGCCCGCGCAGCACCTGGGCCAGCGCGTCACGCCGGGTCAGCTCGTAGAAGCGGTCGCGCTGGAGCGAGTCCACGGACACGTTGAAGCGGCCGATCCCGGCGGCCACCAGCGCCTCGGCGTCGCGCTCCAGCAGAAACCCGTTGGTGGTCACGCTCAGATCCCGCACCGCCGGGACCGCAGCCAGCATCGACACGAGCCGCGGAAATTCCCGGCGCACCAGCGGCTCGCCACCGGTCAGGCGCACGTCGTGCACGCCCATTGCGCTGATCACGCCCACCAGCCGCGTGATCTCCTCGAAGCTCAGCACCTCCGAGCGCTCCAGCCAGGGCAGGCCCTCGGCCGGCATGCAGTACTGGCAGCGGAAGTTGCATCGGTCGGTGACCGACACCCGCAGGTCGCCGATCAGCCGCCCGTGTCCGTCGCGCAGAGGCTCCACCTGGAACAGCTTACCCCCGTGTCCGCTCCTGCAGCTGGCGGACCAGCGCGGGCACGTCAAGCCCCGGATCCAGCTCGGCCAGCCAGGTCTGGGCCTGACGCCGCCCACCCAGGGACCGCAGCCCGTGCTCTCCGTACTCGGCCGCGAACTCCGCCAGCGCATGCGCCCGGCGTGCCCAAAGCCGCCGGGCGCGCAGATCGAGTCGATCGCGGTGAGCATCCAGCGCGTCGAGCAGTTCGTCGATGCACGACGGAGGCGGCACGGAGGACACGGCCACCACGCGTGTGTCACTCGCCCCCAGCGAGCCGAGCGCCGACCGCAGGTCGCTCATCGCCCGCTCGGCGACCCGGCCGAGGTCGGCCTTGGTGACCACCAGCACGTCGGGCACCTCCATGATCCCGGCCTTGAGAAACTGCAGGACGTCGCCCGAGCCGGGTTGGATGACGACCGCCACCGTGTCGGCCGCGTCGGCCACCTCGGTCTCTGACTGGCCGACCCCAACCGTCTCGATCACCACCACGTCGAAGGCCACGGCGAGTGCCTCGGCGGCCGCTCTGGTGGCCGGGGCCAGGCCGCCCAGGCGATCTCCGGCGGCCATCGAGCGGATGAACACCTGCTTGTCGGCCGGATCGTGATCGATGCGTGCGCGATCACCGAGCAGCGACCCGCCCGAGCGTCGCGAGCTGGGGTCCACAGCCAGCACCGCCACCGAGCGGCCCCGGGCCCGCCAGGCCGCCACCAGCCGCGAGAGCAGCGAGGACTTGCCGACTCCGGGCGGACCGGTCACTCCCACCACATGGGCCGCCGCCTCCCGCCCGAGGCTAGCGGGCGATATGGCGGCCAGCAGCTCGGCCGCCTCGGACCGGGCGCCCGGCGCGCGGCTCTCCATCAGGTTGAGGACGGCCGGCGCGGCGCTCAGGTCGCCCGCGCGCAGCCGGTCGGCCAGTTCGCTCAAGCGGGAACCGAGTTTCGCTCCGCCACCAGCCCGACGATGTCCCGCATCATGCGGTTGAGATCCCAGTCCTTGGGCGTGTACACGGCGGCCACACCCGCCTCGCGCAGCGCGGCGGCGTCGGCCTCGGGGATGATCCCGCCGACGACGACCGGGATCTCGCCGGCGCCGGCTTCCTTGAGCGCTGCGAGGACCGCCGGGATCAGCTCGGCGTGCGATCCCGACAGGATCGACAGACCGATCACGTGCACGCCTTCCTGGGCCGCGGAGGTGGCGATCTGCGACGGGGTCAGCCGTATGCCCTCGTAGACGACGTCCATGCCGGCGTCGCGGGCCCGCACGGCGATCTGCTCGGCGCCGTTGGAGTGGCCGTCGAGGCCGGGCTTGCCGACCAGGAACTTGAGCCGGCGGCCGAGTGCCTCGCTGACCCGCTCCACCTCGTCGCGCAGCTCGGCGACGTCGTCGCTGGACACGGCGGCCGCCTCGCCCACGCCGGTGGGGGCGCGGTACTCGCCGAAGGCCTCGCGGAGCGTCTGGGACCACTCGCCGGTGGTCACGCCGGCGCGGGCGGCGGCGATCGAGGCGGGCATGATGTTCTCGCCGTCATCCTTGGCCACGCGGGCCAGCGCGTCCAGCGCGGCGCGCACCTTGCCCTCGTCGCGCTCGGCGCGCCAGGCCTCCAGGGCCTCACGCCGTTCTTGTTCGACGGCCGGGTCGACGACCAGGATGCCCCCGTCATCGGCGGCGGTCAGCGGCGAGGGCTCGGTCTCCTGGAAGCGGTTCATGCCGACCACGGTCAGCTCGCCGGACTCGATGCGCTGCCAGCGCTCCCGATGGGATTCCACCAGCGCGGCCTTCATGTAGTCGACGGCCTCGACGGCGCCGCCCTGATCGGCCACTCGCTCCATCTCGTGGCGAGCGCCCTGCACGAGCTCGACCACCAGGCCGTCCATCACCTTGGAGCCCTCGAAGATGTCCCCGTACTCCAGGATGTCGGTCTCGTAGGCCAGGATCTGCTGCAGCCGCAGCGACCACTGCTGGTCCCAGGGCCGGGGCAGACCCAGCGCTTCGTTCCAGGCCGGCAGCTGGATGGCCCGTGCTCGGGCGTCGCGCCCGAGCGTCACGGCGAGCGCCTCCAGGGCGATCCGGTAGACGTTGTTCTCCGGCTGGGCTTCGGTCAGCCCCAGCGAGTTGACCTGCACGCCGTAGCGGAAGCGCAGCTGTCGCGGATCCTCGACCCCGTAGCGCTCGCGCCCCAACGCCTCCCACAGCTGTCCCATCGCTCGCAGCTTGGCGTGCTCCTCGACGAAGCGCACGCCGGCGTTGACGAAGAACGAGATTCGTCCGAACACCTCGCCCATCAGCGACTCCTCAACCCGGTCACGCACCGCGTCGAGCACGGCGATCGCGTTGGACATGCTGTAGGCGATCTCCTGGACCGGCGTGGCCCCGGCCTCCTGCAGGTGGTAGGAGCAGATGTTGATCGGGTTCCACTTGGGCACGTGGGTGACCGTGTAGGCGATCGTGTCGGCGATCAGCCGCATGCTGGGGCCGGGCGGGAAGGCGTAGGTGCCGCGGCTCAGGTACTCCTTGAGGATGTCGTTCTGCGTCGTGCCCTGGAGCTGACCCTCGGCGACGCCCTCGTCCTCGGCGGCCACGATGTACAGGGCTAGTAGCCAGGCAGCGGTCGCGTTGATCGTCATCGAGGTGTTCATCTTGTCCAGCGGGATGTCGTGCAGAAGCGTGCGCATGTCGCCGCGGTGGGCGATCGACACCCCCACCTTCCCCACCTCACCCCGGGCCAGCTCGTGGTCGGGGTCATAGCCGGTCTGCGTGGGCAGGTCGAAGGCGACCGACAGGCCGGTCTGTCCCTTGGCCAGGTTGCGGCGGTACAGCTCGTTGGAGCGCTGGGCGTCGGAATGCCCCGCGTAGGTGCGCATCATCCACGGGGGGTCACGCTCTTTTAGGTGTGGCGAGGGAGCGTCGGCGGGCCGCTCGGAGGGAGTCTCAGCCATGGAGATAGGCTACCGGTCATGCCCTCATTTGCAGTGGTGGGCGGCGGGTTTGGCGGCGTCGCCGCGCTGGTCATGCTGCGCCGGGCGGGCTACCAGGATGTGACCGTGTTCGAGAAGGGCGAGCGGATCGGCGGGGTCTGGAGCCACAACCGCTATCCGGGCGCGGCCTGTGACATCCCCTCGCATCTGTACGAGTTCTCGTTTGCGCCCAATCCCCGGTGGTCGCGGCGCTACGCGCCCCAGCCGGAGATTCAGGCCTACTTGGAGCGGGTCGTCCGCGAGCATGGGGTGGGGGACAGGATCCGCACCGCCACCGAGGTTCGATCGGCTGTTTGGGATGTGGCGCGGCGGCGCTGGATTCTCCAGACCGGCGCGGGCGCGTTTGAGGCAGACGTGCTGCTGTGCGCCTGCGGGCAGCTTTCGATCCCCCAGATTCCTGACATCCCCGGCCGCGAGGACTTTGCCGGTCCCGCTTTCCACACGGCCCGCTGGCCGGCCGGTCTTGATCTGGCCGGGCGCCGGGTGGCGATGATCGGCACCGGGGCCAGCGCCATTCAGGTGGTGCCGGCGATCCAGCCTGCGGTGGCCCAGCTCGATGTCTACCAGCGATCGCCCGGCTGGACGATCCCGCGCGGGGACTTCGCGTACGGACCCCGGATGCAGCGGCTGTTCGAGCGCTTTCCGGCGCTCCAGTGGCTGGATCGCCAGGCCACGTTCCTGTTCCATGAGCTGGGGGCCGCCGCGCTGACCGGCCAGCGCTGGCTGCTGCCGGTGCTCAAGGCGGTTGGGCGCTGGAACATCAACCGGGCAATCTCGGATCCCACCCTGCGCGAGCGGGTGACGCCCGGCGACGAGCCCGGCTGCAAGCGGATCATGCTGACCGACGACTTCTATCCCGCGCTGAGCCAGGACAACGTGGAGCTGGTCAGCGACCCGATTGCCGGGATCACCGCGAGCGGCGTGCGCACGGCGGATGGGCGTGAGCGGCCGGTGGACGTGCTCGTGTTCGCCACCGGCTTCCACACGCACGCGTTCATGGCGCCGATGGAGATCACCGGACGCGAGGGGCGGCGCCTGTCGGAGGTGTGGGCTCAGGTGCCTCGCGCCTACCTGGGCCTGAGCGTGCCCGGCTTCCCCAACCTGTTTCTGATCTATGGGCCCAACACGAACGGCGGCACCGGATCGGTGATCTACACGATCGAGGCCGGGATCCAGCACGTGATCGCGGCGGTGCGGGAGATGGAGAGCCGGGCCGGGCACTCGATCGAGGTGCGTCCGCAGACCGCCGAGGCGTTTGACCGGGAGCTTCGAGGCCGGCTGGCCGGCACGGTGTGGCACAGTGGCTGCACCAACTGGTACGTGGACAGCCACGGTAACGACCCCAACCAGTGGCCGTGGACGTGGAGCACGTATCGCAGGCGCACGGCAAGGATTTCGGAGGCCGCTTACGAAGTAGCCTGAATGACGATGACCGATCAACTCCCCGCCAACAAAAGCAATTCGCCTTTCAAGCAGGCCATAGTCGGCGGCTACGACCGCGACGAGGTCGACGAGTATGTGGCGCATCTGGAGCGCCGGATCGAGCAACTGGAGCAAGATCGCACCCCGGACGGAGCCGTCCAGCGCGCCCTGGGGCAGGTGGGCGATGAGGTGGCCGGAATCTTGCAGCAGGCCCACGAGACCGCCGACCAGCTGACCGAGAGCGCCCGGACGGAGGCCAACCAGTTGCAGGAGTCCTCTCGGCGCCAGGCCGAGCAGCTGCAGGAATCGTCCCAGCGGGAGGCCCAGGAGCGGTTGGAGACCGCCCGCCGGGAGGCGGACGAGAGGATTGGAGCATCCCACCGTGATGCGGCCGAGATCACCGCCAATGCCCAGACCCGGCTCCAGGAGCTGGACGTGGATGCCGACCGTATCTGGGGTGAGCGTGAGCGGATTCTCACCGACATCCGTTTCCTGGCCCAGCAGCTGACCGATGCGGTCGACGGTGCGGGCGAGCGCTTCCCGGCCGATGAGGCCGGGGAGGCCACCGACGAGGTGGCGATGCTGCCCGGCGAACTCGGTCTAGTGCCCGAGGAGGCGGCTGAGGCGGAGACGGATGACGCCACGCAGGCGTTCGACGTCGAGGAGCTGTTCGCGGAGGAGGAGCTGCCGGGCGACCCGGCTCAGGAATCCTCCCCGGAGGTGGGAGAGGATCCCGAGCTTGCGGGCGATTGATTGCCTGCACCTCGGTCGCGAGCGGGTCATCTGTTGCTGGCAGGTCGGTGAGGTTCTCATCGACCCCGGCCCCAGCTCGTGCCTGGACACGTTGCTGGCGGCGATCGGAGACGATCGCCCGCGAGCGTTGCTGCTGACCCACATCCACCTGGACCACGCTGGGGCCAGCGGCAGTCTGGCCGCCCGCTGGCCGGATCTGGAGGTCTATGTCCACGAGCGCGGCGCGCCTCACATGGCCTCGCCCGAGCGCCTGCTGCGCAGTGCCCAGCGGCTCTACGGGGATGACATGGACCGTTTGTGGGGAGCGTTTGAGGCGGTCCCCGAGGAGCGGCTGCACGTGCTCAGCGGCGGGGAGAAGCTGCGGATCGGGGACGACTCATTCGAGGTCGCCTACACGCCCGGGCACGCGTCGCATCACGTCTCCTACCTGCACAGGGACGGGGTGGCCTTCGTGGGCGACACCGCGGGAGTGCGGATCACCCCCGACGGGCCGGTCATTCCGCCCACGCCGCCACCCGACATCGACCTGCCGGCCTGGCACGCTTCGCTCGAGCGGATCGCCGGGTGGGCTCCGGAGCGCCTGGCTTACACGCATTGGGGCGCCAGCGATGAGGTCTCCGCGCAGCTGGAGGAGCTGGGCGAGCGGCTTGACCGGTGGAGCTCGATGGCCCGGGAGCGCGACGCTGCCGGATTCGAGCACGGCGTGCGGGAGGAGCTGGCCGACGCCAGTTCACCCGAGGCGTTCGCCGCCTACGAGCAGGCGGTGCCCTTCGAGCAGTCCTACGCCGGACTGCGCCGCTACTGGGACAAGCGCTCCGAGAACTAGCCGGTTTGCGGGGAGAATTGAGGCGTGCACCCGCTTGACGGTATGCTCGGCCGGATGTCGTCAGCGGTCGAGCTGCCCCGTCTGGCCGGCCCCGGAGCCGGACTGGGCGGGCTCTGGAACGTGGTCGTTCTGAACGACGACCACAACACCTTCGATCACGTGGCCGAGACACTCGCCCGGTTCATCCCGGGGGTGGGACTGGCCGACGGCTACCGCCTGGCCGACCGGATCCATCGCAGCGGCTGCGCGATCGTGTGGAGCGGCGCCCGTGAGGACGCCGAGTCCTACTGGGAGAGCCTGGCCGGCGCCGGTCTGACGATGGCGCCGCTCGAAGCCGCCTGAACTCCGGCTGCAGCGGCCTGAGCCCTTACGGCTGCTGCCGCCTGGGCACTGCCCACAGCGGCCTGAGCGCTGGCCCTGGCGGTCTGCGCGCTCGCTCTGGCAGCCTGGGCCCCGGCGGCGGCCGCCTGGGCTCCCACCGAGGCGGCGCTGACCAGCTTGGCCGCCTGACGCTCCGGGCTGATCCGCACCACGTTCCAGATCACCCCGAGCTTCTCCAGCAGCAGGATCATCAGCCCGGTCGGGTCGGTCATCCGCTCCCAGAAGCGCAGCCCGTGAAAGGCCGAGGTGGGGAAGGCGTGGTGGTTGTGGTGCCAGCCCTCACCCATCGACAGCGGGGCCAGCCAGAACACGTTGCGGGACTCATCCGCGACCTCGAAGCGGCGACGCCCAAAGAAGTGACAGATCGAGTTGACCGACCAGGTCACGTGGTGCAGGAAGAACACCCGGACCAGGCCACCCCACAGCAGCGCGCTCAGGGCGCTGCCGATCCCGCCGCCGATCAGCCAGCCCAGGCCGAAGGGGATCGCGAAGCTCAGGATCACCCACAGCAAAAAGGTCTTGTCCACGATGCGCAGCGCCCGGTCGTTCACCATGTCCGGGGCGAAGCGCTCGCGGTCGGCCTGTCCGACCGTCTCGAACAGCCAGCCGATGTGCGCATGCCACAGGCCCTTGAGGCCGCCCCAGAAGCCGGGGCCGGCCAGATGCGGCGAGTGCGGGTCACCTTCGACGTCGGTGAACGCGTGGTGCTTTCGATGATCGGCCACCCAGGTGATCACCGAGCCCTCGACGGCCATGCTGCCGAGCACAGCGATGATCGTGCGGAAAGCCTTCGAGGACTGGAAGGCGCGGTGGGTGAACATCCGGTGATAGCCGAGCGTCGTCCCCATGCAGGTGATCACGTAGAGGCCCAGCATCAGCCCGAGCTCCATCGGTCCGACTCCGTGGTTCCAGAGCAGGACGATGGCGGTGATCAGCGCTGCGAAGGGCAGCGAGACGGCAAACAGGTTGGTGATCTGGCGCCCGCGCGTCATCCCGAAGGATTCTACGGCTCTTTCATGTGTCCGGGGTAAGCGCGGTAACACTCCGGACGCTTCCGGCGCGTTTGAGCTGACGCAGAGCGCCTTTGCGGTGGTTGAGATACAGGTTCAGAAACGCCACGGTAGTGCGCTCGACGATCCCCAGCTGGGGCTGTTCCGTTGTGTACGGGGGCAGATGCTGGGCGCCCAGCAGCCGCAGCAGGAACTTGGGCCGGGAGGCCTGGTCGAAGAACTTGTAGGTGTTCCGGGGCAGGTTAGTGGTGTCGGCCGTCCCCTGGATGGCCAGCATCGGGGGCGATCCCGACCCGAACGAGTAGCCGCCGATCGACGGCTCCGCGCCGGACATGATCACCGCCGCCCGCACGCGCCGATCCCGGTAGCGGGTGTTGTAAGCCGCTAGCAGCGCGGTGATGCCTCCGTCTGACTGCCCGGCCACCGCCACCTCCCGGCCGTTGAGAAGTCCGCTGAACGGATCGCCCATGCGGCGGCTGTCCAGGATCATTCGGGTGATCACAGCGGTCATGTCGCCCGGCTGGTTGAACAGGTCGTTCGCGTTGGCTCCGCCGGGCGCGTGGGCATTGGTCAGCGGGAACACCGGGGCGGCGACCACGAACCCCGCCTTGGCGATGGCTTCCAACAGCGCCGCGTAAGGGTGAGGCGTGATGTTGAACCCGTGAGCGAACACCACCAGCGGGTAGTGGCCGGGGCCGCCCTCGGGAAACCGCACGTAGACCGGCATCGAACGGGGCACCACGCGGCCGCTGGGCAGCCGCATCGTCCGGTGCTCGACGAGCTTGATGGCGCGGATCCCCACGCGGTAGGGAGGGGTGGTGCGCAGCTTTGCGGCACGGGCGTCTGGGCCGGTCTGGGCGGCGATCAGCCCCAAACCGGCGCAGGCACTGAGCAGGGTGGCCAGCAGAGGGGCCGGCGACCGGAGCCGTCTGACGCTGGTCACTCGGCGTCCCGGCTGCCGGGCCTCAGGCCAGGGCTCCCGGGGCCGTCTCGGGCTCCGGGGCGGGCGCGCCGTTCAGATCCACCTGCGGACCCAGCTCGCCGGCGGCCAGTTCGTCGTGCCAGACGTAGGTGATCGGAATCTGGAACTTGCCCGCGAACCGGCGGCGGAACTCGGTCATCTCCGGGCCCTCCCAGTAGCGGTACCAGTCACCCTGGCTGGGGAACCACATCATCTGCGTGATCTTGTACATGTCGTCACGCGACTGATGCACGGCGTAGCGGGTGGCGCCGTAGCGCATGCAGATCGGGGTCGCCTCGGCGACCGCGGCCGCGAACAGGTCCTTGCGCAGAACCGTCGCGTACCAGGGGATGTGAACGACACCGCCTGCTCCAGCCATCTTCATTGCCTCGCTTCAGACGTTTGCACGGCTACGCACCGACCTCTGCGTCTTCGTTTTCACGGCTACGCACCGATCTCTGCTTGGATCGCCCCGGGACCTTCGGCCGTCTTGCCCTGACCTTCCTCGCCCGCGCCCACCAGGATGGCGATCTTACCCAGGTGCTGGTTCTCCTTCATCAGCTGGTGGGCCTCGGGGACACCCTCAAAGCCCAACGTCCGCCACAGCACGGGGCGAATCCTGTTCTGCTCGATCAGCTCGTTGGCCTTCATGCACTCGTAGGCGTTGGCGAAGTGCGACCCGATGATCTGCTTCTGGCGCATCCACAGATAGCGGACATCGAAGTCCAGGTCGAAGCCCGTTGTTCCGGCGCAGATCACCACCTTGCCAAACGGCTTGACGGTCAGCACGGAGGTGGGGAACGTGGCCTTTCCCACGTGCTCGAAGACGATGTCAGGCTGGCCTCCCAGGATTTCGGCCACGGCCTTGGAGAACCGCCGCGACTCCTTGAAGCGGGCCTTCTCCTCCTCGGGCGTCTCGCCGCCGCGGCGCATCATCCCGGCGAACTCGCCCCGGTCGATGAACGCCGTAGCACCGAGCTGCTTGACCAGCTCGCCCTTCTCCGCACTGGAGACGACACCCACGCATTCGGCGCCCGCGGCCGCGCACAGCTGTACAGCGAACACGCCGAGCCCGCCGGCTGCGCCCCACACCAGCACGCGATGGCCGACCTGCAGCTCGCACCGGGTGATCAGCATCCGGTAGGCCGTGAAGTACACGAGCCCGTAGGAGGCCGCCTCCTCCCAGGTCAGGTTCTGGGGGCGGGGGAGGAGCTGCTGGGCCTGGACCTTGGTGAACTGGGCAAACGATCCCCAGGTCGTCTCGTAGCCCCAAATCCGCTGGCTCGGCGCGGCCAGGGGGTCGAGGCCGTGCACCTCCGGGTCCTCATAGGAGGCCTGGTTGCAGTGGACGATCACCTCGTCGCCCGGCTTCCAGCGGGTGACGCCCGGGCCAACCTTCCAGACGATCCCGGACGCGTCCGAGCCGCCGATGTGGTGACCGTACTGAGGGTGGTCGCCGTAGCCGAACACCGACACGGGCTGACCCAGGGCCGCCCAGACGTTGTTGTAGTTGACCCCGGCGGCCATCACGCGGACGATCACCTCGAAGGCGCCGGGCTCGGGCACCTCTATCTCCTCCACCTGGAAGGCGTCGATTGGCTCGCCTTCGCGCTCCGGCCGGATCACCCAGGCCGTCATCGTCGCGGGCAGCTCACCCGGTTCGGTCTCGACGCGAGAGATCTGGCTCAGGTCAACGGCCATGGGTCGCGCATGGTACGGGGTCCGGACGTGGCGCGTCCCGCACTTGGCCGGTGCGCGCCGGTGCCCCGGGTCGGTGCCCAAGGTCGGTGCCCAAGGTCGATGCCCGGGTCGGTGCTCGACCCTGCCCGGGCCGATGTTCGGACGATCGCGCGTCCCAAGATGCTCTGGCGAACAAATCGGCACCGGGGATGGAGGATCGTGCGCCCGAGCAGGTTTTTCATGTTCTGGCGCACGAATCGCCGGGCTGCGACGCGCTTTGTTCGCCTGGACAGGTCCACTCGCCTCGCTCGACCGGCTCGAGTGAGCAAAGTGGGAACGGCGACGGCGATTTGCTCACTCGGTGCCGGTTTTTCGGCTCGAGCGAGCGAATCGTCAGGTGGGCGCCCGGATTGCTCGTTCAGACCGGTTCGAGCTTGCTCGCCTTGCCCGCAGGCGCGCGCCCAAGGCGCCTCGCCCAACTCACCCGCGCCCTACGGCTGCAGGACCGCGCTGTTCGAATTCCCCCGCGGCTTGCCGATGTGGAGCTCGGCCGATTTGATGATCGCGCCCCCGGGTGGGCCGCTGGCGGGCGAGGCGGTGCTGACCGTATAGCTGCCCGTGTTCAGGTCGGCCTGCACCTGTGCCGTCGTCCCCGGGTTGATCGGGCCGGTGCTGGCGGCGGCGCGGCTGCCGCCGTCAGCCGGCCTGATCGTCACGAGCTCGGTCTTGCTGGCGCTGTTGGTCACCAGGAACACGATCGGCCCGGCCCCCGCCGAGGCGGGTGAGACCGACACCTGGTGGTCGTTGACGTACACGCTGAGGTTGATCGGCGTGGCGGGACGGCTCTTGTCGGCGAAGTGAGTCGTCCCCCCGCAACCCGCAACTCCAAGCGTTGCAGCGACCAGTGCCGCTGCGGTCGTCCTGCTCAAGGCTCTCCTCTCGACAAACGAAACCTAACCGACAGGCCGGGATACGGAGTTTCGCGTACTGCGCCGATTCCGGTCAAGCCGCGCGCCCCCGCCTATCACCGCGAAACGTGCCGGGCACCTTGGAGCAGCGAGTCGAAAAGGAACAGCAGCCCGGGGTGGCGTTGGAAAGCAGCGGCGCAAGCAGGCTCTCGGGAGCTGGACGGCGCCGGGGCCTGAGCGGCTTAGGCCTGACGAGGATCCGGCGGGCTCAACAGCCGGCGGCGACGCTCCAAGCGACGCAGCTCGCTCTGAAGGATCGTCCAGGACTCGGTTTCCGCCTGGTTGTACTCGTCTCCGGACAACATCTGGATGCGCTCCCGGTACTCGTTCCAGGCGCGGCGAGTGTCCTCTTCGAGTTCGCGGAGCTTGTTTGGGTCTGGGGCGGTGATGGTCACAGGCGACTCCTTCCCAGGATTGGCGCCTTTGATGCTAGCTGTCGCCGCGGTCGCCACGCGCGGGCTCCGGTGTGAAACGCGCCACCCCTGCCGTCCAGCCTCCTGCGTGCAACACATCGCCCAGACCGTCCGGACCCCGCCGTATCAACCGGACGCATGGAGTTCACCGAGCCCCTCGACCACACCGAGCCCCTCGACCACACCGACCACCCCCAGCTGAACGACCACCCCCTGGCCACGGCCGAGTTCGTCGCCGTGGACACCGAGACCAACGGTCTGGGCGGTGACTCGTGCGAGCTGACCGAGGTGGGAGCGGTCCTGGTCGGCGGTGGAGAGCTCCACGATCGCTGGTCCTCCCTTGTCCACACCAACATGCCGTTGGGCCGGGGAATCCAGCGTTTCACTGGAATAACCCAGGAGCAGGTCGATCAGGCGCCCGAGCCCGCCCGGATCCTCCCGACCCTGGCCGAGATGCTGGCCGGCCGTGTGATGGTCGCCCACAATGCCGCGTTCGACCGGCGCGTCCTGCGTCAGGCCTTCGATCGAGTCGGCCTCCAGTGGCCCGATCCCCCGGTCCTCTGCACCGCCGCGCTGGCCCGAGCCCTCCTGCCCCTGCAGAAAGAGCGCAAGCTGGCCCGGCTGGCCGCCGCGCTGGGGATCGAGGTGGAAGTCAGCCACCGGGCCCTGGCTGACGCCGAGACCTGCGGCCGCGTCCTCTGCGCGCTGTTCCCTCGGCTGTGTGCCAACGCGGCGACGGTGGCGGACGCCCTGACACTGATCAAGCCCCGGCGCCGGCGCCCCACCAAGGATCCACGACAGTCCAAGCGCTCCTACGCGATCGGGGCCAAGGAGCTTCCCGCCCTGAACTTCCACGATCTGCCGCGCGACCCCGGCGTCTACATCTTCCGAGACGGTGCCGGCAAACCCCTGTACGTGGGCAAGTCCGTCTCGATCCGCAGCCGGGCCCGGGCGCACTTTGCCCCCTCCACGCAGCGAGCCGCCTGGACCCAGGCAGCGGAGGTGGTCGATTACAAAGCCACCTGCAGCGAGCTGGGGGCGCTGATCCTGGAGAACCGGCTGATCAAGTCGCTGCGCCCACCCGGCAACGTCAAGCTCGCCCGCCGTCCGGACGAGCGGCTCGTCTACCTGGTGTGCCGCCTGGACATCCCCTATCCGATCCTGGAACTCAGCCCGGCTCCCGCAGCGGGACATGCGGTGACGATCGGGCCGCTCAAAGGGCGCTCGTGGGTGGCCGAGCTGATCGAGCAGCTGGACTCGCTGTTCGCGCTGCGCCATTGCGGACGCAAGCTGCCCCGCCGGCAGCACCCCAGCGCGTACGGGCAGATGGGCCGCTGCCTATCGCCGTGCCTGGGCGACCTGGACCCGAACCTGTACCGCCGGCGCCTGGATGAGGCCCTGGCCATGTTCGTGAGCGCAGGCGACGCCCGGCCCCGCCTGCTGTCCAACATCGAGACCCAGATGCGCCAGGCCTCGGCCGCGCGCCAGTACGAGCGAGCCGCCTCACTGCACCGCCGGCTCGGCCGCCTCAGGCGCATCCTCGACGGCGTCGACGGCGTGCTGCAGGCCTCGCACTCGCGTCCCCGCCTGATCCTGGCCGCCCACCCCGTGAAGCCCGAGCGATCAGACGCGCTGTGGCTGGCCGGCGGCCGGCTGGTCGACTTCGGCGAGCTGCCCGAAGACCCTCAGGAGACGGTCGAGCAAGCCCAGCGGGTAGCCGCCCGCGCCGCCCGAGCCGGCGAGCTCGGCGCCCACGTACCTCCGGACGAAACCGACGAGCTGCGCATCGTCACGACCTACCTGGCCTCACATCCCCAGATGCCGGAGCTCCCACTGGCTCCGGCGCCGACCGAACGCCAGATCCGGCGCTTCCTTCAGGAGAACGGCAGCTCCACAACCTCGGCCGAGCCGCCCTCGCCCGCCTTCATGGAAGCGCCCACCGGCACCTCGCGGCGCACGAAAGCCAGGGCGATCGGGCCGAGCCGCGGCGAGACGGCGACGCTGGTCACCCGGGCGGCCACCCGGTCCTCGTAGACCAGCTCCAAGCCCGGCTCCAAGACTTCGTCGGCGGACCGCAGCCCGCGCAATTGACGGTTGGGCTTGCCGCGGTAGAACAGGCGCGCCACCGTCTCCTGCCCGACGTAGCAGCCCTTGGTGAAGGACACGGCCCGCTCGTTCAAGCCGGCCTCCTGGGGAATGATGCTGTCGTCCAGATCGATTCCATACCTCGGGCGGCCGTGCTCGATCCGCAGGATCTCGGCGGCCGTCTCCGTGACCGATTCGGCGCCGGCCTGGATGGCCGCCAGCCGCACCCGCTCAGCCGCCGCCATGTCGAACAGCAGGTCGATCCCCAGCTCGGTGCGGATCAACCGCACCTCGCCTGAGACGACGTGGTCATGCTCGGCCGCCCCGGGCGCCGCGTCGAACGCCGCCTGCGCCACGGCGTCCGCCTGCGGCCCGATCAGAGACAGCAGTCCGCACTCCACCGTGCGCTTGGCCATCTCCACCTTGTAGCCGATCGAGAAGTGCCGGATCATGTTGAACAGCTCCTGCAGGGCGACTCGCTCGGTGTCGAGCAGCAGCTCGCCGCCCGCGTCCAGGATGCGCAGGTCCCCCAGCATCTTGCCCTTGCGTGTCAAAAAGGCGGCGTAGCAGCCATGACCCTCTCGCAGCGCCTCGGTGTCGTTGGTCACCTGCCCCTGCAGGAACGACTTACCCTCGGTGCCGGTCAGCGCGAGCTTGCCCCGCTCGGAGCGGTCCAGGAGCCCGCATGCGCTGGTCATCACCGCGTACTCGGGCTCGATGCTGCGGACGGTGGTCACGCCTGCAAGCTTAGAGCGGAGGGGCGGTGCCGCCAGGCACCGCCCCTCCGCCAATCACTAGCCCGTGAACGAGGGCGCCGTCGCCCCGATCAGCGTGACCGTGCGCGTCGACTTCACGCCGCCGGTCACCGTCGCCGTCGCCCGGGCGCTCAGGCGGTGGTTGGCCGACCCGGCCAGCTCGCCCCGACCGGCCGCGTTGAGCGTGACCGCCACCGTAGCCGTCTTGCCCGCCGCGATCGAGTAATGGGCC
>Ga0182024_10008675_pt1 | contig 21310 bp, 18 predicted proteins | sample P32metaG_FD_120480 | JGI IMG/M metagenome (GOLD analysis project Ga0182024, IMG submission 120480) | Permafrost microbial communities from Stordalen Mire, Sweden - P3-2 metaG (Illumina Assembly) | ecosystem: Environmental > Terrestrial > Soil > Wetlands > Permafrost | place: Sweden: Stordalen...
CCCGTTCCTAGCACGACGGAGCGCCAAGCGGTCGCACGTCCGTCACGGAGTTGTCACGCGACCTGGCCGCGTGGTCGGGTGGCGTGGCGGAGAAAATTTCCTTCGCGCGGAGCCTCGTACTCGCGGGACCTAGAGGTCGGCGCGGGCCGCCGGGCTGCCGTCGGCGGCCTGGTCGATCTCGAGGGTCGTGTCCTCGTAGTCCTCGAAGGCGATCACGCCCATCTCGGTGAACTTGGTGCGCAGCCAGCCGTCGGCGGCGTCGAGCAGGCCGAGCTTCTTGCAGTTCGGCACGATCTTGGCGAACAGGAAGCCCTGGAACTCGTTGCGCTGCGCGTCCATCGCCGCGATCTTGACGGCCTCGGTGGGCGGGATGCCCAGCCGGTCCCAGACCTCCTGGCCCGCCATCCGGTCCCGCATGCGCACCGCCGCCTCGTAGGCGAACTCCTGGCGCTCGCGGACCTCGGCGGCGCTGAGCTGCGAGTACACCTCTTGGAGGCTGAGCACGCCGAAGGCGACGTGGCGCGCCTCGTCGGCCATCACGTAGCGCAGCAGCTTCTTGAGCAGCGGCTCGGGGGTGAGCTGGTGCATGAAGCTGAAGGCCGCGAGCGCGAGGCCCTCGACCATGACCTGCATCCCGAGGTAGGTCATGTCCCACCGCGAGTCGCGGATGATGTCGTCGAGCAGCAGGCCGAGGTGGCCGTTCACCTGGTAGTGCCCCGAGCACTTCTCGTTCAGGTAGCGGCTGAAGACCTCGACGTGGCGCGCCTCGTCGATGACCTGGGTCGCCGCGTAGTACTTGGCATCGATCCACGGCACCGTCTCGACGATCTTCGCGGTGCACATGAGCGCGCCCTGCTCGCCGTGCATGAACTGGCTGAGCGTCCAGTTCTGGTTCTCGACGTTGAACTGGACCCACTCCCGCTCGCCCCAGTTGGCGATCGCGGTGCCCGCGAGGTCGAGGTGGCCGAACGGGCCGCCCGTGTTCTCGACGTACAGGTCGTGCGCGAGGCGCTCCTGGTCGACCTCGGTGTCCCAGGGCAGGTCGGTGCGGCCGTTCCACTGCGCGCCCTTGGCCTTCTCGTAGAGCTTGTCGAGCTTCGGGCGCGCGCCCTTCGTGTAGTCCCACGTGAACTCGGCGTTGCAGCGATCCTCGACCGAGTGAGTGCCTTCCGGCTCTTCATGGCCGATGAGCGAGTAGATCTCGAGGGTGTCGTTGACGTCGTCGCGCCCGATCAGGTCGAGGTTGGAGCGCATCTGGTCCGAGGCATCCGTGGTGGTCATGGCCGTCCTCCTACTTGCGCCTACTGGCGGGTCAGTCTTGCAGGTCTAAGACAGATTCGTCGACACTGTCTCACCCCGGCGCACCTCGGCGGCGGCCGCCGCGGCGGCCCCGGGGAGCACGTAGCGGTCGACCAGCCGCGTGACGTCGGGTCGCCGGCACAGGTCGACGTCGTCGGGGAAGAGGAGGTACGACACCGCGATCCGCACGGTCCACTCCCCCACGCGCTCAGCCAGCCCCGCGTCCACGAACCGCTCGAGCATCGGGGCGAGGCGTGCGCTGAGCGCCGCCAGGGTGCGGTCCATCTGCTCGAACTCGAGGTGGGTGAGCAGGGTCGCCGGCTCGTCGAACATGAGCCGCTCCAGCACCTCGTGGCCGTGCAGCCACACCGCCGCGGCGTGCAGCCCCGCGACGAGCGCGCCGCGCAGGTCCGTCGCCCGCTCGGTCGCGTCACGCACCGCGCCGAGGAGCCGGGCGAGCTCGGCCTCGACGACCGCGGCGAGGATCGTGTCGCGGCCCCCTGGGCACGCCCGGTAGAGCGTCGCGCGCGAGACCCCGGCCTCGGCGGCCACGTCGTCGACGGTCATCCCTCGCAGGCCGGTTCGCGCGAGGCACCGCAGCGACGCGGCCACCACGCGCTCGGTCGTGCTCATCGTCACGGTCACGGCGCGACCTGCAGGACCTGGAGCCCGCCGAGCAGCTCGCCGCGCACGAGCTGGTGGACCTGGGCCGCGTCGTCGAGGTCCCAGCGGCCTGGCGAGGAGATGTAGCTGAGCACCATGCGCGCGAGGAAGTCGGCGTAGGACGCCGCCTCGTGGGGATCGTCCACGCCGTAGGCGGCGAGGAAGGGGGCGAGGAACTCCGCGACGAGCCGGAGCGTCGGGCGCGCGGCGCGCGCGAGCGTGGGCTCGAGCAGCTCGGGTTGCTCGCGCAGCACGATCTGGAGCACGTCGAGCTCCACCACGGCGCGGTGCGCGACCATGAGCCCGCGCTCGACGACCTCCTCGAGCGTCGTCGCGTCCTCGACGGCCTGGCCGAGCCGCACGAAGAAGCGCCGGTGCTCGAAGGCGACGAGGGCCTCGAGCAGCTCGTCGCGGCCCCCCGGGAAGTGGCGGTAGATCGTCGCGCGCGAGCAGCCCGACTCCCTCGCGATGTCCTCGAGCGACGTCGAGCGCACCCCCGCGGCACAGATCGCGCGGCTCGTTCCCTCCAAGATGCGCTCTCGCACCTCGACCCGAGCGGGCGCGCTCATGGGTCGAGGACGCACTCGAGGCCGACGCGCAGCCCCTCGACGCGGTCGAGGCGTCGCACGGCCAGCAGCAGGCCGGCCATGTAGCTCACGCGGTCAAAGACGTCGTGGCGCAGCGTGAGCCCCTCGCCGGCCGAGCCGAACAGCACCTCTTGGTGCGCGACGAGGCCGGGGAGCCGGACGCTGTGGACCCGCACGCCGCCGGGCCCGTGCGCGCCGCGCGCGCCCTCGACGGTGACGTGCTCGGTGCGGTCGACGACGTCGCCGAGGCCCGCCGCCGCGCGGGACGCGGCAATCGCCGCGCTCGTCGCGAGCGAGGTGCCCGAGGGTGCGTCGCGCTTGGCGTCGTGGTGCAGCTCGACCACCTCGACGCTCTCGAAGTGCGCGGACGCTGCGGCCGCGAAGCGCTGGAGGAGCACCGCGCCGATCGAGAAGTTGGGCACGACGAGGATGCGCGAGCCCGTCGCGTCAACGGTGGCGACGGCGAGGTCCTCGTCGCTGAGCCCGCTCGTCCCCACGACCGCGTCCTTGCGGTGCTCGACGACCCAGGCGAGCGTGCGGCGCGCGACGTCGGCACGCGTGAAGTCGACCACGACGTCGACGAGCCCCGGGTCGAGCTCGTCGATCGAGGCGACCCATGTCGCGCCCGCGGGGCCTGTGCCTCGGTGCGGCCCGACGAGGGCGGTGAGCGAGAGGTCGTCGGCCCCGGCGATCGCCGTCGCCGCGAGCGCCCCCATCCTGCCTGCGGCTCCGACCACCCCCACCTGTCGCACGGCCGCGACCCTACCCAACCGCCCTGCGTGCGCCCCTCCGTCGGCGTTCGAGCACCGCGAGCACCGCGAGCGCCACGAGGACCGCGAGGAGGGCCGCTCCCGACACGACGGCGCCGAGGCGCAGGTGCGGCGCGTGGTAGGCGAACTCGACACGCCAGGTGCCCGCGGGCACCGCGACGGACTGCACGAGCCCGTCTGGCACCACCGCGACGGCGCGGGCGCCGCCCGCGCGGCCGTGCAGGGTCGCGCCCCAGCCCGGCAGCCACGCCTCGGCGCGCACGAGGCGCACCGGCGCCCGCGCGGTGACGACGACCGTCGCGGTCCCGTCCTCGTTGGCGGCGACGAGCCGTGCGGCGTCGCCGCGCGCGGCGCCGACGAGCCACACCGGGCGAGCGACGTGGACCGCGCGGAACAGCGTGAGCGTGCCGTGCACGCCGACGAGGCGCCACGCGGGTCGGTCGAGAGCGACCTGCAGGGCGGTGTCCAGCCGCACCGTCGCGCCGCCCTTCGTCGTGAGCGACGTCGAGCCCAGCTGGAAGGCCCGCGAGGATCGGAGCACGACGGCGACGGCGGCGGGGTGCGTGGGGAAGGTGGCCACGAGGACGGGGCCGAGGTGGAGGTGGACGCGCACGCGCCGCGCGCGGCCGTCGGCGCCGACGAGCAGCACCCGGGGGTCCTGCACGGAGAGCGGGGCGCTCCGGGGCCCGGCGAAGACCACGCGCTCGACGTGGCGCCACCCGCCGAAGAACCGGGTCGCCGCCGTGACGTCCCGCGGACGCCCGCAGGTCGTCGGGCGCCGGTCGCTCGCAGCGGACGCCACGAAGCCCGTCGGCGAGACCGCGATGCTCGCGAGGCGCAGTGGCGCGAAGGTGCCCCGCGCGAGCGCGCAGCCGTCGAGCTCGCCGAGCCGTGCGGTGCCCGTCGCGTCGGTGTAGCGAGCGGCGTGGAGCGAGCCGTAGCCCTGCACGCTCGGGAGCCGCGTGAAGACGTTCAGGTTGCCGAGTCCGAGCAGGGCGGTCTCGTGGTAGGCGACGACGCCGGGGTCGACGAGCGCGGTGCGGCCTGCGGCGCCGAGCGTCGATCGCGCGGTCGCGGCCGACGGCTCGACGGCACCGATGCCGGTCACGAGTGCCGTCTCGAAGAAGACGTTGAAGCAGAAGAGCTCGAGCAGGGCGACTGCGACGAGCGCCCTCGCGCCGACCGCGCGCCGCCGGGGCGGGTGCCACAGGAGGACCAGGTAGGCGACGGCCACGGCCAAGGTAAGCGCGAGGATGACGCGCGTCCCCGACGCGACGCGCGAAGAGCCCGCGACGCCGAGCAGCGTCTCGGTGAGGAAGCCGGGGTCAACGAGCGCGACCGCGCACAGCGCGACGACCGCCCCGAGCGGTGCGAGCGTCACGAGTCGGCGGCGGCCGGTGAGCGAGGCCTCGGCCCGCCGCCCGTCGAGCACGGCGTCGAGCCACCAGGCGAGGAGCACCGTGGCGCCGAGGTCGAAGAGCACGATGCTGCGGCTCTGCAGACGCGTGCTGCCGAGGAGCGGCGCGTGGTGCAGGAGCGGACCGAGGGGCGTCGTCGGCGCGGTCGCGAGCGCGAGGCCGACGAGGCAGAGGAGGACGTAGGCGACGAGGCGGCGCCGTCGCGCGACGGCACGCCGTCCGCAGAGCTGCGCGATCGCGGCGACGAGCGCGGTCACCGCCAGCAGCCCGACGGCGCCGGTGACCTCGGGGAGGTTGTACGGCCCGAAGAACCGTGGCGTGCCGAGGACGCCGTTGTCGCCCAGCGCCCCGGGGACGACCAGCAGCTCGAGCCAGCGCGCCGGCCACGCGCCCATCGAGAAGAACGCGTAGGAGACGTGCGCGCGTCGGGTGAGGCCGATGAACCCCCAGCCCGGAGCGAGCTGCACGAACCCCACCGCGATGCCCCATGCGACGCCGAGGGCGAGCGCCACGAGGTAGGCGACGCGGCCACGCAGCGTCGCTACGGCGGTGCCGGCGTGGGCGACGAGCTCGACGAGCGCGACGACGAGCACGACGACGGCGGCGTCGGCCATCGAGCGGGGCTCGCCGGTGAGGCAGACGAGCCCGACGCAGCCGGCCAGGCCGAGCGTCGAGGGGAGGGCGCGCGCCGCGACGTGGCGCCACCGCGTCGCGCGCGCCGCGTCGAGCACCGCGCGCGCGAGCGCGAGCTCGCACAGCACGATCCACGGGAGCAGCGCCTGGCCCTGGACGACACCCAGGTGCACGAGCTGGCCGACCATCGCGCCGCTGTAGGCGTAGGTGGCGGCCGCGATCCCGGCCGCGGTCGGCGCCGCCCCGAGGTGCCGCGCGAGCACGTACAGCCCCGCTGCGGCGACCCAGTAGACGAAGAGCAGGTTCGCGACCCACGCGACGAGTGGCGGGAGCACCACGAACAGGAGCGTCCCGGGGTACATCGACCCCGCGTTCATCCCGCCGAGCAGCGGCGTGCCCGAGTCCGCGTAGACGTTCCACACCGGCCAGTGCCCTGCGGCGAGCTCGCGGCCGGTGAGGACGCGAAGCGGGAAGTTCTGCAGCAGGTTGTCCCCGACGACGGCGGGGTGCCCGGCGAGCGCGGGAAGGACGAAGACGACGACGGGGACGAGCGCGAGGAGCGCGATCGCGACGCGGTCGCCACGACGCCACGTGCGGGGCGACCACCACGTGGCGCGCACCTCGCTCACCGACGGGGACGCCGGCGCGACGAGCTCGCTCAGCGCCACCCTGGGCCTTCGAGCCGCACCCCCGCGGCGGCGTCGTCCTCGAAGGGGCCGACGAGGACCAGCGTGCGCGGCGCGGACGCGACGTGCCGGGCGACCGCCTCGACGTCGTCGCGAGTGACCGCGGCGACGCCGGCGAGCACGTCGTCGAGCGTCCGGACCTCGCCGTCGAGCGCGACGGTTCCGCCGATGCGCGACATCACCTGGCCCGAGTCCTCCTCGCCGAGCAGCGCGTCGGCTCGCAGCGCCTGGCGCGCCACGTCAACTTCGTGCTGGGTCGTCCCGCCGCCCGCGAGGTCGTCGACCTCCCGGGCCACGAGCTCGAGGACGCGCTCGGCGTGCTCGGGCGCCGTCCCGACCGCGACGCACAGGGCCCCGGCGTCGGTGAACTGGGCTCGCTCGGAGTACACCTGGTACGCGAGGCCCTCGCGCTCGCGGATCGAGGTGAACAGGCGCGACGACAGCCCGCCGCCGAGCAGCTGGTCGTAGACGCGGTACGCGTCGCGCTGGGGGTCCGCGCGCGGCGGGATCGGCACGCCGACGACGACCTGTGCCTGCTCGAATGGCGCGCGGACGACCTCGCGCCGCGCGCCCGACTCGTGCGGGGCCTCGCCGTCGTCGCGCGTCGACGCGCCGACGGGCGCCCACGAGGCGACCGACCGGGCCACGTCGTCGTGCTCGACGTCGCCGGCCGCGGCCACGACCAGGTTCGCCCCACCGTAGTGGCGGGCGAAGAACCCCCGGACGTCTTCGGGCGTGATGCGCGCGACGGACGTGAGGGTGCCGAGTGGGTCGCGTCCGAGCGGGTGGGCGGGGAACACGAGCTCGAAGAACCGCTCGGAGGCGACCGAGCCGGGGTCGTCGTGCGAGCCGAGGATCTCGTCTTCGATCACGGTCCGCTCGGCGTCGACGTCGCTCGCGCGCAGCGCGGGGTCCGTCACGATGTCACCGAGGATCGAGAGCCCGACGTCGAGGTCCTCGCCGAGGAGGCGCACCCAGAAGCACGTGAGCTCGCGTGCGGTGTAGGCGTTGGACTGACCGCCGACGCGGTCGAGCGCCTCGGCGATGCTCGCGGCGTCGAGCCGGTCGGTCCCCTTGAAGAGCAGGTGCTCGAGGAAGTGCGACGCGCCGGCGACCGAGGCGGGCTCGTGGCGAGAGCCCACCGTGACGAAGACGCCGAGGGACGCCGAGCGCGCGCCGTCCACCCGCTCGGTGACCAGGCGGCACCCGTTGTCCAGACGCTCGAAGACCGCCTTGGTCGCGGCCGGCACGGCCGGGGCTACCTGCGGCGGCGGTTGTTCCTCGGGCGCCGGCTCCCGTCGTCCTCGGAGAACGGCTGGCTGGCCGGGCCGAGGTCGCCGAGCTCCGCTTGGAGCTGGGCCTCGAAGGACTCCTCGAAGCTCACGGCACGCGCGCCGCCCTGGTCCGCCGCGGGCGACGCGGCCTCCCGCGGTGCGGGGGCGGACGAGCCGGCGGACGCCGACTGGACGGGCGCCACCTCGCCCGCGAGCGAGAGCGAGACCTTCCCCTGGGGGTCGATGTCGTCGACGCGGACCTCGAGGGGCTGGCCAAGCGTCAGCACGTCCTCCACCTGGTTCACACGCTTGCCCCCGCTGAGCGCGGACAGCTTGGAGATGTGGAGCAGCCCGTCACGTCCCGGGAGGATGTTCACGAACGCGCCGAACTTCGTCAGGTTGACGACCCGGCCCGCGTACACCGCGCCGACGTCTGCGGTCGGCGGGTCGAGGATCATCTCGATGCGCCGACGGGCCTCGGAGACGGCGGTGCCGTCCTTCGCCCCGATCGTGACCGTGCCCACCATGCCGTCGTCGTCGACAGCGATGTCCGCGCCGGTCTCCTGCTGGAGGGTGTTGATGACCTTGCCCTTCGGGCCGATGACCTCGCCGATCTTGTCGATCGGGATCTCGAAGCTGACGATCTTCGGCGCGCCAGCGGCGACCTCGCCGCGGGGCTCGGGGATCACCGCGGTGATGACCTCGAGGATCTTCAGCCGGGCGACCTTGGCCTGCTGGAGCGCCTGGGCCAGCACCTCGGAGGGCAGCCCGTCGATCTTGGTGTCGAGCTGCAGGGCCGTCACCGTGTCGGCGGTGCCTGCCACCTTGAAGTCCATGTCGCCGAAGGCGTCCTCGGCTCCGAGGATGTCGGTCAGCGTCACGTAGCGACCGTCGTCGTAGACGAGGCCCATGGCGATGCCAGCGACCGGCGCCTTGATCGGCACGCCCGCGGCCATCAGCGACAGCGTGGACCCGCACACCGACGCCATCGACGTCGAGCCGTTCGACGCCATGACATCCGAGACGAGCCGCAGCGTGTAGGGGAAGGACTCGGGGGACGGCAGCACCGGGATGAGCGCTCGCTCGGCCAGCATGCCGTGGCCGATCTCGCGGCGCTTCGGCGCCCCCACGCGGCCCACCTCGCCCGTCGAGTACGGCGGGAAGTTGTAGTGGTGCAGGTACCGCTTCGTCGTGATCGGCCCGATCGTGTCGAGCAGCTGGTTCATCCGGGGCATGCCGAGCGTCGCCACGTTGACGACCTGGGTCTCGCCGCGCTGGAACATCGCCGAGCCGTGCACGGCCGGGAACAGGTCCACCTCGGCGCTGAGCGGCCGGATCTCCTCGGTGGTCCGTCCGTCGATGCGCACGCCGTCCACGACGATGCGCCGGCGCACGACCTTCTTGGTCAGCGATCGGACCGCGGGCTTCAGCTCGTTGGTGCGGTCGGGGAACTCGCCGGACAGCTGGGCGATGATCGCCTTGGTCGCCTCGTCCACCGCCGCGGCGCGGTCGGCCTTGCCGGGGACGGCGTTCGCCTTGGTGAGCGAGTCGGCGCCGATCGCCTCGACGCGGGCGTAGACGTCGTCGCCGTAGTCGGCCTGCACCTCGTAGTCGAAGACCACGACCTTGCCGCGCTGGGTCTCGAAGGCGGCGACGAGGTCGCGCTGGAGGTTGATCGACTCGCGGATCCACGTCTTTGATGCCTCGAGTCCCTCGGCGAGGACGTCCTCGGTCACCTTGGGCGCGCCGTCGGCGAACTGCTCGAAGGACCCCTCGGTCCCGCCGGCCTCCACCATCATGATCGCGATCTCCGTGTCGCGGTCCTCGCTCAGGGCACGGCCGGCGACGACGAGCTCGAACGTCGAGGCGGCGCCCTCCTCATAGGTCGGGTGCGGGATCCAGGTGCCCTCGGTCGTGTACGCGACCCGGACCGCGCCGATCGGGCCCTCGAAGGGGATCGGGGAGATCATGAGCGCCGCGGACGCCGCGTTGATCGTGAGCACGTCGTGGGGGTTCACCTGGTCGGCGGCGAAGACCGTGGCGACGACCTGGGTCTCGTTGCGGTACCCCTTGGGGAAGCTCGGGCGCAGCGGGCGGTCGGTCAGCCGGCAGATGAGGATCGCCTGGTCCGACGACTTGCCCTCGCGGCGGAAGAACGCCCCAGGGATCTTGCCGGCCGCGTAGGCGCGCTCCTCGACGTCGACGGTGAGGGGGAAGAAGTCGGTGCCTTCGCGCACGGTGCGCGCGGCGGTCGCCGTGGCCAGCACGATGGTGTCGCCGAGCCGCGCGACGACGGCGCCGTCGGCGAGCTGGGCGAGCTTGCCTGCCTCGAGGGACAGGGTTCGGTCGGTCCCGGTGATGGGACCCGAGACGCGGATCGCGTCGGACATAGTGCTCCTTTGTCTGTGGGCACCACGCCGTCGGATCCCAGTGGCGGACTTCCGGTCGCCCAGCGACCCGCCACTGGCAGCCGACGGTGCCAGGTGCCTTCTGTGGCCGGGAGCCTCCCGGCCTGTGCCCGCCTAGCGGCGGATTCCGAGCTTCCCGATGATCGCGCGGTACCGCTCGACGTCGTTGCGCTGCACGTAGTTGAGCAGGCGACGGCGTTGGCCGATGATCATCATCAGGCCCCGGCGCGTGTGGTGATCGCCTTTGTGGGCCTTCAGGTGGTCGGTGAGGTGGTTGATCCGCTCGGTCAGCAGCGCGATCTGGACCTCGGGCGAGCCCGTGTCGGTGTCGTGCTTGCGATGCTCTGCGATGATCGCGGCCTTCTCAGCCATTGCTAGGGATACCTCGCTCGACGGGAACTCGGATGCGCGCCACCGGCGCGCGGGAGTCGGCACGTGCCGACCGGTTGCACATGCTAGCACCCGGACGCCTCGGGGAGGGCCGAGGGCCGACACGCGCCGGCCCCTCCGCCGGCGAGGTGCTGTGCTGGACTCGCCCGCGGCGCCCGAGGAGCCGCCGCACGGCGAGATCGCCGCACGAAGGAGGTCGGTGACGATGGGGGCTGCTGGCCGGCGGTCCTGCGAGGAGCGCACCAAGCGCGGTCGTGTGTGCGGGCTGGAGCTCAACGCGAACACGACGTGTCCCCGCGGCCACCTGCACGCCGGCGCCCCGCGCTACCCGTGGCTCTGGCCGCCCGTCATGCTCCTCGTGCTCGGCGTCGGCGTCGTGCTCGCCTTCGCGTTCGGGGCGTTCCTCTTCATCGGCCCCTTCGTGAACGGCGCCGGTGCGACCGTCGGCTCGGTCCGCCTCACCCAGGGCACGACCCTCGTCCTCGCCGCGGGCGAGCAGATCGGGTTCTACGAGGTCACGACGTGCACGGGACCGCTCGGCGACCCGACGGTCCGCCTCGCCACGCTCGTTGGCGGCGGACACGCCTACCCGGTGTTCCCGGTCTCGAACCCGCCCTACTTCGAGGAGCGTCCGCTGCTCCTGCCGCTCGGCGGCGTGCGCCAGTGCGCGACGTTCACCGCGCCTCGCGCGGCGACCTACACCGTGGCGTACGCCTCGCGCGACGCGGGCGCGCTCGGCATCGTGGCGAGCTCCCAGCTGTACCGCGTCACCCTCTACCACGCGATCCTGTGGGGCGGCCTCACCTCTGGGCTCCTTGGCGGCGTATACCTCGTCCTCGTCCTCCGGCGGCGCAACAACGCCGGGAACCCGCCCGGCCAGGTGGACGTCTCGCGCGACCCGATCGCTCGCGCCGCGTGGCAGGCCCAGGTCTGGGAGCGGTGACGACCCGGTCCCAGCGCCCGCCGGCGCGTCGCTCCCTCCTGCAGCGGCCTCCCGAAGCAGCGGTCACGGTCGAGCCCCGCTCTCGATGTGGGTCGTGGGTGGTGCGCGACGCGCCGTCGAGCCGTATCGCTCGACGAGCCGCACCGCGCGCGATGAGAACGAGGGCGGACCTCCGTCCTCACCTCGATGAGCACAGCGCCGCCGTGGTGCCGGGTCAAGTTCCTCGGGGCTGACGGCAGCGCGCTCACCGAGTGCGTCCTGCGCGGTGCCGGGCACCCGGACCTCGGCGCCGTCGACGTCGTGGCGCGCCTCGCGCTGCTGGCACGGCGCCGCGGCGGCGACGTCGTGCTCGCCGAGGTCAGCACAGAGCTCAGCGAGCTCCTGGCGCTCGCGGGCCTACGCGTCGAGGTGGAGGGGGAGCCCGAAGGAAGGGAAGAGTCGCTCAGGGTCGAGGAGGTCGAGGAAGAACGTGGAGCGAGCGACGCGCCCGCCTGAGATCTCGTGCACCTGGATCGCCCACGGGGCGAAGCCGCCTGCGGGGTCCGGCCGGTACTGCCCGAAGGCGGGGCAGCCGTTGGCCGCCGTCGCCACGAGCCGCGACCCCCTGCACCCGGACGGTCCGGGCTCGACCATGAAGCGCCCGATATCGCGCGCGCCCTGGAGCCACATCGCGAACGGCGGCATCGACTGGATCGCGTCGTCGTGGAGCAGCTCGACCAGCCGCTCGATGTCGTAGCGCTCGAAGGCGTCGACGTAGCGCTCGAGCAGCTGCGCGTCGTTCGCGTCAAGCGCGGCGGCCGGCTCGCGCGCCGACACGTCCGCGAGCGTCGCGCGGGCGCGCTGCAGGGCGCTGTTGACCGCGGCGACTGAGGTGTCGAGGAGCTCGGCGGCCTCGGACGCCTGCCAGCGGAGCACCTCGCACAGGATGAGCGCGGCGCGCTGGCGCGCAGGGAGGTGCTGGAGGGCCGCGACGAACGCGAGCCGGATCGACTCTCGCCACTGGGCGACCTCGGAGGGGTCCGCGTCGATCGGCATCGCGCTCGCATCGGGGAGCGGGGTGATCCAGGTGGCCTCGGGGAGCAAGGGCCCGAGGTGCGACTCGCTCGGCGGGGAGGAGGGGCCCATCTCGGTCGGGATGGCCCGGCGCTGGACCTGCCGCTGCATGTCGATGCAGACGTTGGTCGCGATTTTGTACAGCCACGACCGGACGCTCGCACGCCCCTCGAAGCCCCCGGCGTTGCGCCAGGCGCGCAGCATCGTCTCTTGGACGGCGTCCTCGGACTCGAAGCCCGAGCCGAGCATCCGGTAGCAGTAGCCGACCAGCTCGCGGCGATACGGCTCGAAGTCGGCGATCGTCGGGGCGGCGTCACGCAGGTCCATGCCTGCGGATCGTACCGACGTCGACTGGACCTGGGCGCTCCCCACGCCTCTAGGACGGGGTGAGCCCGCGAGACTCATCGGTCCGGCAGGCGCCGCACGCCCCCGTTACGCTCGCCGGGCGATCGAGCGATCACCGAGGGGGCGCCGTGTCGAGCCGAACCGCGACGAGGGGCCGACGGTCGGACCGGCGCTGGGCGGGCCTCGCCAGCCTGGCGACGGCCGGCGCCCTCGCCCTGGTGGTGCCGGCGGCCGCGGCGGCGACCCCGCGGACGGCTCCACGAGCCACGTGGGCCCTCGTCGCGACCCCGGGCCACGGGACCTCCCCGGTCGGCTTCGCCAGCGACGCGTGCGTCGGCCCGACCTTCTGCATGGCGGTGGGCGGGGTCGGTGGCACGGGTGCCAGCCACCCCTTCACGGCGCGGTTCGACGGGACCGCGTGGTCGGCGCTGCCCGCGGCCAAGCACGAGCCGGCTGACGCGGAGTTGAGCGGCATCTCGTGCGTCTCGGCCACCTGGTGCGTGGCCGTCGGGCACTCGACCAAGGCCCTCATCGAGCAGTGGAACGGCACGGCCTGGACGGTCGCCAAGAGCGTCTCGCCCGACACGGGAGGCAACGTGCTGGCCGACGTCACGTGCCTGTCGAAGAGCTGGTGCCGTGCCGTCGGCGACGCCTTCGACTCCGGCGGGGAGTCGCGGACGCTCATCGAGGCGTGGAACGGGAGGGCCTGGTCGCTCGTGAGGAGCCCCGACGACACGGCGCTGTCCAACTGGCTGGACGGCATCTCGTGCACCACCACGGCGTTCTGCCAGGCCGTCGGGTTCTTCGCCACCGACGGCGGCGACGGCAAGGTCGTCCAGCAGACGCTGGCCGAGCGCTGGGACGGCCGGCACTGGACCCTGTCGCCCACCAAGGACCGGATCGCCATGACCAACGACCTCTACAGCGTGTCGTGCGCCACGACGAAGTACTGCATCGCCGTCGGGCGCGACGAGACGCTGCAGCACAACATCGCCGCGGACGTCTCGGAGGCCCAGCTGTGGAACGGCAGCACCTGGTCGCTCGTCTCGACGCCACTCGCCGACTCGTCCGTGCGCACGCTCAGCGACGTCACCTGCCCCGCGCCGCGCAGCTGCACGATCGTCGGCAACCGGACCCAGCCAGGTGCGAAGGACACGTCGGTCATCACCGTGCGCGGCGCCGCCTGGAGCGCCCAGTCCAGCCCCAACCGGGCCACCTCGAAGGACAACCAGCTCGCGGCCGTGTCGTGTCCGACGTCGTCTCGCTGCGAGGCCGTCGGGTACGACCTCGTCGGCCACACCGAACAGACCCTCGCCGAGCGGGGCCCGTAGCCCCTGCCTGGTCCACCTGACGCTAGGGCCTTGCCTCGAGCACGAGGTTGAACGGCGTCTCCGTCGCCCGCCGGAAGCTCGAGAACCCGGCCTCGGTGAACACGTCGCGGAGCCGCTGCTCGCCGGCCTGCGCGCCGAGCGCGAGCCCAACCTCTTGGGAGAGGGACGACGGCGTGCAGAGGAACGTCGACGCTCCGTAGAAGAGCCGGCCGACGGGGTTGATGTTGTCCTCGAGCCCGTCGTTCGCGTACGGCTCGACGAGCAGCACCGTCCCGGTGGGCGCGAGCGCCTCGCGCGCGTGCCGTGCCGCGCCGACCGGGTCGCCCATGTCGTGCAGGCAGTCGAAGAAGCACACGAGGTCGAAGTCGGTTCCCGGGAAGTCCTTGGCGTGCGCCGTGTCGAACGTCACGCGATCGCTGACCCCGGCCTCCGTGGCGCGCTTGCGCGCGGCGTCGACGGATCCTTGGTGGTAGTCGAAGCCCTTGACCGTCGAGGCGGGGTAGGCCTCAGCCATGAGGATCGCGGACGCCCCGAACCCGCAGCCGACGTCGGCGACACGGGCGCCACGCACCAGCTTCTCCTCGACGCCGTCGAGCGCCGGGATCCACGCAGAGGTGAGGAACGCCCGATACCCGGGGCGGAAGAAGCGCTCGGTGCCCGCGAACAGTCGCGGGTGCTGCTCGTGCCAACCGACGCCCTCGCCGGTCCGGAACGCGTCGGTGAGGCGCTCCTCGGCCGCCCAGCACGCCGCGATGACGTCGAACGCACCGCCCAAGAAGACGGGGCTGTCCTCGTCGGCGAGCGCGTACGCCTGCTCCTCGGGCAGCTCGTAGGTCTTGGCCTTCGGGTCGTAGGCCACGTAGCCCCCGGCGACCTGGTTGCTCAGCCACTCGCGCACGTAGCGCTCCGTCGTGCCGCTGCGCTCGGCGACCTGGGCGCAGCTGAGCGGCCCGGCGCCCGCCATCGCCTTGTACAGGCCGAGCTTGTCGCCGAGCATCATGAGCGCGACCGAGACCGTCGCCGACATGTCCGTGACGGCCTGCCCCATGACGGCCATGAGCTTGTCCTCGTCAATGGTCATCGCATCCCCTCCAATGTGGTGGTGGTCCTTCGACGTCGCCGCGGCGGAGGCCGTCGGCGGGGCCGCACGGTCGACAGGGAGCCGTCGGCGGGGCCGCACGCGTGGGCCCACGCGCTCGCCGCGGCGCTGTGCCAACCGTGCGCGCGGGTCACCATGTGCCACCCCCTGCGCGACGGAACCTAGACCCGTCCGCGCGGCCGCGCTCAGGTCGCCCGCCGTCCGCCGCCGGTGCTCCGTCGGGTTGGCGCGAGCGGTCGAGCAGGGCCGCCCTCCGGTGCTCGCGGTGATGGGCAGTCAGGCTCGCGGTGGATGGGCGGTCAGGCTCGCGCCTGGTAGTGCGCGAGGGCGCCTCCACGCTCACCGCGGCGAGGAGCACGAGCCCGATGACGACGTCCGCCCTCGACGTCAGTGTCGAAGGATTGCGATCGACGCGTCGACGTCGCGGGCGATCTGCGCCACGAGGTCGTCCACCGTGTCGAACTTCTGCTCGCCGCGGAGGCGCGCGACGAACGCCAGCCGGCCACGCTCGCCGTAGAGGTCCGCGTCGAAGTCGCACAGGTGGGCCTCGACGAGCAGCTCGGCGTGCTCGTAGAAGGTCGGTCGGTGCCCGACGGAGATCGCCGCGGTGCGCGCCTCGCCCGAGGGCCTGGTCCACGTGCCCGCGTAGATGCCCGCCGAGGGGATGACGAGCCCCGCGTCAACGGCGAGGTTCGCGGTCGGGAACCCCAGCGCGCGGCCCCTGCCGTCCCCGCGCACGACGGTGCCCTCGAGCTCGTGGGGGCGGCCGAGGAGCGTGGCGGCGGCCGCGACGTCGCCGTCGGCGAGCCTCGCGCGGATCCTCGACGACGAGATCGGCTCGCCGCCGGCGGCGTCGAGGGGCACCGGCTCCACCTCGAAGCCCCCCGTGGGCGCGATCGCCCGCAGCAGCGCGACGTCCCCGGCACGGTCGTGCCCGAAGCGGAAGTTCTCCCCGACCACCACGGCCTCGGCGCGCAGCTGGCCCACGAGGACGCGCTCCACGAAGCCGGCCGGCGGCTCGGTGGCGACGAGCTCGTCGAAGCCCACCACGACGCAGCGGTCGATCCCGAGCACGGCCAGCAGCTCGAGCCGGCGCTCGACCGAGCTCAGCAGCAGCGGGGCGCGTGTGGGGGCGACCACCGACGCGGGGTGCGGGTCGAACGTGACGACCGCGGTGGGCAGGCCCCGGTCTGCGGCGACCTCGTGGAGCCGGGCGAGCACGTGGCGGTGGCCGAGGTGCACACCGTCGTAGACGCCGATCGTGACCGCACAGCGGGGCGCGTCGGCGGGGTACGCGCCCTCCGCGAAGACCTCCATGGCGTGACGAACCTAGCCGTCTGCCCCCGGCGCCCCTCGGGGGAGCACCACCTCGGGCCGCAGCACGCCGTCGTCGTCGCGCGCCGCGACGCACACGAGCGCGCCCGCCTCGTCGCACACCGCGACGTCGCCCGCTCGCTCAGGCCGCTCCCCCGTCGCCACTCGACGCCCGTGGACGAGGTCGCCGGCGCCCGCGGCGTCGACGCGCACGACGCCCAGGTGCTCCACCATCGCGAGCGGCGCGAGCAGCGACGCCGCCGCCGCCTCGCGGTCCGCGGCGAACCGCTCGAGCGTCGTCGCCCGCTCGAGCCCGAAGCGGCCGACCCTCGTGCGGCGCAGCGTCACGAGGTGCGCCCCGCCGCCGAGGGCCGCACCGAGGTCGTCGACGAGCGAGCGGACGTAGGTGCCCGTGGAGCACACGACCTCGAAGCCCCATCTTCCCCCGCCGAGCGGGGCGACCTCGAAGGCCGCCACGTGCACCGGGCGGGCCGTGCGGTCGACCTCGACGCCCTCGCGCGCGAGCTCGTAGAGCCGCCGGCCCCCGACATGCACGGCCGAGACCATGGGCGGGCGCTGCTCGAGGGCCCCGGTGAGCGCGGCCGCCGCGGCGGCGACGTCGCGATCCTCGACGCGCGCCATGTCGAAGGTGGCGGTCACCTCCCCGGTCGCGTCGAGCGTGTTCGTCGTCGCGCCCAGCTCAAAGGTGCCCTCGTAGGCCTTGTCGGTCCCCTGCAGGAAGCGCAGCAGCCGGGTCGCGCGGCCGACGCCGACGAGGAGCACCCCGGTCGCGGGCGGGTCGAGCGTGCCCGCGTGACCGACGCGACGCTCGCCGAGCACCCGCCGCACGACGGCCACGACGTCGTGGCTCGTCATCCCCGCAGGCTTGTCGAGGACAGCGAGCCCCGTGGGCTCGGCGGTCACGACTCGGGCTGGGCGAGCCGCCGGAGCGCGTCGTCGACCATCGCGCCGTGCACGACCGCCGGGTCGACGGCGAAGGCGAGCTTGGGCGTCCGCTTGAGGCGGACCTGGCTCGCGATCCCGCGCTGGAGCTGGAGGCGGTGCTCGTCGAGGACCTCGGCGGCCGCCTCGCTCAGCGACGAGAGGTAGACGACGGCGTTGCGCAGGTCCGTCGAGCAGTCGACGCCGGTGACGGTGAGCAGCCCGATGGCGTCCTCGGTGTCGCTCAGCCGCTCCAGCGCATCGGCGAGGACCTCACGCAGCACCTCGTTCACGCGGGCGATCCGCGGGTACCCGTGGGCGCCACCTCGCTTCGATGGAGCCGCGCACACCTAGGCGACCCTGGGGATCTCTCGCTCCTCGAACGTCTCGATCACGTCGCCCTCCTTCAGGTCCTGGAAGTCCGACAGCCCGATGCCGCACTCGAAGCCGGCGGCGACCTCGCGGACGTCGTCCTTGAAGCGGCGCAGGGAGGTGATCGTGCCCTTCCAGATGATCGCCCCGTCGCGCAGGAAGCGGACCTTTGCGCCGCGGGTGATGACGCCCACGCGGACGGAGCACCCCGCGATCCTGCCGACCCTCGGCACGCTGAAGATCTCGCGGACCTCGGCCTCGCCGGTGACGATCTCTTCGAACTCGGGCGCGAGGAGGCCGAGCATCGCGGCCTGGACGTCCTCGATCAGCTTGTAGATGATCTCGTAGGTCCGGATCTCGACGTCCTGGTCCTCGGCCATCTCGCGCGAGCGGCGGTCGGGCCGCACGTTGAAGCCGATGATCGTCGCGTTCGATGCCTTGGCCAGCTGGACGTCGTTCTCGGTGATCCCGCCGACGCCGCGGTGCACGAAGGCGAGCTTCACGTCATCGCGCTCGAGCTTGCGCAGGCTCTCGGTGCACGCCTGCAGGGAGCCCTGCACGTCGGCCTTGAGCACGAGGTTGAGCGTGGCGGTCTCGCCGCGCTGGAGCTGCTCGAAGAGGTCCTCCAAGCGCGCGCCGCCGGTCGCGACGATCGGCTGGTGACCCGTGAGCCGCACGCGCTGGGCGCGGGCGTCGGCGAGCGTGCGGGCGTGGCCGAGGTCGCGGGCGACGCGCATCTCGTCACCTGCCTGCGGCGCCTCGGAGAAGCCGAGCAGCTGGACGGGCGTCGAGGGCCCGACGATCTTGACGGTCTCGCCGAGGTCGTTGACGAGCGCCTTCACCTTGCCCCACGCCGCCCCCGCCACGACCGGGTCGCCGACCTCCAAGAGCCCCTCTTGGACGAGGACCGTGGCCACCGGGCCGCGGCCGACCTCGAGGTTCGCCTCGAGCACCGTCCCGGTCGCACGACCGGTGGGGCGCGCGACCAGCTCTTCGACCTCTGCGACGACGTTGATCTGCTCGAGCAGCTCCTCGATGCCGGACCCCTGCAGCGCGGAGATCTCGACGACGACCGTGTCGCCGCCCCACTTCTCCGGGACGAGGCCCTGCTGTGAGAGTTGCTCGAGGACGCGGTCCGGGTTGGCGTCGGCGCGGTCCATCTTGTTGAGCGCGACGATGATGGGGACCTCGGCGGCCTTCGCGTGGTTGATGGCCTCGACGGTCTGGGGCATGACGCCGTCGTCGGCGGCGACGACGAGCACGACGATGTCGGTCACCATCGCGCCGCGCGCCCGCATGGACGTGAACGCCTCGTGGCCGGGCGTGTCGATGAACGCGATGGCGTGGCCGCGCCACTCGACGCGGTAGGCGCCGATGTGCTGGGTGATCCCACCGGCCTCGCCAGCGACGACGTTGGACGTGCGGATGCGGTCGAGCAGGAGGGTCTTGCCGTGGTCGACGTGGCCCATGATGGTGACGACCGGCGGGCGCGGTGCCGGCTCGATCGCCTCGAGCTCCTCGTCCTCTTCGAAGTACCGAGCCAGGAGCTCGGCCTCCTGCTCCTCGCCGGGGTCGACGAGGCGGACCGTCGCGCCGAGCTCGGCCGCGAACAGCTCGATCATGTCGTCACTCAGCGCCTGGGTCCCCGTCACGATCTCGCCCTGGAGGAACAGGAAGCGGATGACGTCGCCCGTGGTGCGATTGAGCTTGGGGCCGACGTCCTTGGCCGTCGAGCCGCGCTCGATGATGACCTCGCCCTCGGGGATCGGTGCCGAGGACGGCACGTAGGTCGTGAGCTGGGTCGGCTCGAGCTCTTCGAGGTTCCGACGGCGACGTCCCGAGCGCCGGCGCTGGGGCGGCCGTCCCCGCACGCCACCGCGGCCCGCGCCGGGGGCGCCGGGGCGTCCCGGGGGACCGCCCGGCCCGCCCGCGCCGCCAGGTCGACCGCCGAAGCTCGCGCCGCCCGAGCGCGGTGGCCCGCCGGTGCGAGGAGGTCCGCCGGTCCTCGGACCGGGCGCGCCGCGGGGCGACACCGTCCGGCCCGTCGGGCTCCCGGGTCGGGGCGGGCTCGGGCGCGCGCCAGTCGGCGCACCCTGTCGGCGAGCGACACCCGGAGGCGGGGGGATGGGCTTGCCCGACGCGCTGAGCGGCCGTCCGGGCGGTGGCGGGATGGGCCGACCCGTCGCGCTGAGCGGCGGGCGGGGAGGCCGCGTCGCCCCGGGGCCGGGGCCGACGGGTGGTCCGGTGCGCGGCGCGGTGCGCTGCGGCGTGGACGCCGCCGCGGCGGCGGCCGCGGCGTCGCGGTCGATGGACGGGGTCGCGGGCCGTGGCGGCGGGGCGGGGACGGCGGGCGCCTCGGGCGTCGCGGTCCTCGTCGAGGCGGCCGCGGTGCGCTGGGAGGACACGACGCGGGTCGCAGCCGACGGCGGGCGCGGTGGCGGCGTCGGGGCGGGCGCGGGCGCGGCGGCGGGCACCTCGGCGGCGGGACGTGGTGCGCGCGCGGCCTCGGGCTCCTCGGGGGAGACCGCGCGGCGGAGCCCCGATGCGTCGGCCCGGCGTCGGACGCGGTCGGCCTGGGCGTCCTCGATCGAGGACGAGTGGCTCTTCACTCCGATGCCGAGAGAGATGGCGAGGTCGAGCGCTTCCTTGTTCGTCAGTCCGAGCTCCCTCGCGAGCTCGTAGACACGTATCTTTTTCGGCAACGGTCCCTCGTCGTTCTCCTGCGCCGCGGGCTGCACGCTCGCGACCTCTTACTCTCCCACAAACCGCCTCACGGGCGACCGGCGCGGTGGCGCCGATCGCCGCCGTCGCGACCTACGCGGTCGCCCCGTCGTTCACCTTCGCCGCGCCCTCGTCCGCCGCGGCCGCGTGCGCGTGCTCGGCACCCTGCGCCCCGTCCTCGGCCGCGGGGGCCGCGTCGGTCGCCTCGGCCGCGGGGGCCGCGTCGGTCGCCGGCGCTGCGTCGGTCACGACGGCCGCGGGGGCCGCGTCGGCGCCCGAGGGCACGCTCGGTGCGGGGGGCGGCGGGGCCGCGTCCGTCGCCGCGGCGGCGGCCTCCTCCTCGGGGGCGGGGTGCCAGACCATCTGGCCGTCCTCTTCGACCCACTCGCCGGCCGCGTACTCGATCTCGGCCTCCTCGGCGTCCTGGGACTCCGAGCGGATGTCGATCCGCCAACCCGTGAGCCGCGCGGCGAGGCGGGCGTTCTGGCCCTCCTTGCCGATCGCGAGGGAGAGCTGGGCGTCGTTCACGATGACCGTCGCGTTCCCCTCCTCGTCGAGGCGCACCTCGCGCACGCGCGCGGGCTGCAGCGCGGACTGGATGAAGTCCACGGGGTCCTCGGAGAAGGGCACCACGTCGACGCGCTCGGACTTGAGCTCGTTGGTCACCATGCGGACCCGCGAGCCGCGCGCACCGACGCACGCGCCGACGGGGTCGACGTTGTGGTCGTTCGACCACACGGCGATCTTGGTGCGGTGGCCGGGCTCGCGGGCGAGCGCCTTGATCTCGACGATGCCCGAGGCGATCTCGGGGACCTCGAGCTCGAAGAGGCGCTTGACGAGGCCGGGGTGCGTCCGGCTGACGACGATCTGGGGCCCCTTCGTGGTCTTGCGCACCTCGACGATGTAGGCCTTGACCCTCGCGCCGTGGTCGTAGCGCTCGTAGGCGATCTGCTCGGCCTGGGGCAGCAGGGCCTCCACCTTGCCGAGGTCGAGCAGCGTGTAGCGGCTGTCGGTCTGCTGGACGATGCCCGTCACGATGTCGCCCTCGCGCCCGGCGTACTC
>Ga0182024_10008676_pt1 | contig 21307 bp, 13 predicted proteins | sample P32metaG_FD_120480 | JGI IMG/M metagenome (GOLD analysis project Ga0182024, IMG submission 120480) | Permafrost microbial communities from Stordalen Mire, Sweden - P3-2 metaG (Illumina Assembly) | ecosystem: Environmental > Terrestrial > Soil > Wetlands > Permafrost | place: Sweden: Stordalen...
ACTGGGTCCGTCGTTGACAATGCCGCCCCCGAGAATATAGACGCTCCCGCCACTGAGCGTGTAAACGCCCAACCCAGTGCCCCCTCCCGTGGTCGGAATCCGGATCTCGTTGACATTGGTAATGACGCCGCTGACCTGCTTCAGCAAACCGATGGAGCCCGTCTGGGCGCCCCAGCCGACCGACAGATTGTGGCCACTAATGTCGAACAGGCCCGCGTTCATGTCGTATTCCGATCGCAAGTTAGGGTTGCTCGTCGCGCCGAGAAGTAATCGAATGTTGCCGCCGGGCATGCTGCTCGGATTGAACGTAAACGTGCCGCCATTCTGGATCACCGTCCCGCCGCTCGCGCTGTCACGGCCAATCACAAATTGGTCATTAAAGCTGCCGGTGACGTCGAGCACCACCCCGGGCTGGATGACCAGGGAGCCAAAGCAGCCGGCGACGGCATCGCCATCGCCCACATAGAGGCGATCATAGCCAATACCATTCCCGTTGATCGTGGTGTTTCCCGTGATTATGTTGGTGCCGCCATTGACGTCCATGCTTTCAATCGTATTGACACCGCCCAGGGTCAGCGTGCCGGCATCAATCTTGAATAAATTGTTCCCGGAAGTGATGGCACCGCCAAGGGTGAGGTTGCCGTTGGTCGGAGTGTCAATGGTTTCGTCGGCGTTCCAAGCCATATTGAGATTGACGGTCTGGGTGACGGGCGCGGCCGGATTCCCGTTGAAGCCAAGGTTGCCGTTCAGCCCGATGCTGTTGCCACCCAGCGTGAACGCTCCGGCGGCGGCATCAAACGTGATGCTGCTGGCCGTGATGCTTGTGAGATCGTTGTTGTTCACCAACTGCGAGGAACCGGCGAAGGTCAGGCCAATCGGGAAGACCGGCACCGCATAATGATCCCAGTTGTTGCCCGTGCTCCAGTTATTATTTGCACCAAGACCGGTCCAGAGGCCGGTGCTGACACCGCTAACCTGCACCGAGCCACTGCCACCGATAAAACCGGGGAGACTACTGGAATTATAGACCCCAAACAGGGCGACCCCGTTGGTATACAGACCGGAAATGATATTGGTGCCAGAGTAGTTCAAATTCAACGTCACGCCATTTGTAAGATACACCAGACCATGGCTGTTGCCGTTTACGTCCAGCTTTAATGTGCCCGCCTTGACGATGGTCGGCCCCGTGTAACTGCTGGCGCTGTTCAACTCCAGCGTGCCGCCCCCCTGCTTGGTCAGGCCGCCATCGGTGGCGTTATCACCGCCAATGGTCGAATGCACGAGAGCTTGGGCCACGTTTATCACAAATCCGCCGTCATCAATCACCGCCCCGCCGTTGCGCACGTTGGCGGAAGTCAAACCGCTCATGAAAACATTGTTGGCAACCCCTGCCTTGAGTGTGCCGCCGTTGAAATTAAACGTCTTGGAGCCGCTGCTGCCGCCATTAGTTATCGCGTTGGCCTGTAAAGTCCCGCCGTTGAGATTGATGACGCTGGTCATGCTGCCGGCACTGCCGAAAATGATGGTCGTGGCGGTCATGGAGGCGCTGCCCCCAAGACGAAGCTCAGCAGTGCCGGTGGCCTGGCTGCCAACCAAAACCCTGGCCAAGGCGGCTGTCCCGCCCGTCATGTTGTAGAGACCCGTCCCGGTCTCGGTGATTCTCAGGTCCGCACCGTTAGTCATAGTCAATGAACCGCCGCTCTGGTTGACGGTGCCGACACCATTCCCAATCACAAAGTGGTTTGCGTTAGCGCCAACATAGGTGACGGCAAACGTCCCGGCGCTCATGTTAAACACCCCCGTGCCGGCGCCACGAGCGACCACCACCCAGTTGCTTGCGTTGATCACGCCGCCATTAGCCAGTGCCAGCGTCCCATTCCCAATCTGTCCGACCCAAAGCTGACCACCTAAATTCACGGTCATATTCGAAACGTTGACCATGCCCACCCCTTCGCCGATGTCAAAATTTCCGGCGGCGCTCTGGTCAATTATGCCGCCGGTAAGGTTGTATGTTCCGTTGGCCGTGGTTCCGCCTAGACGCCCCACTTCCAGCCAGCCATTGACCGTCAGAGTGCCGCCGCTCATGTTGAAAATACCCGTGCCAGAATTGCCATTCCCCACATCCATTTCGCCGTTCACATAAAGACTGCCGCCCGATTGCATATTCATCGTCCCGGCAGCACCGGTTCCGACCGACAAATAGCTCGGCTGCTGCGTCACAGCGGACAAAACCGTGGCGAGATTTCCCGAAGATGTGTTCACCGTTGCGGTCACACCGGATGGCACTCCGGCCGGACTCCAGTTGTTTGCGTTGGCCCAGTCGGCGCTAACGCCTCCGACCCAGGACTGCGCGTGGGCTGCACCGCAAGCCAGGAGAGCCAGCCAGAAAACAACTCTCCGGGTGGAGCTGGGAGGCACGACAAGGATGGCATACCAATTCATGGCAGGCAACTGCGGTTCGATTACTTAACACCGAAGTTTAGCGCCATTCTCACTGGGCGGCGGGAGGAAGACACTCGACCATCTCCAACCCTGATTTAGTGCTGACGGTCACCTCTCTGGCGGCAAAAGGAACAAAAAAATACATGCCTTTTTTCAAAAAACTCCTCCCCGCCGGGCTCACTAATTCACCCTCGCCTTTCGTGACAACATAAACCGCAAGGTTCCGCAAGGCACATGAGGTGTTCACGGTGTAACGATTCACCGCGAAACACGGGGTGTCTTCAAACGAAATGAGAACCTCTTTTTTACAGCCATTGTTTGCGCCATCAGCCTGAGGCAGCTTCTTTCCCCTGGCAAGAACCGAAGAACCAGCCTGCTGCAGGTCAAAACAGTTTAGGGCAACCTCCTTGTCGAGGCCGAGATACATCTCCTGATCGGAAAGACGATAACGATCGCACCAGCGTTCGGGCTGAATGGTGAAATCGGTCGGCTCCTGAACTTCCAGGATCAGACAGCCAGCTCCGATGGCGTGGGCAACACGAGCGGGAATCAGCCATACATCACCTGCTTTGGCTTCCACCTCTTGAAGGAGACCGGAAAAAGCATCGCCGGGTTCTTCACTTTTGCTCACCGCTTGGCGCAAATCGGCTTCCGTTATCCCCTCCTTGAAACCAAAGAAAAGTTTTGCGCCGGGTCTCGTCGCCAGAATTACCCAGCACTCGGTCTTCCCATGATTGCTGGCAAAATGTTTTCTCGAGAAGGCTGGATCAGGATGGGTTTGCGCCGGCAGCCGCACGGCGCTATCGAGAATCTTTACCAACATATCGAATCCCCTATCACCCGTCATTTCCTTCGGATGACTCGCGAGCAGAGACGCGAAAGTTTCGTCGCCCCCCCGGATTTTTGAAAGGCCCTCATCCGGGAATCTCATCACCTTGTTCAAGGCCTTGACCTTGGATGCGATCCACTCCTCAGGCAGGTTGCCATCCACGGCTTCATCGCCGAAAAAATCGTGAAAAAGTTTGCCGCCTTCGTAAACCCGAAAGACGCGGTTACGTTCAAAGAACAATGGACCCTGTAGTTTTGAGTTATTCATATAGTCAGATTCAATGGTTTGCATTATTGGAAATGCGCCACAAAAGCATCTTCCAGCATCAGCGAAAGACAATGGTAAACAGGTAAATGAAATTCCTGAACGTGCGGGGTCAGCGTGGCGGGGACGCAAATGCAAACATTGGCCAAGGCCTTGAGCATTCCGCCCGTCGCCCCGGTCAACGCCAAAACGGGAAGATTTCTGGCATTGGCGACTTCAGCCGCCCGGCAAACATTGGCGGAATTTCCAGAAGTGCTCAACACCGCCAGCACATCGCCGGGCCGCCCCAGCGCAAGCACCAACTGGGCGAATATGTATTCTGGCTCGACGTCATTGCCGAACGCCGTGGCCAGTGCTGGAAATCCGGTCAGCGGAATTACGGGAAACGCCCATTGCAGACGAGCGGCCAATTCCGACGTCAATCCTTGGCGCATCGAAGTGGAGAGTGGTCTGGCATGGGCAAAACCCTTGAGCATTTCGCCGGCCCAATGCTCTGAATCCGCTGCGCTGCCACCATTGCCACAAAGCAAAAGCTTCTTATCTTTAAGAAAGGTCGCGGCCAATAAATCAAAAGCCTGCTGAATATCGGACCGACATGCTTCCAAGGCGGAATAACGCTCAATCAGATTATCGAGGTGTGAGGGCATGATTGCCTTTCAGTTCCTGCCGCGCGGCAGTGCGCGATGTCTGGTGGGAAGACAGGTGAAGCAGCCGCCAGAGCTGCGGCCACTGCGAAAAATCAGGAACCAGCGCATCGGCTCCAGCCCGGATGAGCCGCCGGCGTTTTTCCAGATTCAGGCCAAAGCGCCGCACTTCGTCGCTGGCGACACCAATCGCCACCGCACCCCGCCGCTTCGCCTCACGCATTTCCACCGGCCCGTCGCCAAAAGCGATTAGCTGGTCAAAAGCCCCGTTTATCTCATTAAGGATGCGTTCGATAACAACTTTTTTTGCATCCTTGTCAACCTGTCCGATGGAACCATAAATGCCTCCATCGAAAACATCCGCGTAGCCCAGACATTCAGCCTCACGCTTGACATCAGTTTCGTCGGTGCCGCTGGCGAGATATAGCCTCACTCCGGCACCTCGCAGGGCGCGCAAAAAAGGCACCGCTCCTTTTAACGTAAAGTCGTTGATATCCAACTCACCCGTTTTCAACTTTGCCAGACGCAGATTGACCAGCGCCATCAGATCCTCGTTGAATATGCCCTTGTATTCGGCGGCCGAAAGGATTTGCCCGGACGGCACCAACGCGAATTCGCGGACCAGCTCCACCAATCCGTGCATTTGTGCGATGGTTTGAATGCCCGTGGTGCGCTCAATGAACTCACCGACGCGATCTTTCACGCGATTAAACAGTTTTTCGTCTGCCATCCGGATTTGATCCCCCAAAATGGCTTTCATCATCATGGGTTCCATGATTTTTTCCCAGCCTTCACGCAGGGTGGAAATGGTTCCGTCATGGTCGAAGATAGCGTGCCGAATATTCAGAATCGGCAACGGATCGGTAATGACCTCGATTTCGGATCCGGCAACATGCCGCGCCTGATGAGAACATTCGGCGAGTTCCGGGAAAAACGCGTAATCGGCATGGGCGGCCAATTCCAGAATTTCATCGGACGTGGCGGTTCCGGTTTGGAAAAGTTTCTGAGCGGTCACGGCGGCCGCAATGTTGGCGACAAAAGCGGCGGCGGCCAGGTTCTTGCCGGTGGAGAGGGTCGCCAATAATGCCGAAGAGAAAGTATCACCAGCTCCCACTGGATCCGTCCGTCCGGGCAACTGAAGGCCAAAGATCCGCGCAGTTTTCGCGCCGGCGACGACCAGACAACCGCGCTCGCCGCGAGTGACAACCAGCGGTGAATCCCAACGCTCCGAAAGATATTGAGCTTGCTGGACGAGTTCCTCCAAGGAAACAGCATCGCCGGCTGCAACCGGCTGGCCGCACGCTTTCATGACCTCACGATCGTTCAATTTGTGAATCGCCTTGGGATAAGACTCATGGTATCCACGGGAGTCAATGAGGAAGGTTAAGTTGGGATGCCGGTTGATCACCTGCTGCAACTGTTTGCGAAAAGATTCGGAGTCGTGCATGCTCCCGGTGACTTGATGGTTGATCAAGACCACGGAAACTTTGCCCAGAATGTCCTCCAGCTTCGCAAACAAATCCCGTTCGGCCACCGCCGACAGGCGATTGAAATTCCCAAAGTCAATGCGGCTCAATTCCTGATTATCCACGCACGGCTTGATATAGGTCGGAGTCGCCCAGTTTTCGTTTTGTGAAATCAAGCCGCTGCCGTTGATCTGAGAACTTTCGAAAAGCCGCCTCAACTCGCAGCCGAAAGGATCATTGCCCAACACTCCGACCGGGTAAACCTGCTGAACCCCAAGGGCCAACAAGTTCATGACCACATTGCCCGCGCCGCCGGCCGAATAACGCTGGTGCCGGACCGGTTCGGTCTTGAGTCCGGTTTCCAACGATAATTCCGACGCGGAGCGATCGATTGTCCAATAGACATCAAGGCAAAAATCACCGATCACAGCCACCGAAACCTGGGATAGGTTTTCCAGGGTTGAAATGATTTCTGGCCGGCTGAAAATTTTAAAGGGCAGAATGGATTGAGATTTCATTGAGTTCAGGCTAATGACTTATATTTTTCGCGGCATCGCTTCTGTGGCCGTCCGCCGGATTCGGCATGATTTGCGGCCTGATCACCGGCGATGTTCATTTATCGCTATTCATTTCTTTTTTCCAAACTTGATCGGGATTTAGGCTGCTTCAATCTTGAGCCATCTGAGGCTCATGGCAATTTGAATTGCTGACAATACAAATATAGCTGTCACATCAGCTATGGCATTTGTCAGTAGCCACTATTTCCTTATCAGCCGGAAGAAGGCCACGCCAGCGTCAACGCCGCCCGATAAGATGACCCGCCCACCAGACTCATAGACGACCCAAAATATCATGCGGCTTGATACAATCAAGACGGGATCGCTGGCATAAGATGATTGTCATCAGCCCGGCAATGACATCGCAAGGGCAGGCTTCCTCATTTAATTCCCCACCCCATCCGGCCAGGCGGAGTTCAGCAGATACACCGTGAGCGAGCGAATGGTGACCACCCCACCCTCCGCCTTCACCGACAGACCGTTTTCATGCGGCAGGACAAATCGGGTGGAAGAAATCTCGCCTTGGTTCACAAAGGTTTCGATGGAGGTGCGATCCACCAATATTTCCACCGTCTTAATTTGGTCAAAGACGGAGGCCGGGCTGGTGCCGGATTCGACGGTCTTGGAAGTCAGGATGACGGGGACGCCGCGAATATTGAATGTCAGTCTGGCACCCGATGGAATGTTGACCTCCGCCCGGATGTGAAACAATCGTCCCGAAGGCTCCAGTGGCAACACGTCATTGGCATTCAGAATGTGATTCGTCCATGAGTCCTGACCATTATGAAGCAGCGCAATTTCCTTGATTGGTTCGCGAAATATCCGGGGACCATTTGGCGTGCTGCGCAAGGTCAGTTCGCAGGGAAATGACACCATTTGATTGAATGGCATTTCCGGAAAGGTTGAATCGCGCATCCAGGCAGCCTGAATTCTCCGCCCGTCGCCTGTATCCGTGTTACCCCAAGTTTGCGTGGCGTAGAAAGTGGGGCCGATGTCGCATGCGTATCGTGCAGTTTCCTCCTTGAACTCAACGCCGTTAAAGCTGCCGATCGAGTAATTTCCGTTGCCCTGAATCATCACCCATTTCATGTTGTCGCGGTTTCCGTCCACGGGCAGTTCAAAAAAGTCAGGACACTCAAAACTGTTCGGAATGGGATGCCGCTCATCCTGCCAACTCAACAGATTCGTGGAGGTAAAGATGTGATATTGATTGTTCCCATACATCATCATCACCCAGTGGTTGCTGGGCGCATACCAGAACACTTTGGGATCGCGTTCCGGGTAAACCAGTATTGGGTTCTTCTCATAACGCTTCCAAGTGCGACCGTGATCCAGGCTGTAGCAAATACAATGCGTGCGCTGGTCGTTGCGCGTCCAGAAGGCGACCATCGGCGGATTTGCTTTATCGGGAGACAAACCTGAAGTGTTGTTGTAGTCCACGACGCACGTCCCGGATTGGTCACCGGTCTCCGACTGTTCTTCCCAAAACGCGGGTTGTAATTCAGTCCAATGGACAAGATCCGGACTGACCGCATGAATCCAGCATTTCCACCAGCGCTGCGCGAACAGATGATACTCGCCATCGTAATAAATCAGGCCATTCATGTCATTGAGCCAGCCTTCCTCTTTCGGACCAGGATTCAGCCGGTCCATCGTCCACTGACGTGCAGTGAAATGAAACTGCGGGCGCAGCGCCTCTTGATATAGCGGCTCGGTCGCCACCGGCAACCGCTCCGGTTTATCAGTCTGGACGATGTGATCCACGTTGATGTGCCCCCAATCATGAATCGCCTCGTCAACGATCTGCACTTGCGCCTTTTGCCCCTGAAACCGGCTCACATCCCAACTCGTCGGCACTAATCGGTCGCTGCGCCAACCGACCGCACTTTTGACAATTTTTCCATTGATGAGCAGGTTGACACAGGTGTCGTGCTCGTAATCGCCACCACTGATGAGAAATGAAATATAGTTTCGGGCGATCTTGAACTCCGGCGAAGTGAGCGTTCCGGTTGGACCATCACCTTCAAGCTTGCTGCTGGCGACGGTATTGTCCCGCGAATTTGTTATACCTAACTTGGCAAGTCGGTCACCAGACGCTGGGCCTGAGTTAAAGGCTGTTCCCGTCTGCTCCCAATCGCCGTAATTTGTGCCTCGGAAATTTCCTATCACCAAATCCCCAGCGCTACAATGGCTCAGGAATGTCAGGTGAGCCGTCAACACCAACAGCCAAAAACCATTATTAATCTTCAAATTATTTCTCATAAGCCGATTTGTCAGGTTGCTTTACCACAAGCAATATTCTGAACGTTTTTTATATCTGGGAAGGCGGCCGAGGTCTCAATGACCATCTGCGCCGCTGGAATCTCCAATCTCAATTCCATGCCGCAGCTTAAATCTTTAACAAATGGCAGCAGCAATTCCAACATGTCCGGAGGTTGAAAATGTGCCGGCTTGGTTTCCGGATGCGGATAGTAAATACAGCCCGCGATGGCCTGTCCCTCAGGACGCAAGAGACGGACATCAAAGAACGAAAAATCTTCCGCTGGTTCCGTCGGATGCCACTTCACATTCCGGAAAGTTTGGCGCGCCTTGGCCACCCGGTAGCGGCACGGGGCAATGCTGACATTGACCGTTCCGAGATGGTAGATGCCCAAATCGAATCCCCGGACCAGGAAGTGGGGCGACTGCATCCGCAGTGTGCCTCCTGGAAAGCGTGGGTTGTTATTGCGGCCGGAAGCAACTTGGTGGCCTTGCACAATCCGGGCATTCACGATTTGCCACTGAGTCATTGGCTCAACCTTTCAATTTTTTTCTCCATGTCTTCCAGAGCAATCCGCTTGGTTTCGGGATAGAAACACCAGACCACGACGACCTGAACAATCATCATCACCGCAAAGAATAGGAACGGAGCGCCGGCGTGGGGTTGTCCCGCATCCTTGGCGAATATGGGAAAAGACCAGGATATAATCATGGCCATGATCCAATGCGTGGAACTGCCCAAGGTTTGTCCTTTGGCGCGGACGGCATTCGGAAAGACCTCGCTGATATAGACCCAGATCACTGCACCCTGCCCGAAGCCATGGCCAATGATGTAACCCACCAGCAGCCAGAGAAGCATGCCGTGATTCGCGGTGCCGTTGAAAACCCATGCAATCCCAGCGAGCATCACGCCCGTGCATACTGCACCCGCAATGAGCAATGGCTTCCGCCCACCACGGTCAATGATCACCATGCCCACCATGGTCGCAAGCAGGTTGGCAATGCCAACGACGACGGACTGCATGTCTCCGGAGACTTTGGTGAACCCGGCCATGGAGAAGATGGGATTCAAGTAATACATCAAAGCGTTGATGCCATCCAGTTGGTTGAACATGGCGACGGTGATCGCCAGAAAAATGGGCTTGGCATGGGCACGGCAAAACAGCGGCTCGATCTTTCCGCGAAATTCCTGATGTAGCGATTCCCGAATTGCGGCAATCTGCGCCGGCACATCCAAGGTGCCCAGGCGAAGCAAAACGTCTGCCGCTTCGCTTTCCACTCCTTTCATCATCAACCAGCGCGGGCTGCGCGGAATGAAAAACAGCAGGATAAAGAAGGCCACCGCCGGCAACGCTTGCACGCCGAGTTTCCAACGCCATTCCGCGTCGCCGAAGCCCAGCCTGCCGATGCCGAAATTCGAGATAAACGCGAGCAACACGCCAATGACTATGTTCAACTGAAAAAAAGCCACCAGCCGGCCACGCCACTGGGCGGGTGAAATCTCTGCCAGATATAATGGGCCGAGGACGGATGAGGCGCCCACGGCAATTCCGCCGATAATTCGAAAAGTGACCAATGGCCAGAAACCCCAAGACAGGGCGCACCCCACTGCACAGATGATATATAGCGCCCCCGCCACCTTGAGTGAATCTCGGCGGCCATACAAGTCACCCGGCCGGGCGGCAAATAGCGCGCCGATCACCGTGCCGATGATCGCCGAAGCCGTCATAAAACCCTGCTGAAAACTATCGAGCTGGAACAACGCCTTTAATTGGGTCTGACAGCCCGAAATCACGATGGTGTCGAAGCCGAAGAGAAGACCGCCGAGCGCCGCGACAATTGTCGCACACAGCAATGTGGAATTAATCTTCAGCGGCTCGCCTGTCACGCCTCCAGTTTTGGCCTTTTCCAAGGGTGCGCGGGGGGAGAACTGGTCGGATGTGTTCATGGTTTGATCTGAGTGTGGAACCGAGCAGGGTTCGAAGGCAAGGGAAGATTTGACATTTGATTATAAAGCTGTAAGGTCAGCTTAACATCAGCAACTGACCACCTTTACGATGAAACCCACGCTTAAACACCGCACCATTTCGCGCCAGCTCACCACCGAAATCATCGCCGGAAAATATGGCAAAACGGGCCGCATCCCCAGCGAGGCCCAGCTGGTGAAACGGTTTGATGTTTCACGCCCCACCATCGGGCGGGCCATGCGAGAACTTTCCGAACAGGGTCTCATCGACCGCCGCCCTGGTTCCGGCACTTACATCCGTCTTGAAAAAGACCGGCGACAAGCCGCGCATTCCGCCATTCCCCAAATTGGGTTGCTGATTCCTAACATGTTTCATACCGAGATCTTTGAACCCATTTGCGGAGAACTCGCCAGCATTGCTCGCAGCAATGACTACGGCCTTTGGTCCGGATCCAATATGTCTTCCATCAGCGAGGCACGCATGACAGCCGCAGAGGCTGAAAACCTTTGCGCCCAATTCATTGAGCAAGGAGTTGCGGGCGTATTTTTCGTTCCCTTTGAACATCAGACAGACCGTGAAGCCGCAAACCAGCGCATCACAGAACGCCTAAAACAGGCAGGCATTCCAGTAGTCCTGCTTGATCGAGATATCGGCATTTTCCCACAACGTAGCGAGTTTGACGTTGTTGGGGTGGATAACGTTGCGGGTGGTTACCTGGTTGCCGACCACCTCATAAAACTGGGAGTCCGGCATATGGTCTATGTCAAACGCCCTCTCACGGCACCGACCGTGGATTCTCGAATCATCGGCGCACAAAAGGCCATCCTCGATAATGGATTGAATCTACCACAGCCTTTTGTGTATGTCGGCGACCCGACGGACGCCAAGTTCGTCCGCTCCTTTGCACAAAATCAGAAAATAGAAGCCGTTCTTTGCACGAGCGATCGACTTGCCGCCGAAGTATGTCAGACACTAACTCGCATTGGCATTCGGGTTCCTAAAGACCTGCGCCTCGTCGGTTTTGATAATGTGCGCTTCGCCAGCCTGCTCGCCGTCCCACTGACCACCGTGGAACAACCCTTTCGCGACATCGCCATTACCGCCTTTAGCGCGTTACGTGAACGCATGACGACTCCCACTTTGCCTCCGCGCGGGCTGCTCCTGATGCCACGGCTCGTGGTTCGGGAAAGCTGCGGTGCCTATCTGCAACAGAGCCGCAGCAGCTAGCGACCACTAAAGCATAACGCCGCTCAACTGTCAGTGAAACTGGTCGGGTAGCCGACGGCAAAAGCAACAAGGAAATCGCCGGCGCCTTGGATCTGGCCGAAGACACGGTGAAAAATCACATGACCAATATTCTCACCAAAATGGGAGTTTGCGACCGCACGCAAGCCGCGCTCATGGCCTAGGAAATGGGATTGATTTTAAGTGATTTTCAGAAGCGCGATTAACCGACACCAAGCGATGGATTGATGCGCTGGCGGACAAATCAAATCAGCTCAATTCAACTTGGTGACGCAAATTGAAGTCAATCCACATCCGTTCGGAAAGGCGACGCGGGCAATCCGGCTTTGTTGTAAAGGTTCACGTCCGGGACATTGCTCCAGCCATAGCGCACGGCCACCGGCGCGGCCACTTGGTCACTCGTCACAATAATCGTGTCGCCTTCAATTTCTGCCCGGGCCGGAAAGAATTTTTTGTCTTCGCCGGCGATGGTGAAGCCTTTTAACGGACCACCTTTGGCCACCAGCCCGCCGCCAACGTGGGTGAATCGCAGACTCGCCCGGTCCCCCTTTAATTTCATGCTCTGAAACAGCGGTCCGGAGTATTCGGCTTTTTCATGATACGCCAGGACGCGCGCGGCCAGTGCCAGCCGCCCGCCGACCGTCTGTTTGTCCGCCGGATGAATGTTGCCGGCATCACCGGCGTCGGTAAGAACCACCATCGCCGTGTCCGGAACTTTTTCCAAGGTGAGCAGTTGCGCTTCACGAATTTCCGGCGTCATCTGGCTGTAGGGCGCGATCTGCACAAATAGAAACGGGAAATTTCCGATCCCCCAATGCTGCCGCCAGTCGTTGATCAAAAGGGGGAACAAGGTCCGATACTGTCTGGCGCGCTGGTTGGAATCATCGTTGGCTTCACCCTGATACCAGATGACGCCTTTGATGGGAAACGGCTGGAGCGGCGCAATCATCGCATTGTTAAGCACCGTCACCACGTTGGGGTTGCCGCTTGGATTCGGGGGCATGGGCGACAATCTGGCCAGCGGAGTGGTCGCGAGATACTGCCAGTCACCCGACAGGTCAACGGGTGCCAAGGAAGTGTTTCCGAGAAACTCCAGTTTCATGTTCGCGGCCAGGCCGCAGATGCCGCCCAGGCCGCCGGTATCCAGCACGCGGATGGTGATCACATTGCGCCCCGGCTTGAGCACGGCGGCGGGAACCAGGTAGTTTCGCCGGTCGGCAAAGTTAAACATCGCGCCAACCTGAATGCCGTTCACCCAGGTTGTGTCCTGATCATCAATCGTGTCCAGGTGCAGGCTCGCGGTTTTGCCGGCCCATGTGTTCGGCAGGTCAATTTCTTTGCGGAACCAGACGATGCCGTTGAAATTCGTCAGCCCTGCATGTTGCCAGTAGTTCGGCAGCTTCATCGTTTTCCAATCGCTGACATCAGTCAGCGCATCCGACCACGCCGGTCGCGCCGCCAAACCGGGATCATTGGTGCAATACCATTCCGCCAGAAGCTTTGGATACTGGGCTGGATCCACGTTGCAGATGGCGGCCAGCGCGTTGGTGAAATCCGGCATTTGCTTCAGCGACCCGGCGCTGGTCCACGCTTCGGCCACCGTGCCGCCCCAGGCGGAAAATAAAATTCCGATGGGAACATTTATCTTGGGTTGCAAGTCACGCGCAAAGAAATAGGCCGCCGCTGAAAAATCGCCGGCGGTCTGCGGAGAACATACCGCCCAGCTTCCGTTGGCGTCAGACTCGGGACGATACGACACCACCATCGGCACCTTGAACTGGCGGATCTGCGGATGATCGGCGGCGGCAACTTCGGCCTGCCAGTTGACAATGGGCGCAGCCCACCACGTCGAGCCGAGCGGATCCTGCATGTTGGACTGGCCGCTGGCGAGCCAGACATCACCCACCAAAATGTTGGTCAGCGCGAGGGAATTGTCATCCCCGGCAATGGTCATGGTGAACGGACCGCCGGCCTGAAGCGGTTTTAACCGAACCAGCCATTTACCATCTTTCGCGACCGTCGTAACTTTTTGTCCCGCAAACTCCACAATAACTTTTTCGCCCGTCTTCGCCGTGCCCCAGACCGGCAGGGGCTGGTTCCGCTGCAGCACCGCGTTGTCGCTGAACAAGCTGTTGGGGATGATCACAGCCGGGAGCGCGGATGCTGTTGAAATAATGACTGACAGCGAGATAAGGGTTTTGAGAAATTTCATATGATTTTATTGATTGGTTAAATTTTCACGTTTCACGTAATTCTATAGTGCAATTGCAATTTTTGCCGACAATTCAACAAGTTTGCGCGGAGCGGCTAAAAACCGCCATAAAGAAAGTCGGCTGATGTTTCATAATGAAGGGTTTTTTCGTGGCAGCTCAATTTTTTAATGGTGAGATTTTGGTTGAAGAACATCTTGGTATTAAGATAAAATAATAATGAAGATATTTTTAGTTTTTTCGTTTCTTTTGTTCGTGACAATTTCTGTCATGGGTAATCATGCGGCGTTGGTGACTTTGGCCAATCCACTTCAGGGGACTGATTCACGCGATGGATTTTCGCACGGAAACACTTATCCAACTATTGCCCTCCCATTTCCGGAGAATACCTGGTCGCCTTACACCGAACCGCAACGCGACTCCTTTTTTTACCAGTATCGCCGCACTAAAATTTACGGAATTCGCCAGAGCCATGAGCCGAGCGTGTGGATGCGGGATCATGCCACCTTTTCGCTGATGCCGATTTCGGGGGGATTGAACGTCGCTGAAGATGCCCGCGCCTCCGTTTTCCGACATGAAACCGAAGTGGCCCAGCCGAGTTATTACAAGGTGGATTTGGACACCTGGCAGGCGACCGCCGAGGTGACACCGACGGAGCGAGCCGCCCGGCTCAGGTTTACCTTCCGGCAGCCCACGAATTCTTATGTGGTCGTTGATGTGTTCCAGAGCGACAAGCCGTGTTCCATCGAAATAATTCCGTCAGAAAATAAAATTGTTGGCGTGGCTCGCAACAACAGCGGGGCGGTGCCGGATAATTTCGGAAATTACTTTGTGATTGTCTTTGACCGACCGTTTTCAGCTTATGGGGTCTGGTCGGATGGGACTGTCCAAGGCGGCGTGACCAGGCGTGAAGGCAAAAGTGTCGGTGCCTATTTGAAGTTCGACACCGACGTGGCCAAGGTCGTTGAGTGCAAGGTGGCTTCATCTTATGTCAGTGCCGAACAAGCCGATCGCAATTTGCAACAGGAGATTGGCGACGCCGGCTTTGACACAATTCGTCACCGCGCTGAAACCGCCTGGAACGACGCGCTGGGTCGCGTTGAGATTGTCGGCGGTTCCGAGGAGCAGCAGCGAACTTTTTACAGCTGCTTGTATCGGAGCATTTTGTTTCCCCACCGGTTTTATGACCTCGATGAAAATCACCATCCGATTCATTACAGTCCCTACGATGGCAAGGTTCATTCCGGCGTCCTGTATACAGATTCCGGTTTTTGGGACACTTTCCGGGCCGCGCATCCGCTTTATAATCTCCTATATCCCGAGATCAGCGCCGAGATTTTACAGAGCCTGATTGCTTCCTACAATGAAAGCGGCTGGCTGCCATCTTGGTCCAGCCCGGGAAACCGCGAGGTGATGATCGGAAATCATGCCTTTTCACTGCTGGCGGACGGGTGGGTGAAGGGAATTCGGAGCTTCGACTTGCCGACCGCCGTCGCAGCCATGGTTCATGACGCGCATAACAGTGGCTTTTGGGGGATGGGACGTGAAGCTATCTATGACCAGCTAGGCTATGTGCCTTATCCCAAAGTTGGTGCAGGCACCTCTAAAACGCTCGAATATGCCTACGACGATTTTTGCGCGGCCACCCTGGCTCGCGCCGCCGGTCACACAGTGGAGGCCAGCGGCTTCTTGAAAAATGCGATGAATTACACGAATGTTTTTGATCCGAAATCCGGCTTCATGCGCCCCCGCGATGAGGATGGCTCATGGGTTGAACCGTTTGATCCCATTGAATGGGGCGGCGCGTTTACCGAAGGCAATTCCTGGCAGTGGAGCTGGAGCGTCATGCAGGATGTGCCGGGACTGATCAAACTGATGGGCGGCGATCAGGCCTTTGCCGACAAGCTGGATGCCATGTTCAACGCGGGCTCGGAGGTCAAGGTCGGCACCTATCATACCATGATCCATGAGATGAATGAAATGGTTGCGCAGAACTTAGGGCAATATGCCCACGGCAACGAGCCGGTTCACCATGTGGTATATCTTTATGATTATGCCGGCCAGCCCTGGAAAACCCAGGTGCGCGTCCGGCAGGTCATGAGCCTGCTTTATCAGTCCACACCGGACGGGTTGAGTGGGGATGAGGATACCGGAGAAATGTCGGCCTGGTATGTATTAAGCGCGTTGGGAATTTATCCCGTGTGCCCGGGCGACCCAAATTATCTCCTTGGCAGCCCGCTGTTCGACAAAGCGACGATCCACTTGGCCGATGGCAAAGACTTCTCCATCGTCACCAAAGATAACGGGCCGCAAAAATTCTACATCGATGGGGCAACCTTGAACGGCGAGCCCTGGAACAAGGTGTTCATCAGCCACGATCAGATTGTCAGCGGCGGTCAGTTGTTATTCAATATGGCATCGTTTCCGAATTATCATTGGGCGACCGGCCCGGAAAACCGGCCACCTTCACCAATCCAACGGATCAAATAACACGATCGGTTCAAACATTCGTATATCTTCATGCAGATCAACCGGCGCCAATTCATCACCACCACGGCGGTTGCGGCCGCGGCGGTTTATGCCAGCAAACCATTATTACGTTTGGCCGAAACTGCCAAACGAGCGGCCCATGGACTTAATTTAAATGGTGACTGGCAGGTGGCCAAAGCCGGAACGGAAGATTGGATTCCCGCCACCGTGCCCGGCTGCATTCACACCGATTTATTAGCGGCGGGAAAGATTCCCGACCCGTTTTACCGTCAGAATGAACGGGATGTCCAGTGGGTTGGTGATACCAATTGGCTTTACCGGCGTTCATTCCAAGTATCTGCAGAAGCGCTTCAGCATGACCGCGTGCTGCTTTGTTGTGAAGGGTTGGACACGCTGGCAACCATTAAAATCAACGGACAGAGCATAGGCATAGCGAACAACATGTTTCGCACCTGGGAATTCGATGTGAAATCAGCCTTGAAAGCAGGGGATAACATTATTGAAGTCAGCTTGAATTCGCCGACGCCTTTTATCATGAAGCGTGACGAAGAAAGACATCAATACAACGGTGTCGGCGGCCGCTCATGGGTTCGCAAAGAACCGTGCAGCTTCGGCTGGGACTGGGCTCCGAAGCTGGTCACCAGCGGCATCTGGCAGAGCATCAGCATCCAAACGCTCGATCAGGCGCGGTTGGAAAATGTGATCATTTCCCAGGATCACTCGATTAAAGGTCAGGTCGGCTTGGCGATAATAGTGACGGCTCAACTCTTTCAAACGACTCCGGTGAACGCCGTCATCACCGTGACGCACAAAGTCCAAGTTGTTTCCATCACGAAAGTGGTTCTTCAAGATGGCAAAGGCAGCACTTCGATTCTCGTTCAAGATGCCAAGCTTTGGTGGCCGGCGGGCATGGGCGAACAGCCGTTATATGATGTTCATGTGGACTTGCTCAACACCGACGGCAGGGTGCTCAACAGTGCCGACAAGCGCATCGGATTGCGAACTTTGAAACTGCTGGCCAAGGATGACCGAAATCCCATCCGGTTTGAGGCAAACGGCATTCCGTTTTTCGCGAAAGGCGCCAACTGGATTCCCGCCGACTCATTCGCCACGCGTGTCACTTCCGAAAAACTCCTGCGTTATGTGGCGGATGCCGTAGCGGTCAACATGAACATGCTCCGCTTTTGGGGCGGCGGTTATTACGAAGAGGATGCGCTCTTTGATGCCTGCGACGAAATGGGCATCTGCGTCTGGATGGACTTCAAGTTCGCCTGCGCCAGTTATCCTTCGTTCGATGCCAACTTCATGGAGAACGTGCGGCAGGAGGCGAGCGACAATTTACGCCGGCTGGCTCATCATCCGTGCATCGCGGTCTGGTGCGGCAACAACGAAATTACTTTCCTGGTCCGGGACAAATGGGGCGACAACACCATGTCACGCGAGGGTTATGACGCGCTGTTTAAGGATTTGCTGGGGAATCAGGTCAAGGAATTGTCGCCGCAAACCAGCTATGTCACAGGCAGTCCGGATTGCGGTGATGTTCATTATTGGGATGTCTGGTGGGGGGACAAAACCTTTGAATCGTATCGCAAGCTCAGCGGTTTTATGACCGAGTTCGGTTATCAAGCCTATCCGGAACCGCGAACCGTGCGGGCTTATACCTCAGCAGAAGATCGGACCTCGACCTTTACGCCGGTCATGAAATGGCATGAGCGCGCTGACACTGGCAACCTCCGGATTCAAAACATGACCGGCAACTATTTTCGCCAGCCCAAGGATTTTGATAGCACGGTCTGGGTTAGTCAGATCGTTCAAGGTTATGGCATCAAAATGGGTGCGGAAGCGTGGCGGCGGGACATGCCCAACTCCATGGGCTGCCTGTTTTGGCAATACAATGACTGCTGGCCGGTGGCTAGTTGGTCGTCCGTTGATTATTACGGACGCTGGAAAGCCTTGCACTACTTGGCCCGCCGCTTTTATGCCCCGATTCTAGTTTCAGGTTTGGAGCACCCGCAAAGTAGAACGATTGACACTTTTATTACCAGCGACCTCTTAGAAAAGCGCAGCGGAACATTTTCTTGGAATGTCACAGATTTGAATGGCAAATCCTTCGTCAAGGGTTGCCAGCCGGTTGAGATTCCCGCGAGTGCCAGTCAAAAGATTACAACCCTTGATTTCGGCCAACCGTGCCAGAACCTTGGTTCGAACAATCTTCTGGTCTGGCTCCAGCTCAACGTGGATGGCAAAATGGTGTCGGAAAACTTGGTGACGTTTGCGCGGCCTAAGGAATTAACCGTTCCCGATCCGAAAATCAAACTGGTTCTTGAAAAGACCGGCGAAGAATTTCTGGCCATCCTAACTGCTGAAAAACCGGCGCTATGGACCTGGTTGTTCACGGATGAACTGGATGCGACCTATTCCGACAATTTTGTGCATCTGGCCCCGGGAACACCGGTGAAAATACTCGTGCGCCCCAAGCAGCCGATATCCGAGGCGGATTTTTTGAAGGCTTTGAAGGCTCAAAGCTTATTTGACATTCAATCCGTCGCGTGAGTTGAGGTCCTCGATCGAATTTGCTTTTAGGCAAAGAATTGCACCAAGCAATCACAAAACCATGGCTGTATGTTTACAATTGGACAAATAAAAACATAACCTCAACCATGTCCCAGGACTAACTCATGGACTGGACCAGAAAAGTGGACCCGGTCACTATCAACCTGCTTTTGGAAAAGCTTTGCGGCGGGTTAGAAGGTGTGGGCAAAGATTTTTGCCTCCATTTGCCTGCAGGTAACATGTCAAGATACTGTCACAATTGCCACCAAGGAAAGATTCAGATGCGCACAAAAACACTGTTATTGCTGTATAATATGCAATTTGACAAAATTTCGAAAAAAATCACAATCCGTTTTCGATTCCCGGCAGGGCCTCCATTCTTCTCGAATACCAATAGAATAAATTTTTCTTAAACTTTTTTGAATTACACCCAAGAGACAGAACGTTCAATTCCAAGTTTATGGCGGTGTGCCGTTGTTGCTCTTCGCCCACAGGACGGTGCTGTCAGTTCTCGGCAGATTGTAATTGATCGCGCTGTTGCGCAGCTTGACCGCATGACCATCGAAAAATGCCGTGTTGACCTGTCCGCCGTGGCGCGGAATCGAACGGCCATCGCCCACGGGAAAAGATGCTGGATCGCTCGGCACCCGAAAATAAGCGCCGCCTTCGGCCGGAATCTCCTGCCAGGTGTCCGGCCTGGGGTTGCTGGGATCAGCGCTGGGATTGTATATGGCCGCTGCATCCGCATAGACGATGGACTGGCTGGGAACGCTCACCTGATTTTCGCTGCAACTGTTGTAAACTTTGAAGGTAACGTTGGGCATGGCATCCAGCCACCCGAACTCGGGAAAATTCATACCGATGCCCAGCGGATTGACAGAACTGACCGCGCCGCCATGGCCGTCAATGGCGGGCTGCGTCAAGGAGGGACAATTATAGAGGTTGGCTGGCGTGGCCAGGCCGGCCAGCCGCAATTCATCCTGCCACCACAGGTAAGCCGGGTCCTGAATGATGAAGGTGTTGGGATCGTAATTCCAACTGCTCGAGTTCGGAACCCCTTGCTGCACCCACAACGGCACCATGCTGCCGTGGTTGTCATCCACATATAATTTCGTGGCCAGCATGATCTGCCTTTGGTTGTTGAGACAGCCGATGGCCTTGGCCCGGACTTTTGCCCCGGCCAGCGCGGGCAGCAGCAGCGCGGCCAGAATGGCGATGATCGCAATCACCACCAGCAGTTCAATCAAGGTGAACGCCCGCCGTGGATTCATCTCCATAATGACACCAGCATTTCCGGTTTGTTTCAAACAATTTATTCACCGTCCCCTCGCCGAGCCGAAAATCCGTTCTCCCATCAACCATGCCAGCCTCGGCCCTAAAATCTTAAGACCACTGGCAGCCGGCGTTGGATGTTCCATTTGCCGCCATCATCGGCCATGCGGTAGGCAAAACGGTTCCCGCCCGCCGGCGATTTCGGGAACTGGACCAGCACATCAAAAGTTTCGGCATCAATTTTTTTGATGCGGATGACTTGGATAATCACGCCGATCTGGGCGTGTGCGGTCTCTATCACCTGTCCGTTGCGCCGGGTGAAGGCGGAGCTGATGCCGCGCACAGGTGGAAAATGGGCGGCAAACCGCGCGATGAACAGCCGGCTGGGATCCGTCCGCTCCTCGCCAAAGGCCACGAAATAAAATTTTGCCTGACCTGCGTCCAGTTCCTGCATGATGCCGCGCATGAGAGCCTCCGTCATGTCCGTTTCAAATTCCGCCATGTTCGCGCGCCGGGGATTGTGCGTGTGCGTCAACAGCCACCAACCGCCCGCGACCATCATGCCAAAAACCATCGTGATTATTACGGTTTTTCTCATTATTCCCCCAGTTTGTTGGAAATGCTGACCGCTGCGACTTGCCTGGCGACGGGTGGCGTCAAAATTCGCAGGCTAAAGGCGTAGGAAAACCTGAGACAGAAGAGAATAAACCTGCGTCTCTTTTGGGTTCTTGCCATGGGAAGCAGGATTATTGTGTTTTGTCTCCGGAGTCAATCTTCTGTATTAAATTTACATTCAAATTCGCACGCCGTTCGCGCTTGGGCCGCCAGTATTTTGCAAATTCCTTCGTGGCCATGTGCAGTCAGTCTTGGCCAGCCCACAAGCCGAGCCATCTCGACAGCGTCAAACCATTCCAGCTCGGGCCGGATTGGATCGCCGCCCTTTCATTGTTTGTCGGGTGTAAGTTTAGGTGGAGAATATGGTTAAGAACCATTGACCCTATTGGAAACCGCTAGTAAAAGTGGCGGAGAGAGTGGGATTTGAACCCACGGTAGTGTTACCTACGCACGCTTTCCAGGCGTGTGCCTTAAACCACTCAGCCATCTCTCCA
>Ga0182024_10008677_pt1 | contig 21304 bp, 17 predicted proteins | sample P32metaG_FD_120480 | JGI IMG/M metagenome (GOLD analysis project Ga0182024, IMG submission 120480) | Permafrost microbial communities from Stordalen Mire, Sweden - P3-2 metaG (Illumina Assembly) | ecosystem: Environmental > Terrestrial > Soil > Wetlands > Permafrost | place: Sweden: Stordalen...
CGACAGCAATCCTGTCGTTACCTATCTCGCCTCGGTGCCACAGACGCTGGACGGTTACACGTATACCAACTATGCCATTTTGGCAAACGACGGTACCGGCTCGCTGGAACTCTTCGGCCACCTACCCGGTAGTTATGTGCCGGCGCTTGGCGATGCAATTTCGGTATCGGGAACATATTCGCCGTTCAACAGCATTCCCGAAATTGGAACAATGACGGCACTCTCGCAGGTGTCCACTGGCAACAACGTTGCGGGTGCGCTAGGGGGCGGCGGGACGACTCCTATTCCAACAGTCGTGACGATACCGCAATTGAATGCGATGTCATCGACGCTTAACTATAGCATCTTGGAGTATTACCTGGAGCTTAATAATGTGTCGTTGACTCAGACTTCTCCTGTGGCGGGCGGACCGACATTCGCTACGCACGCCAACACCACGTTGACGGCCACCGACCTTTCCTTAAATACTCTTACCGTCTTCCAATATGCCAGTTCGTATTCCGCGGCAGGTGCGCTGGGTGGAACGACAATTCCCGTAGGTCCAGTAGACATGTTTGGCATTGCCGATGTCTTCAGTGGGACGACGGAATTCATCCCCTTCTCCTTCACGTCAGTGCCAGAACCGTCTACGTTTGTCCTGGGCGGTCTATCACTGCTGGGATTGATGGCAGCGAAAAAGCTTCGCCGTAAATAACCACGATTGATGCTTGCATTGCGTTGTTTTCCGCCGCAGGGTTGCCCTGTGTGCGGAGGGATAGCGGTTGTTTTTAATAATTGCCCACCGGCTCATTACCAGCGCGGGTTCCCAGAGCTTGCCAGACTTGGCGCGAGATACCGTCGCTGATTGCATGGGTAGACCCATCCATGAAAAGCGCATTCACCATGCCGGCATGGTAGCTTCGCGCACTGACTGCCGCGAAGGTATAGCCTGCGGCCGTGTTTGATTCGGCATTAGAAATATAGTCGACGTCGAAAGTGCCAGTGACGGCTGGCACTAAATTACCACCTTGATAAACCGACGTGCCGGTGCCGACATCTTGACCGGAGACGTAAATTAACATTGAGGGATTTGGTGTGAACGTAGTTGTAAAACCGGCCTGAACAACCGACACAGCGTTGTAATCTAAATGTAAATTCGCGTTTAAATTGCTGCCGCCCAAACTGGTTTGCTGCGGAGCTGGTTGGGCGCCGATTAAAGTTAACAGAGCGCTGGGATTAGCTGGCAACATGGTGTTGCTGACGTCTGAAACGTTGGGAATCTTCTGATTTCGGATATATCCGGGACCGCTTTTGAAACTGCCGCCTTCGATTTGCGCTTTCACTTCAGCGGCGGCCAGCGTGTTGCTTAAGCCATCGGTAAAATCCTTCGGCCTGATCGCTTTATTAATGACAAATGCGCCATCGCCGCCGGTCTTATTGGTCCAATCGTACAAAAACCACGTGCCGTAGTTGAACGCATAATTGATCGGCCAACGGTACGTGAATGCACCGACCGTGCCCCCATCAACCACGGCCTCCACGCAGGGATCGCTGGTACAATTGAAAATCGGAATCTGCGCCTGGATCGATTGCGTGCCGCCACCGGTATTCTGATACAGCGCATTCAGATTGCTTTCTTCAACGAATGGCAGAATGGCAACGTGAATGGAGATTGTAGGCATCGGTTGCGGGTAGGTTTCGCCGATGGGAAATGTGCGCTTGGCGGTCTGATAATTGTGGAGGGCCAAGCCGAGCTGCTTGATGTTGTTGGCGCAGCTTGTTCGCCGTGCGGCATCCCGCGCGGCCTGAACTGCTGGCAGCAACAGCGCAATTAGGATGCCGATGATGGCGATGACCACCAACAGTTCGACCAATGTGAAGGCACGATTTTTGGTTTGGGTCGCAGTCAATGTTTTTGCACAGGTTCCGGACAAAGCTTCTTTCAAACGCATAATGCCCTTCCTAGGCTACGGAGGCTCGGCAAAACAAATGGGCCCGTTGTGATTCAAATACGCGCAGAAATCGTAGCGCCGTTTCTTAAGCAAACATTGTGCCGCGGCAGCATTTATAAAAAACGCCGTTTTCGGCGAGCCGGCGCACTACTGTCAGCGATGCAGAGAAGAATGGCGGCGTGTTTTTCACCGCAAGGGGCGATTGATTGGCCGCGCGGGGCGACACGCCGCTATCACGAAAGAAACTGATAAGCCGTAACCCACGCCCGATCGGCGCAGGCCGGAATTACTTTCGTTCTTGCAGCCCCCAAGCGGCGATGATGGTTTCGGCGCCAGGGGTCATCCTGCGAATTTTGTCGGCAATGACGCCACGTTCCGACACCGTTGCCTTTTTCAGGCGTTTCTTATAGAGGACCAACTTCTGGCGGCGCTTCCGCCGGCGCTTGATTTCCTGATGCCGATCGCTAATTCCACCCACGATGAATGCTCCTGCTTAAACGCAAATTTATGTTCTTTGCAGCCGCCTAACATTCGCCAGCTTCGACTGCAGCGAACCCACCTTTGTAGCAGCGCGGTTTCAATTGGTCAACGCGGGCACACGAAGGTCGTAGGACCATTTAAATTTGGATAAGCAGTTCCGCCCGACGGACACAGTCGGATTATGTATCAATTGTCCCTACGATCAGGCGAAAACGTATGATAACTTTGTCGCCTCACAGCCCGTTTAATTCGGCCAAGCGGAACAAAACCTGTCGTGGTATTGCTATTCCGACTTGATATGCGTAACGATTGGTCAACAATTACTCAGGCACGTAGGCGGCCGGAAACATCCGACGTGCTGGCCCGGAAACCCAGGATGAGGATCACGATAGATTATATGAAGCGGAAACCGATATTTGCTGCGGTCGTTTTGTGTTGTCTTTTTTTTGTGGCGGCGGGGTGCGGTTCAAAATCGCTGGAAGTTGCTCCGTCTGAGGCGCCGGCCATTCCCGTTAGCCAGCCGGTTGAGCGGCAAGTTACCGACTACGTCGATTTCACTGGGCGTATCGAGGCGCCAGAAGCGGTAAGCGTGGTGCCGCGCGTCACCGGGTATTTGATGAGCACGCCGTTCAAGGAAGGCGCCGAAGTCAAAAAAGACGACGTGCTGTTTGAAATTGACCCCCGGCCGTATCAAGCTCAATACGATCAGGCCGAGGGACAAGTGATCTTGAACGAAGCGCGGGTACGGGAAGCGATGGCCGACAACGCGCGCGCCAAGGAGTTGTCGAAAACGCCCGGCGCAATCAGCAAACAAGATTTGGACCGCTACCAGGCAGCAGAAGAGGAAGCCCAAGCTTCGGTTCAAGCGGCGAAGGCCAGCTTGGAAGTGTACAAATTAAATTTGGGTTTTTGCAAAGTCTTGTCGCCGTTGACGGGACAGATTTCGCGCTACTATTTGACGCCGGGGAATTTGGTCAACCAGGACCAAACGCAGTTAACCACCGTGGTGTCGGTCGATCCGATGTATGTGTATTTCGACATCGATGAGAATACCGTGCTGCGCATTCGGCGTGCGGTGAATGAAGGAAAAATTCAGCGATATCAACAAGGGGAAATCCCCATTTATATCGGCCTAGAAGGAGAAGACGGCTATCCGCATGCGGGAACGGTCAACTTCGTCAACAATCAGGTGAACTCCGGCACCGGCAGCATTACGGTACGCGGCGGGGTGCCCAATCCGAAACCAGAACGCGGCGTGCGGTTGTTATCGCCTGGGATGTTTGTGCGGGTCCGGCTACCGATTGGAAAACCGCACGATGCGCTGCTGGTGATCGACCGCGCGATCGGCTCGGACCAAGGCATTAAATATGTCTACCTGATGGATGACAAAAATGTTGTGCAACAACAGCGTGTCGACACCGGCGCGCTCCAGGAAGATGGATTGCGGGTGATCGATTCTGGCTTGAATGCGAAGCAGTGGGTCGTAATCGGCGGCCTTCAACAAGTTCGGCCGCGAATGACGATCACGCCGGACCGTGAACCTATGCCTACGCTTGGTGCGGTCAGCGAAGCGTCGGGCGGCGATAACGGAAACCCGCCGGCTGCGTCGGGAAAGGCAGAATCAAAAGCGGCGACGCCGCCGGATAAGGGAAATGCCGGCGCCACACAATTGCCGGCGAGTTCGTCTTCGAACAAATCGGATTGAATTGGGAAGATGGGGCGGTGACTGATCGAAACGACGGAGCAGAACTGCTGGGCTGGCTATGATTTCACGATTTTTCATTGACCGGCCGATTTTTGCGTCCGTCGTGTCGATTGCGATCACGCTGATCGGCGCGATTGCACTTTTTTATTTGCCGATTGCGCAATATCCGCGGATCACGCCGCCGGGCGTGTCTGTTTCCATTCAGTATCCTGGCGCCAGCGCGAAAGTGGTGGCCGACACCGTCGCCGCTCCGATTGAACAGCAAGTGAATGGCGTGCCGGGCATGCTCTACATGTCGTCGCAAAGTGGCAACGACGGTTCTTATTCGCTGACTGTGACGTTTGACATCGGCGTCGATTTGAACACAGCCCTGGTGATGGTGCAAAATCGCGTGACGCTGGCAATGCCGCAATTGCCAACGGAGGTGCAGAATCAAGGGATTACCATTCGCAAGAAAACGCCGGATATTTTGATGATTGTGAATTTCATCTCTCCGGACGAACGCTATGACGATGTTTATTTGAGCAATTATGCCACGATCAATGTCCGTGACGAATTACTACGCGTCCCGGGCGTTGCGGATATTACCTATCAAGGGCAACGCGATTACAGCATTCGGATTTGGTTGGATCCGCAAAAGTTGGCGGCCCGCAGCATGACGGCGCTAGACGTCGCGAACGCCATCCGAGATCAAAATCTCGATGCGCCGGCCGGACAAGTCGGACAGCAGCCGGCGCCGCAAGGACAGTTGTTTCAGTTACCCGTCGATACGCTTGGACGCCTGACGGAGCCGGAGCAATTCGCGGATATTATCGTGAAAGTTGGGCAAACGATTCCGCCTGCCCAATCGACCGGTTCGCGGCGATCGGTGGTTGGCAGTCCGGGCGCACCGACCATATCTGCAGCGACAAGTGCGGGGCAAAGCTCGGGGACGGCAACAACGGGAACCGCCGGCGGAAGCGCATTGACGGCTAATTCGGTTACTCGCGGCGGCGGAGCAAGCAGCACGGCCACTGTCGCGCCTTCGTCCGCAACATCGACCACCAGTTCGGCTAGCGGATCAAATTCGACGCCGGGTGTTACGTCCACGGGTGGCGGCGACGCAGCAGGCGGCGGAACGACTACCGGCGGAAGTGCCATCGGTGGCGGCGGCACAACCGGAAGCAGCTTTGGAGGGACTTCAACCAGTTCGACGGCCAGTACCGCGACTAACGAGACGAACGACGCCAGCGCGATTGAAGGCCTCTCGATTAACAGCGCGGCCGGCGCCGGCACGGCAATGGGCAGTAGCGCCATAGGTCCGGGCCAGCCGTCGGTTGCGATTGTGCGAGTGCGCGACGTAGGTCGCGTTGAGCTCGGCGCGCAGAATTACAATCAATCTTGCTTGTTCGATGGAAAACCGTCCGTGGGATTGGCCGTATATCAACTTCCGGGCACCAATGCGTTGGATGTGGCTGACCGAGTGCGAGCAAAAATGGAGGACCTAAAATCGAGGTTCCCAGAAGGGATCGAATACACCATTGCCTACGACACGACACCCTATATCCGCGAATCGGTATCGGACGTTGTGAAGACATTGTTTGTGGCAGTTCTGCTGGTTGCCGTTGTCGTGCTTGTATTCCTGCAGAATTGGCGATCGGTTGTTATTCCGCTGATCGCCGTGCCTGTGGCGATTGTCGGCACATTTTCGGTCATGGCGGCACTGGGTTTCAGTTTGAACAATATTTCGCTATTTGGATTAGTTCTGGCGATCGGCATCGTGGTGGACGACGCCATCGTGGTTGTGGAAAACGTCGAACGCTGGATGGCACACGGACTGGAGCCGCGAGAAGCCACGCGCAAAGCCATGGACGAAGTCACGGGCCCGATCATCGCCGTGGCCCTGGTATTGTGCGCGGTGTTTGTGCCGTGCGCTTTTGTCGGCGGCATTGCCGGTCAATTTTATCGGCAATTTGCGGTGACGATTTCGGTTTCGACGGTGTTTTCCGCCATTAGTTCATTGACATTGAGCCCGGCGCTGGCCGCGATTTTGCTGAAGCCGCACGGCAAGCGCCGCGATCCGATGACGTTGCTCTTGGATTTGACACTCGGTTGGTTCTTTCGACTGTTTAATCGTGTGTTCGGGGCAAGCACCTCAGTATATTCGTGGACGGTGCAGCGGATGATGCGGGTGAATTTGGCGGTGATATTCGTCTACGGACTGTTGATCCTCGTCACTTACGTGACCTTTAGCAGCGCGCCGATCGGATTTGTGCCGCAACAAGATCAAGGCCGACTGATTTGCAGCATCCAGTTGCCCGACTCTTCGTCGTTGCAGCGCACCCAAGCGGCCATGAAGCAAGTTGCCGAAATCGCCAAGCGCACACCGGGTGTGTCGCACACCGTGGGAATTTCTGGTTTGTCGTTTGTGCTGCAAGCGACGAGCCCAAATTACGCTTCGATGTTTATTGTGCTAACGCCGTTTGCAGAGCGGCGCAGTTTGCCCGATACCGCAATCATGGCGAGTTTGCGTCGCCAGTGGGCAAAGGAAATCAAAGATGCGCAAGTTACGATCTATGGAGCTTCGCCGGTGCCAGGATTGGGCGTGGCCGGCGGATTTAAGGTGATGATTGAAGATCGAGGCGATTTAGGACTGCCCGTTTTGCAACAGCAATCCGACGATCTGGTTCGTAAGCTGCAGCAACAAGTTCCGGGTTTGATTGGGGTGACGACGCAGTTTCGCTCGAAAGTGCCGCAGTTGCTCATGAACATTGACCGGATCAAAACGGCATCGCTGGGCGTATCGCTCGACGATGTCAACAAAACGCTGGAAATTCTGCTTGGATCGTTGTACGTCAACAGTTTCAACGAGTTCGGACGACATTGGCAGGTGACCGTACAAGCAGGCGGCGAATTTCGAAACCGTACCGGCGACATCAATTTGTTCGAAGTGCGGAACAATCGCGGCCAAATGGTACCGCTGGGCACACTCGTCGAACTGAAAGAGATCAACGGTCCCAGCAGCGTCACGCGATACAACTTGTACCAGGCGGCAGCGATCACGGGAAATATGCAGCCGGGTTACAGCTCGGGCGCCGCCATCAACCAGGTCGATCAGATCGCGGCTGAATCGCTGCCATTGAGCATGCGGGCCGATTGGACGGAATTGATGTTCATGCAAAAACGGACTGGCAATACGTCGATGTATGTGTTTGCCCTGGCGGTGGTGAGCGTGTTTCTGGCGTTGGCGGCGTTGTACGAAAGCTGGTCGTTGCCGCTGGCGGTGATTTTAGTGGTTCCGTTGTGCTTGTTGTGTTCGGTCGTGGGCGTTTTATGGACGCATCGCGACGTAAATATATTCGTGCAAATTGGATTGGTTGTGCTCGTAGGACTGGCCTGCAAGAACGCGATTCTCATCGTCGAATTCGCCCGGCAACTGCACGAAGAGGAAGGACGCTCACGCTTTGATGCGACAGAAGAAGCGTCGCGGTTACGGCTGCGGCCAATTTTAATGACGTCGTTTGCGTTTATTTTCGGCGTCGCTCCGCTTGTCGTGGCCCAGGGCGCCGGAGCGGAGATGCGCCGGTCGCTGGGAGTTGCGGTATTTAGCGGCATGCTGGGGGTGACGCTGTTCGGAATTTTTCTGACGCCGGTATTTTTTTATGTGATCGAAGGTTTGGGCGAATCGCAATTGCTGACGGCCGAACGGACACGCTGGATTGGATCGACCGCGGCGGGTGGTTCTTTGGGTTTGACCATTGGTTACTTACTGGGCGAACTGGGAGTGGTTTCTGTCCAAATCGCATGTTTTGTAGGAGCCGCCGCAGGAATATTGGCGGCACTGGCGATTTTGGAAATTCATCGGCGGATTCGGATTCAGACGATGGGGCAAAGCTAGCGCCTGTGAGCCGGATGCGATTTAGGAGCAGGAATACGTGATTGCTGAATTTTTTGTCGATCGCCCGATTTTTGCGACCGTGATTTCGGTCGTCTTTGTGCTGGCCGGCGGCGTGGCAGTGTTCACGTTGCCGGTGGCACAGTATCCGGATGTCACACCGCCGACGGTGCAAGTGACGGCATACTATCCTGGCGCGAACTCGCAAACCGTGCGCGATACCGTGGCGGCGCCGATCGAGGAGCAAATCAGCGGCGTCGAAGGCATGATGTACATGTCGAGCCAATCGACGAACGACGGCGCTTACAAGCTGACCGTCACGTTTAATTTAGGCATGGATTCCGACATGGCGCAGGTGCTGGTGCAAAATCGCGTGTCGCTGGCGCTGCCGGTGATTCCGGCCGTTGTGCAGAATGAAGGCATCAACGTGAAAAAGATGTCGCCGAACACGCTGATGATTGTGAACCTGATTTCGCCTGATAAGCGCTACGACGACATTTTTCTTAGTAACTATGCGACGATTTATGTCAAAGACGAATTGGGACGCGTGCCCGGCGTGGCAGGGATCACCTATTTGGGACAACGCGATTATAGTTTGCGAGCATGGTTGGATCCCGACAAACTGGCCGCGCTTAGCCTAACGGCCAACGACGTAGTGAATGCGATTTCGCAGCAAAATATTCAAGTGGCGGCCGGTCAAATTGGTCAACAGCCGGCACCAGCGGGCCAACAGTTTCAGTTGACCATTAACACGCTGGGACGGCTGACCGATCCTGACCAATTCGCCGACATCATTATCAAAGCGGCCAATGCGGGCGGACCCATGGCCACCTCCGGCGCAGCCTCCACCGGCCAAACCGGCACGGGTGGAGTTAGTGGTTCTACCGCTGCTGCAAATGCGGGCGGGTCCGGCATTTCCGCAGCGTCGCCGTCGACGGGAATTGTTCGGCTCCGCGATGTCGTCACGAAGGCAGAAGATGGCAAACCGCGTGTCGAACTCGGATCGCAGCAGTATGAGCAATCGTGCACGTTGGATGGGCAACCGTCTGTCGCGCTTTCCATTTATCAACTGCCTGAGTCGAACGCTCTGGACACGTCGGCCAACGTGTACAAAAAAATGCGCGACTTAAAAACGAGATTTCCCGACGGGCTGGATTATCGCATTGTTTACGACACCACGCCGTTTATTCGGGAATCGGTCAACGAGGTTTTTCATACGCTGCGCGATGCGGTGATTCTAGTCGCGATTGTGGTATTGGTGTTTTTGCAGGATTGGCGAGCGATGATTTTGCCGATGATCGATGTTCCGGTTTCGCTGATCGGTACGTTTGCCATCATGGCTGCGATGGGATTCACGCTGAACAATTTAACGCTGTTTGGTTTGGTGCTGGCCATTGGCATCGTCGTGGATGATGCGATTGTGGTGCTGGAAAATATCGAGCGGCAAATTGCCACCGGCCTGGATGCGCGCAGCGCCACGATCAAAGCGATGCACGAAATTACCGGGCCGATCATGGCGATCACGCTGGTGTTAAGTTCGGTGTTTGTGCCGTGCTGTTTTTTGGGCGGCGTGACCGGGCAATTCTTCCGGCAGTTTGCCGTGACCATTGCGGTTTCGACCATCATTTCCGCGGTCAATGCGATCACGATGACGCCTTCTCGGGCGGCGGTCATTTTCAAATCCGAAGAAACCGAGCACGGTCATCAACATCGCAAAGAAGCGCTGCCATGGTGGTTTTTCGGCATTGTAGGCGGATGTTTGACGGTTTGGTTGGGCGATACGTTGCTCGCCACCCGACTTGGATTGGCTGCCGAACACGGCGAGGGATTGTCGACGGCGCAATCGTGGGGCATCGATGCCGCGCTATTCACGCCTGGTGCATTATTGGGCGGCGCGATTGGGTGGATGATTATTGGACCGGTCAATGCGGCGCTGGGGGCATTCTTTCGTCTGTTTAACGACTTCTTCGATCGCACAATTTCAGTTTATGGGAAAACGGTGGGGGCGCTTTTGCGGATTAGCGGCCTGGCTTTGCTTGTGTATGGCGGATTGTTGGTGGTGACCTGGTGGCAGTTTAATCGCACGCCGACGGGGTTTGTGCCGCAGCAGGATAAAGGCTATCTACTGCTGAATGTTCAATTGCCCGATTCCGCATCGGTGGAGCGCACACAGGCGACGATGGCTCGGATTGAAGAAGTCGTTGGCCATGCCCCGGGGGTTGCTCACACCGTCGGCATTTCCGGACAATCGCTGATTTTAAGCGCAAACGCACCGAATTTGGGCTCGATGTATGTGATGCTTAAACCGTTCGACGAGCGGAGGAGCTCGGATTTAGGTGCCGATGCCATTGCTGCTGATCTTCAGCAGCGGTGCCACAAGGAAGTCAGCGAAGCTATTGTCGCGGCATTTGGCGCACCGCCGATTGACGGTTTGGGTACAACCGGCGGGTTCAAAATGATCGTTGAAGACCGTGGGAATTTGGGGTTAGGACAATTGCAAAGAGTTAGCGACCAGATTGTGTCGCGAGGCAACCGCACGCCTGGGTTGAAAGGAATGTTTAATAGTTCCGGGGCGAATACGCCGTGGCTATATCTGGAAATCGATCGGACGAAATGCGAGGCGATGGGCATTTCTGTGGCCGATTTGTTCAACACGCTGCAGGTCTATTTTGGATCGTACTATGTCAATAACTTCAACGAGTTTGGCCGGACGTGGCAAGTAAACGTGCAGGCCGATCCGCACTTTCGCAATCAGGTGCCCGATGTCCGCCAGCTTCAAGTGCGAAACAATCAGGGACAAATGGTCCGGCTGGCGACGCTGATGACGGTGCGCGATACCACCGGGCCCGTCATGGTGCTGCGCTACAATCTTTATTCTGCGGCGGCGATAACGGGTGAAGCCGCGCCGGGCACAAGTTCCGGCGAAGCGGTGGATCTGGCGCAACAGATTGCCGAAAAAGAATTGCCGCGATCGATGGCTTATGAGTGGACCGATCTGGCTTATTTGCAGTTGCAGGCAGGCAATACCGCTATGTACTTTTTCGCGCTAGCCGTTTTATTCGTATTTTTGGTTCTGGCCGCACAGTATGAAAGTTGGTCGCTGCCGCTGGCGGTAATTTTAGTGGTGCCGATGTGTTTGCTGTTTTCGGTGACAGGCATTCAAATTGCGCGCAGTGACGTGAACATCTTCACGCAGATCGGCTTTGTCGTTCTGGTGGGTCTAGCCTGTAAAAATGCGATCCTCATCGTGGAATTTGCCAAAGTGCAAACCGAAGCCGGCGTGCCGCGCCGCGAAGCCACTTTGGACGCCGTGCGGCTCCGTTTGCGGCCGATTTTGATGACGTCGTTTGCCTTTATTCTTGGCGTTGTGCCACTAGTGATTGCCACGGGCGCTGGCGCTGAAATGCGGCGCACCCTGGGAGTTGCTGTCTTCAGCGGCATGCTGGGGGTGACGCTGTTCGGCGTATTTTTGACGCCGATCTTCTTCTATGTCGTTCAAGCATTGAACGATCGGCGTAGCAAAAAGCGCCGGGCTAATGCAGACCTTTCTATGTCTCAGCATTAGCTGATAGCACCGTTTCGGTGGAAACTGCGCAGGTCTGGATGAGTTTGCGGTGCTAGCAGGCAGCGACGGGTTCGACTTCATAAGGAATGTCGATAAATCCGATTGTGCGGATCATAGCAGTTGTGCCGCGCCTATCAATCTTAGAAGCCACTCTTGTTCAAAGCATTCCTCCATCGCAAAAGTCTGACATCGCGCGCGCCTGCGTTGCGGAGCAGCTTCGTAAATCGAACATTTCGTTTGATCATTGTTAGCTGTCTGTTGGCCGTCTTGCTGCCCGGATGTACTCCGTGGCGTGACTATATTCATAACGGCTTTAAAGTTGGCCCGAATTATTGCAAGCCGGCTGCGCCCGTGGCTAAGCAGTGGATCGATGCAAACGATTTGCGGGTGAAAAGCGACGAACAGGAACCATGCGACTGGTGGACGGTATTTAACGATCCAATTTTGAACGATCTGGTGTGTACGGCCTATCATCAAAGTCTCACACTGCGAGAAGCGGGATTTCGGATATTGGAAGCGCGCGCCCAATTGGGAATTGCCATCGGCAGCTTCTTCCCACAAACGCAAAATGCCACTGGCAGTTATATGGCAATTGCCAATAGCCAAGAAACCGCCAGCGGAGGGCGATTTGGAACGCAGTTTTTTAATCAATGGAATTTTGGATTCAATCTAGCGTGGGAGCTGGATTTTTGGGGACGTTTTCGCCGGGCCATTGAAGAGAACTCTGATCTGCTGAATGCATCGGTCGAGGACTACGACGGCGCGCTCGTCACGTTGCTGGGCGACGTCGCCACCGCGTACGCGAATATGCGTACCTATGAGTTACGGATCAAGTACGCGGAAGACAATGTGAAAATACAAAAGAATACGCTCGACATTGTCGAGGCGCGGTTCAAGGTCAGTACGATCAGCGAGCTGGATGTCGACCAGGCCCGGACCACTTTGGAAGCAACCGAAGCGGCGATTGCGGATTTGGAAATCGGTTACCGTCAAAGCATCGTGCAGCTTTGCATTCTGATGGGCATGCCGCCGGAAGATTTAATCAAACGGATTGGTTTGGGCCCTATTCCCGTTGCGCCGAAAGACGTTGCCGTCGGGATTCCGGCCGATCTCTTGCGACGGCGTCCTGACGTGCGGGCGGCGGAGCGGCGGTTGGCTGCCCAGTGCGCTGCGATCGGGATTGCCGAGTCGGATTTTTATCCGCACATATCGATCGACGGCACATTGGGTTGGAGCGCACAAAACCTGGGCCATTTGTTTGAGCCGCAAGCCCTAAATAGCACAGTTGGTCCGACGTTCACCTGGAACTTGCTGAATTACGGCCGGCTGCTGAATGCTGTAAAGCTGCAAGATGCGACGTTCCAGGAATTGCTCGCCACGTATCAAAATTCTGTGCTCACTGCCAATCAAGATGTTGAAAACGGCCTGGTGACGTTCTTGCGCGGACAGGAGCGGACGCAGCATCAGCAAGCATCGGTCGATGCCGCAATACAAGCCGTCAACATCGCCATTAAACAATATCAGGCAGGCACGACTGATTTCACCACCGTGACCCAGGTCGAACAAATCCAAGTGCAACAGCAAGATCTATTGGCGCAGGCCGAGGGAGAAATTGCTACCGGCTTGATCACCGTGTATCGGGCGCTGGGCGGCGGATGGGAAATCCGTCTGCATGGCTGCGACGATCAGCTCCCCTGCCCTGACGCAACGAATACACCGCAACAACAACTGGAAACTGTGCCCGCGCCGATGCCCGCGCCGCAAGAATTGCCGAAGCCCGACGCTCCTTTGTCGCAAGCAGCAATGCGGCAAAGCGGCGGAGCAACGTCATCGACGACAACCATTGCGCCCCATGTGCCTACGTTTGAATCAGCGATCGCCTCGGCGCAATACCGGCCAAGGCCGGTCCCCGTACAAAACAATTTGCAGGTTGCAAACTTGCCAGAGGTTGTGCAAAGTTCGCCGGCCACAGCGCCCCCGTCCGATATTGCACCGGTGAAATACTCACTAAAATTACAACCATGCGATTCGCCGGTTGCGCCAGCTTCGATGGCTTTTTTGGACGATTCGCAAACGACAATGCCAGTAACGACGCGTCCTGCAACATCGCCAATGATGTTCTATTCGCCGGCCAATAGCGCGACACCTCCGCCACCGGCGGGACAACGTTAATGGAATCAATCATGCGGTTCACTCGGTTAGCCAGGTTCCTATCATTGTTTGGCTTGTGCATTGTCGGAGTCGCTGCGTCGAGTTCAACAGCCGTTGGCACGCAGCCGCACGACGGATGGTGGCTTTGTCCCGGAATTTCGCTGCATCGGCCATGCCTTTGCTGCGCGAACGATTATTGCCCGAAACCGATTCCGTGCATCTCCCCGTTTTGTTGCTGTGGACCGGACGATTATTGCGCCAAGCGGCTGCCATGCGTCAAACCATTTTGTTGTTCCCAGTGCGACGATTACTGCCCTAAGCCTTGTCCGACGATTTCGCCGTGCTACACGCCGCCGGGGTCGACATGCGGGTCGGCCGATTGCTGTTATCCTACCTGCCAACAAAGCTGCGAGACGAAATCGGATAACGAGGTGCAGGTCACAGACCGTTAAAAGTGCGGTTTGATCGGCGGACTGCAAACCAACAAAGTTACGGCGAACCTCTTTTATTTCCCACCGTCTGTCAAGCTGGCGTAGAAAGTCTGGCAGCCGATTCTTCGGTTTGATAGACTTGCAAACCGCATTGCCCTTTGCGGTCGATGCAGCGATCCAGCAAGCCGTGTTGAATTTAAAATAGTGCAAGCGAGATTTATTCTGAGACTTTGGATGGGTGGCCGAGCGGTTTAAGGCACCGGTCTTGAAATGCAAATCAGTCGCTCGCTCTTTTGATTTAGAAATGCCGTTTCAATCGAAACAATACGGGCTTTTCTTCAATCGCTCGAATCGTCAGCGATACCTGTACAAACAGGTGTATTAACGTGTTTGCGGGTGTCAGTGACACCCAGGCCTGCTCCACTAGGATGTTTAATTCTACTGACTTTTTTATTTTCCGGATATTAATCAGGGCTGCTAGGCGGCCACGGACCCCGATGCGGTGCTGAACTATCGCCTTGAAGAGTCCCACCGCAAAGCGGCAACTCAAAATTACCGCCGACGTCTCGCTCGAATCCTTAACAGGCCACTCTAACCAGTGCTGCCGGGCCATGTTTCGGCCGGACGCTTACAAGTTGGACAGTCTCCACGGACGAATATTAATCACGCAGATGGATACGGAGGTGTCTGAATCCTGTGTTGCTGGGCGCCGCAAGCAACGGAGCGCCGAAAATAGGAGGTGCTGGCTGGTCAGCCGGCACACACGCGCAAAGTGTGTATCACAATTGAGGTGCCCCCCTTAACCAAGTCAACCGGCGATCGTTAGAATCATCGGTTTTGACCTTGAATAGGAGGGCAAGGTATGCCTCAGAAGCGTTTCACTTCGGAGGAGATCATTGGATTGTTGCGTCGTGCGGAGATTGAGTTGTCGAAGGGCAAGACGGTTGGCCAAGCTTGCAAATCGCTGGGAGTTTCGCGGAGTACCTCATCGAACGTGGTGCCAAGAAGGAAATCAAGAAGAACCGCTTATGGTACACCGGTATCAAGCTGCGTGAAGATCTGCCGCAGACCAATGGTCGCATGTTGTTGTGCCGCTAGGCGAAACAATGGAACCAATCATCGGTACCAGATGAACTTGGAACACCACTGAAGGTCGACTAGACATCGCTTCCAACACCTACTATGACTGACCTAGTCTCTCAGGCGCGAACCAAAGTGTAGCTCCAGCATGCCCAGAACATTGTTGCGCACTGCTTGTTTTTTCGTGTCGGTTGTTCTGGCTGCGGGGGTTGGCCACCCCGCAGAGCCAACGGATAATAATTCAGCGATTACCGCCATCGATATCCTGCTGAATCCGGGTGAGGCGATGGTCCGGCAAGCTGAAACGACCAATGCTAGACTGCGAGCAAACAACGCTGATTGCTTCGCTCTGGACGCTCACCACGTTCCACACATTACTGTGTTGCAGCGGTACGTTCGAACCGACGATTTGAAGCAGGTCTTTGCGGCGGTCGATTCGATCGTGACGGCCGAACATCCCAGCAATTGGAAGTTGAAAGCTACGGGTATTTACTCCGTGCCGTACAACGGCCAGGCTCTAACTTGGCTTGCCGTCGAACCGACCGACGAACTGCGCAATTTCCAACAAACGCTGATTGCCGCCATTGCTCCCTTCACTGTTGAAAACAGTGCCGGTGCCGCGTTCGTCCCACGTGCCGATGGCCAAAGCATTATTCAGCCCACGGTGACTTTCGTGAACGAGTATGTTGCCAAATATAGTGGAAAGAACTTCAACCCGCATGTCACTGTGGGGCTGGGACGCGAGGATTTTGTCAAACAGTTGAGGGCTGAACCGTTCGCTCCGTTCACGTTCGACATCGCGAGAGTCAGCATTTACCATTTAGGCGAATACGGCACTGCGCAACAAAAGCTGTGGCCTAAACCAGAGGCTAATCCCTCCAGCAGCGCGGCCAGTCGGTGATTGCTGTATCTCGGCAACGCACTCCATGATCGCAGATGATTTACCGGCACACCGAGATGTGACGTCAAACGGATGAGTTAATTCTTCGCCACCTCAGCCAGGTCAAAAACGTTCGTTTGTCGGCACTCGTCGACGTAAGTTTTGTGGTTAACAAATCTTCGAGCCACGGCATCTCCAAACTCATGTCATCAAAATAAAATGCCGAGAAGTCATCGAAAGTTAGCTTCTTGGCGCAGCGCCAGGTGATCCAGCTACCTCGACCAGCAGCGGTGAGTTTCAAGATGTGCCGCCAGGCGTCCAAGCCGCTGCGGGGGTTGGCGGCGCGACACTCGCGACGCCTCAGCCTTGGTCATACCTCTAAATTCTTGTCACTTTTGCGTAACAAGAGATGGACAGGCGCATTAGCCTTTTCCCCTTGCCCAGACGGCCGTGACGTCGGGCGGCCTTCCGAGTAAGTCCGTAGATTGGAGGATTAAAGAATGACGCAGAGGAAATTATCGCCGAAGTTGCCCTTGCCCAGTGGGTCCGACAACGTGTCGCAATGTCCCCAGAGAGTCACCCTGGCAAACGACCCGCTCACGCCCGCCCAAAGGAATTTTGCCCAAGTGCTGGGGCGACTGCTGGCACTCCAGTGGGAACTGGAGCAACAGGCAATGGCGCATAGACGTGAGAAATCTTAACCCAAAGTCTCTCGCTTCAGCGGTATGAATCTTGGACCGGAAGCAGAGCACTCGTCGGCCTCTTTGCTTGTGTAGCCACGGGAGTGTTTTGTCTCTGCGCACCCGTAACTAGGTCGGTTTCTGAACAGTACGACGGCGCGTCCGACCTCATTATCGGTCACCATCGGCCCAGCCCCTGGTGAACTCATTCATTTCCTTGGTTGCCTTTACATCCCCATTCATGAGGTTCAATATGTCAAAAGAAAACAGCAAACGTTTAACGCATAGTCCAAGACACAACGGCCGAACACCAAAACGCGATCGGAGATGCACCAGGTGTCGAGCAGCGGCCAGCCTATGCGGCGATGCGGTAGTACCAGGTGCCGCCTTCTGCACGCGTCTTGACGACGAATCCGCCGTGCTTTCCCTAAATGGCCGTAGGCTGCTCAGTTGCAATTGCTTATGGCCATTCGTGTGACACACCACCGCCGCAGGAGCATGCGGGGTACGCCGAAGGCTGGTATACCGCGCCAAGCGTTGGTTGAACCCCCAGGCAAGTCGAGCAGATGACAATCCGCTTGCTGAATGAGAGCGATCCAGGCGGTGAGGTTCTCCAATGGCTGGAAGTCATCGCCGGCATGGCCAGGGCGATGTCTTAAACAGCGCTTGGGCTGCTGGATCGCTCTTATGGGCCGAAGCTGGCTGCCTTGTAGCAGTCGTCTGACTGGCTGATGTTTTAACGCCCCGGCGCGGTGCTGGGGCGGTTCTGTTTTAACCAACAGGACCGCCCCGCCGGGCGGTCCTCCTTCCCAAAGAGGAGTCGTCCCCATGATTGCACCGTTAAGAACCAATACCCAGAATCACCAACCCGACGCTGCCGTGCAGCACCAGTTTCTAACCATGCTGCCGCAGATTCGCCGGCAGGCTTGGATGGTCTTCCGTGATCGGCGGGCCGAAGCCCGGGAAGAATTGATCGAGGAGGTGATCGCCAACGCTTACTGCGCGTTCGCCCAGCTGGTGCGCCGCGGTAAACAGGCTGTTGCGTATCCCACCCCCTTAGCACATTTTGCGATCCGACAGGTCCGTGTCGGGCGGCGCGTCGGCAGCCAGCTAAACAAACAGGACCTGCTGTCCCCCTACGCCCGCCGGATCCAGGGTTTCACGATCGAGCGGCTCGATCGGCCCGACAAATCCACAGGTGCCTGGCGCCAAATCCTGGTCGAAGACCAGCACACGGGCCCGGCCGAGACGGCGGCTGCCCGGATTGACGTCGCCGAGTGGTTTGGCACATTGCCTCGGCGGCAACGCAGGATCGCCAAGGCACTGGCGCTGGGTGCGTCGACCAGTGCCGTGGCCCGGCAATTTGGTCTTTGTCCAGCTCGCATCAGCCAACTTCGCAGCTGGTTCCGCGGGCACTGGGAGCGGTTCCAGAGCAGGACACAGCCTAACGGTTGCGCGACTTCGCCGTTGATCGAGATGAGTCGGTCAATCTGTTAGCCGGTGAATTATCTGCGACCTGACGCATAGAAGACCGAGGGGTTGCAAGCGATACGCTCCCATCGCAGTTTGCGCGCCAGTCACTGATTCTCGATCATTTGGCTTTTGCCCTGTGCTGGCGCGGGGCAGTTGTGTTTTTTCCAACACGGCTGCCCAGGAAAGGGGCAGTCTCATCTCATTTTTAGGAGACTCCCCATGATACAGTCCCAAATCGAACATTCCGTTTCACGAACCACCGGCGGATTGGTGCGCGAAATCAACCACCGCGGTTTCAGCTTGGCCGATTTGATCGAGGTCGGTGACGACCCCCAATCAGACGAATCGCCTCGGGTCGTGGATTGGGACGCGCTCGACGCTCAGCGGCCCAGCCTGTTCCCGCAGCGATCTTGAGGCTCAGCTGTTTTTTCGGCCGGGCGGCGCGCTGCCGCCCGGCCAGCTGTTTCATTCCCTCAACCGGGAGACAATCCCAAAAACAATTCGCACGCGGCAATTGCGCTGGACAATCGCCCGAGAAATCCGATCACCACATCAGAACCGACGAAGAGACTAAACGGCCCTGGCGGCAGTGACCGGGGGGGGACGGCGTAAAACCGGCATCGCGGCCAGACGGCCGGAGCAGGCCGGGCATTATCCCCCTCGGCAATGGGAATTGCAACAAGCATGGCAGTTTGATTCATCTCCAGTTTTGAAGCAGTGCGAATAACGAGTGGCGGTGTGCTGGAATTCGTTTGGCAGTAAAGGGCGTTTCGGACTCGGTACATCGTCGCTCACTGCTAACTGTGCGGTTCTATGTGACCAACGCGCGTTGAGCTCTGACTTGAATCCCCATTTCAAGCCTGGACAAAAACTACCTCCTCGGCGGATCAGTCTTGGACAGCCGCCCGGTAAGATAAGCTGGGATACCCTGGCAGGAAAAGGGGATTGTTCCGGTTTTTCTGAAGTTGCGGATGGCGAAGATTCGATAACTTAAATGATCGATCAGACCTCACGCATCGGGTAAAACAATGAACAAGGCCATCGTGCAATCGCTGTGGATTGGCAGACGGCTTTCGACCATGGAACGGCTGTCGATCATCTCCTACCTGCAGCAGGGACATCCGTTTCATCTTTACGTGTACGAACCTGTGGCCAATATTCCCGACGGAGTCATTGTCCACAGCGGCCAGGAGATTTTGCCGTCTGAGGAAATCTTTTGCTACCAATACGGTTATGGCAAAGGGAGCTTTGCGGCATTTGCCAATTGCTTTCGCTACAAACTGCTATCGGAATGCGGCGGTTGGTGGAGCGATTTGGACGTCGTTTGCCTGCGGCCCTTAGATTTTCCGGCCGATCACGTCATTGGCTACGAGCGACGCCCATACCAAGCTCCTCATGTGAACAACGCGCTCATCAAAGCACCAGTCGGCAGTCCGCTCATGCGCTATTGCTTTGAGGCTAGTTGGAAAGTGGATCGATTGACACTGCACTGGGGCCAGATTGGTCCGACCCTTTTGCGCAAGGCCATTGAAGAACTCGCTATGCCGGTGAAGGTCCTGGAACCATCGGCTTTCTACCCCATCGATTATTGGCGAACGTGGCATCTAATACGGTCACGAAAATTGCCCACCAATGGTTGGGCCGTTCATTTGTGGCACTCGCAATGGCAGCATCTTGGATTGAATCCCGATCATGTCTATTCTGCCGGCTGCATCTACGAACAGCTGAAGCGGCAATTCAATGTATGCTCGCCAGTCAATGCTCCGGCCGGATCGAGCTGGATCACTCATGGCCGCCATTATTGGCTGCAAAGGAAAGCACTCCGGCGGGCGAAGCGAGCCCTACAGCCAGCCGCCTAAAATGTCATGTTTGTGTTTGTACAAACCTGAATCCGATTCTGGAATTCGACCATGGCTTTGCGTGTGCCGTTGCTGGAAATCCACGTCGCCAATGCGTGCAACCTGACTTGTGAAAGTTGCAGCCATTTTTCCAATAGCGGCCACAAGGGAATGCTAAGTCTTGCGGACGCCGAAGCGTGGATGAAGAGTTGGCACACGAGGGTTATTCCTGGTTTGTTCCGCATGCTCGGTGGCGAGCCGACGCTCAATCCGCATCTACCTGCCTTGATCGAGCTGGCGGCCCGTTATTGGACGCAATCGCGCATTGGTTTGACGACGAATGGATTTTTTCTTCATCGTCATCCTGATTTGCCGGCAGTGCTCGAACGACACCGCGTCATATTGCGCCTGACGATTCATCATCGATCGAAAGAGTACCTGGCTAAATTCCGTGAGATCGTCGCCCTAATCGATGAATGGCGGAAAGATTATTCCTTTGAACTGATCATCGAAAACGCTTACGAACGCTGGACCCGGCGGTACCGTGGTTTTGGAGCCGGCGTATTGCCCTTCCGAGATGATAACCCAAGGAAAAGCTGGGAAAACTGTCCGGCAAAGAACTGCATGCAGCTGTTTCGAAACAGACTGTGGAAATGCTCGCCAATCGCGTACTTGCGTTTGCAAAAAGAGGCCCATCCAGGCATTTCCAGGCTTTGGGATCGTTACCTCGCATATGGCGGACTTGGGCCCGATTGCAGTGATGCCGAGTTGTTGACGTTTACTCAGTGGCAGGATGAGGGTATCTGCGGAATGTGTGCGATGACTCCTAAACCTTTCGAAAAGCCGTCGCCCTTAATTCCGCTTTCTGTGTTGAGAGAAGCTGCCTGAAGCTTCGTTCCGTTGTCATTCTGGCGCGCATCGAACCAAGTCCCTTTAACAGACTGGCACTCTAGCTGTTGCGGACCTCTGATGAAACTGCGATCGAACCCGAAATGACCGCCTACATGCTGAATCAGATTGACGACTTTGTGGTCATCGACGGCTATTGTTCGTTTGACGGTGCATCCGGTTGGTAAAAATCCACTTAGATCGTCATTCCGAGAAAACGGATGGGGCGTGTTGAAAAAGTCGGTCACGGAAATCGTCAACTTCGGCGATCAGGCTGGTCTTGTTTGCTTGCGTAACCAGCAGACCGCGAACCAATAGTAAATTAGCG
>Ga0182024_10008679_pt1 | contig 21298 bp, 16 predicted proteins | sample P32metaG_FD_120480 | JGI IMG/M metagenome (GOLD analysis project Ga0182024, IMG submission 120480) | Permafrost microbial communities from Stordalen Mire, Sweden - P3-2 metaG (Illumina Assembly) | ecosystem: Environmental > Terrestrial > Soil > Wetlands > Permafrost | place: Sweden: Stordalen...
ACGCCCGTGAGGGTCACCGTGCCGGTGTTGGTCACGAGGTAGGACCAGGCGATGGTGTCACCGAGGTCGGTCTTGCCGTCGCTGTTCACGTCGGTGACCGCGGCGGACTTCACGATGGTGAGTCCCGAACTCTGGTTCACCGGGGTGGACGTGGACGAGGGGCCGGAGCTGATCGGGGTCCCGCCCGGCGGGGTGCCCTGGGCCGTCGCGGTGTTGTTGACCACACCGGCGTCGACGTCGGCCTGGGTGATGGTGTGGGCCGTGGTCGCCGTGCAGGTCTCGGCGGCGCCGGGAGCCAGGGTGGAGCTCGGGCACGTCGTCGCCCCGGCCGTCGGGTCGGTCACCCCCACGCTCGTGAGGGTGACCGTGCCGGTGTTGGTCACGAGGTAGGACCAGGCGATGGTGTCCCCGAGGTCGGTCACGCCGTTGTGGTTCACGTCGGTGACCGCGGCGGACTTCACGATGGCCAGCATCGGGGACTGGTTCACTGGGGTGGACGTGGACGAGGGGCCGGAGCTGATCGGGGGCCCGCCCGGCGGGGAGCCCTGGGCCGTCGCGGTGTTGTTGACCACACCGGCGTCGACGTCAGCCTGGGAGATGGTGTGGGCCGTGGTCGCCGTGCAGGTCTCGGAGGCCGCGGGGGCCAATGTCACACTCGGGCACGTCGTCGCCCCGGCCGTCGGGTCGGTCACCCCCACGCCCGTGAGGGTGACCGTGCCGGTGTTGGTCACCAGGTAGGACCAGGCGATGGTGTCACCGAGGTCGGTCTTGCCGTCACTGTCCACGTCCGTGACCGCGGCGGACTTCACGATGGTGAGTCCCGAGCTCTGGTTCACCGGGGTCGCCGTGGACGAGGGGCCGGAGTTGATCGGGAGTGATGTCAGTTCCCCGGTCGGAGGGGGCGGGGTGCCCTGGGCCGTCGCGGTGTTGTTGACCACACCGGCGTCGACGTCAGCCTGGGTGATGGTGTGGACCGTGGTCGCCGTGCAGGTCTCGGCGGCGCCGGGACTGAGATTGAGGCTCGGGCACGTCGTCGCCCCGGCCGTCGGGTCGGTGACCCCCACGCTCGTGAGAGTGACCGTACCGGTGTTGGTCACGAGGTAGGACCAGGCGATGGTGTCACCGAGATCGGTCTCGCCGTCGCTGTTCACGTCGGTGACCGCAGCGGACTTGACGATCGTTATTGACGGGGTGTTACCGGCCTGAATAGTCACCGAAGACGTGTCCGTGACGGCGGGTCCAACCGGTGGGGTGCCAGAGGCGACCGCAGTGTTGGAAATGCTCTGTGCGTTGACGTCGGCTTGGGTTGCCGTGTAAGTCGCCGTGCAGGTCTCGAGGGCACCGGGAGCCAGGGTCGAACTCGGGCAAGTGATCGCCGAGAGCCCGGTCATCGGGTCGGCAACTCCCACGCTCGTGAGGATCGTCGCCCCGGTGTTGGTCACGAGATAGGAGTAGGTGATGGGGGTGCCCAAGGCGTAGCCCGTCACGCTGGCGGACTTGACGAGTGAGATCGCGGGGCCCGGAGGTGCGATGATGTTCAACGTTGTGTTCACCGCGGTACCGGGAATGTATGTCCACGTGTCGAGGCCCTTGACGTCCCCGAAGGAGCCATTGCAAGGAACATTGGCATTGCCGCTATTCGAGTTCTGCCCAAACGCCCTTTGATTGCCCGAACTGTCGAATCCGTTCACCGGGTCACTGCTCGGGGTCGTTGGCGGATCGATTCCGCACAGGACCGAGTTCGCGTTGAAAGGTCCGACAATCCCGGGACCCACAGCTCCACCACCGGGTCCCGTCGCGACGTAACCACGGTCGTCGTAGAAGGCGGTTGTGCACTTGATGTTTCCGAATGGGCAGGTGCCACCAATGGGGTTTTCCAGAGTGACGGTCGGGCCGCCGAGCGTGTCGTTCTCGACGTCGATCATTGGGAAGTGGTATTCGCCGGCTTGGATCTCGCCTTCGACCATGTAATTGGACCCCACCGGGATGGGATTCCCCGAGTTGTCGTTGCCATCCCAATGGACGATATTCGTACCGGAGTAGCCGACTCCGCGGAGTACACGATTGAGTGGATTGGTGGGATCAAAGTTGACACCGTCACGGCTGATGATGATCTGGTAGACGCCGGCTGTCCCGGTGTAGGAGAAGTTGCCGCCCGCCGCGACCAGACTCGTGTTCCCCCCCTGGGTGCCCAAAAAGCTCAGTGCGCTGAAACCCGGTGCCACTGGGGTTGTCGGGATCCCTAACGCCAGCAACACGGAGGGCTGCAAGGGAGTGAGCGAGATCGGGTACTCCACCGAGGAGAGGTTCGTATTGGCGGCAAGCGCGGTGAGCTGCCCAGAATTCGTCGTGCCCAAGACATCGTGGTCCAGAATCGATCCATCAGGGTTCAAGAATCCCTGCTCACTGCCGTAGAAGACGAAACCGTTGGGGTCGAGCCCACGGAAGTCCGTCTTGTAGACATAACCGTCCAGGGTGGTCGCGTACACCGTCGAGCTCACTGGAGCGCCGTTGCTGGCGGTAAATCCGTCCAAGGCGTAGGTGAAGACCAGGCCGTTGTCGTCCGTGGTCGTGGTGAGATTGTCGCGAACTGTGATATCCCATGCGGCGGTGGACGACCCTTGCACCGCGCTGGTGTCCGCGGGGCTGGTCAAGGCAACGTCCGCGCCAACGGTGCCGTCGGCGTCGTTGTTGTTCCCGTTTGGACCGTAAAAGGCGACGTTGTAGAGACCGGTCGTCGGCGCGACGTAGTAGCAGGGGACGTAGCCGGTCGGATTCCCCCCACCGGTCACCGCTTGGGGCCCAGCGAGTTCTTGAGTTCGCGTCGTGAGCTGCCCCTGCCCGGCCGGAGCCCCCGCCGAAGCCGCCTGGGCGTCACACGAAAAGCCGTTGGCACCCGCTCCCGAAGTGACGAGCGCAGGAAGGGGCGACTCGTCGAAGCGCGAAATGACGCCCGGGTTGTAGACCACCGCATCGCCCTCGCTCGGGCCGTTCATTATCCCTACAGCCGAGGATCCCAACAGAACAACCTGACCGGCCGTCATGGAGACGTAGAACAAGTCACGGCGCGGAATTCTTGTCCCACCAGGAGTCAGGGGGCCATACGCGCTCGTACGCCACTCGATGTTGGCCCGGCAGCTCCCAGAGATTCCAGGAAAGGGGGCCAGAACGTTTGGCGCGCACGTTGGGGAGGCGGGACCGGGGTAAAGCTGGGCACTCCCCTCGCCGAAGGCTGGAACCGCGGAGAACGCGAAGGTTGCCCCGCTCGCCGTCAGTGCTATTCCAACTAACCCGAGCACCCGACAAGCGCTGACTCGACGGCGCGAACCGCCCGCCCCGCCAGCACTTCTCTTCTTCGTTCGAGGTCCGCCCTCAGCTCTCACGTGTCAGTCCCCTGGTCGCGAAAACCTCGGACAACTTCCGATCAGGAGTGCGACCCGCCGCTAGCCCGAGTGTCCTGCACGCCCGGGCAGATCTTCCGCCATGGCGAACTGACCGCCTGTCAGTCCGCAACGCCGACAGACTACTTCAGGCCGAGCATCTGTTTCCGGGGAGTGAGTCGGTTTTCTAACCCTCTACTACAGGCCGAGACTCGGTACTGCCGCCCAGAGCCGAATACGACAGTGGACTTCGGCGCTGAGTAGAGGTCTTAACCCAAAGGACTGACCGTGGGGCCCCGTGGTCCGGCTAGCTCGCCGCCGTGGGATGGTCTTTGGGGTGGAAGCGCCAGATATAAAGCCCGAAAATGATCAACCACACCGTTTCAGGGTAGGCCGCGATCCGCTCCATCGTGCCGGCGCCGACCCCGAAGTACTTGTGGAAGGCGAACAAGAACAGCGCCGTAATGGACACGATGCTGAAGAGCAGCATGTACCTGCGCATCTGCTCGGGCAAACTCAGAACCGCCCCCAAGATGAATATTCCGACATTGCCGATTCCGATTGCCAACCCGGCGCCAGCAACGTGCAATCCGCTCACCGTGTTTTCTGGAAACGCGCCGACGAGGATGGCGCCCACGCCGCCGATTGCCATGCAGGCGAAGCCGACAAATGCGGCGATCCGCTCCGCACGGGGTTTCTCGGTGAATTCGTGGTAGATCAGCATTGAGCCCAGAACCATGACAAGCCCCAGAAAAATGAAGGCGGCGTTCATGAGCCAGTGGCGAGGTGAACAGACGACGTGATCGCCATACCGTCCGCAAGCCGTATTCCCTAGGTCACTGATGGCGTTGCCGACCAAGCTGTAGGGCGGTTGAAAGACCCAGGCAACGGCGATTTGCGCGTAGAAGTAGAGACCGCTCGAGATAAAAACAAGTGGCCCCACCCACGGGTGGTCGTTGTGAAACGTACCCACCCGCAGCCCAGCCCGGTGGGGCACATTCCGAATCGCCTTCCACCCCATCGGGTACTCCTTGCGTCGTTCGCTCCGCCGAATGCCCTCGACCGCGGACATTAACGCTATCGACGCGACAATGCTCTGGAGACCAATCTGCGTTCGCTCGGCTGATGACCCTACGCTGAGTCCTATGGCCATTGGTCACAATCCCAGTACAAGTAGCTCCGGCCCGTCGGATCACCCTTGATGAACGACGTTCGCATCGAAGATCTGCGTTCGCCGCGGCGTGACGCTGCGGAACAGGCGCTTTTTGAATTGGCGCTCACGATGAGCGTCAACCTCGACGGCGACGAACTGATCACACAAGCGCGCGCTGACACCGGCTTATCTGACTTCGGCGACCCCACGCTGGCCGAACGGCTCGAGGCGCAGATCGAGGCCGTGGAGGCGGACGCGGGACTGTCCGGACTGGGTCGGTACATAGTGCGTGATCGGCTTCTCGGGTTGCTCAGGGCGCGCTTGCGCTTCGAGGACTTCCTGGCCCGGCACCCCGAGGCCCGCGATGTCCCACTCGAGCCACCCGTCATTGTGGTCGGGCTACCCCGGTCGGGCACGACACACCTGGTCAATCTTCTGGCCGCTGATTCCCGGTTCCGCTCGATGCCGTGGTGGGAAGTGGTCGAGCCGACCCCGGTCCTCGGCGACGGTCCCGGACGCGACGGACTGGACCCCCGCTACCTCCGTTGCTTAGCCACGTACGAGACCACCCAGAAAGTGTCCCCACTGACCTCGCTGATGCACGATCGTCCACCATGGAGCATCGAGGAGGAATGCGAACTGGTCGATCTCGACCTGTGCTCCTATGTCCTCGAGTGGCATGCGCGGGTTCCTTCTTGGCGTGACCACTACCTGGGCCTGGACCAGCGGGTCCACTACGCGTTCTTGCGGCAGGAACTGCAGGTATTCACCTACCTGCGCGGCCCGAACCGATGGGTCCTGAAGACGCCGCAGCATCTCGAACAACTCGGACCATTGATGGCGACGTTCCCGGACGCGACCATCGCCTTCACCCTGCGGGATCCCGTCGCCGTGCTGCAGTCGGCAATTACCATGCTCGCCTATGGTGACCGCCTCCGCCGAGTGCAGATTGAACCGGACGAACTCGCCGCCTACTGGGTTGACCGTATCGAGCGACTGCTGCGGGCGGCCGTCCGTGACGCGCACCTCATTCCCACCAGCCAGCGGGTAGACGTCGAGTTCGGAGAGTTCATGGCCGGCGACCTCGCCATGGCGACGAAAATCCTCGCCGCCGCCGGCCTCGAGTTCACCGACCGGTGCCGGGCCGAGCTCACGAGCTACCTCGCCGGGAACCCCCGGAGTAAGGAGGGCCGCGTCATCTACGACCTCCGAGGAGACTTCGGTCTCGAACCCGACGATCTCTACGACCGATTCTCCTTCTATTTCGAGGCATTCCCACAGATCACCAGGGAGGTTCTTTGACCAGGTCAGGCATCCACAGGGAACGACCTGGCGCCGAATCCATTGCGCCGTCGAGCGGCGGACCGGCCGTCGACCTCGGCGACGGCATCTGGATGTCGCCTGGACTGTCGAACAGCTACATGCTCGGGGCCGACGACGGTCGGATCGTCGTCAATACCGGCATGGGTTTCGAAGGCCCCCTCCACCGCCGGGCGTACGACGCCGTCCGGGCTGCACCGACCCGGGCGATCATCTTCACGCAGGGACATTACGACCATGTAGGTGGCGCCGAGTCCCTACGCGACGAGGGCACCGAATTGATCGCCCAGGCGAACTTCACGTCGTGGCGGGCCGACAACGAACGGTTGGAGGCGTTCCGGTCGCGCAATGCGGCGTTCGCATGGATCCGGGCCATCCTGGCAGCCATGGAACACGCCGGGTCGCTGGGCGCCGGAGCCATCGCACAGGCACGGCCTGCGCCGACCACCACCTTCGACGACCGGCTCGAGCTCTCCCTCGGCGGCCGTGAGCTCGTGTTGCTGTCGACGCCGGGGGGCGAGACGACGGATTCGCTCGTGATCTGGCTTCCCGAAACCCGGACCGCCTTCACCGGTAATCTGTTCGGGGCGCTGTTCGGACACGTGCCCAACCTCGTCACAATGCGGGGCGACCGTTACCGCGACGCATTGACCTACATCGAATCCCTCAACCTGCTTCTCGAGCTCGCCCCGGCACGGCTGCTCACCGGCCACTTCGACCCCGTCGAAGGCGCCGACCGGATCGCAGAGGAGACCACCGCGATGCGCGACGCCATGCAGTGGGTACACGACCGCACCGTCGAAGGCATGAACAGCGGTGTGGACGTACACACCTTGATGAGAGAAATTCGCCTACCCGAGCACTTCGACGTCGGCGAGGGCTACGGCAAAGCCTCGTGGAACGTGCGCGCCATCTGGGAGAATTACGCCGGCTGGTTCCACCATCGCTCCACTACCGAGCTCTACGACCTGCCGCCGACCGCAGTCGCACCTGACCTCGTTGCCCTCGCCGGGGCCGACGCCCTCGTGGACGCAGCCCGGGTACGGCTCGACGCCGGCGAGCCGGTCGCAGCGCTCCACCTCACCGACATCATCCTCGCCGCCGATCCCGGCGACCTCGACGCCCGGGCGGTGGCGGCCAACGCCTCCCGGTCGTTGCTCGATGCCAGTTCGAACTTCTGGGAACGGGCGTGGCTCACCCGGTCGATCGACCTGTTGGAGGGAAAATGACCAACCGGATCAGCTTCGACTTTTCGAGTGCCCGTGTCCTGGTCACCGGGGGCACCAGCGGGATCGGCCACGCGATCGCCACGGCGTTCGCCGACGCCGGGGCCACGGTGACAATCACCGGCACGCGAAATGGACCGGGTAACTACGAGGTGGATCTCACCCGCTTCTCGTACCAGCAGGTGGAGATGACCGACGTGGCCACGATCGACGCGCTGGTCGCTTCGCTCGGCGAGCTCGATGTGCTCGTCAACAATGCCGGTGCCAATTTCCCCGGTGGCAAGGACGAGTGGGAGCCGGACTCCTTCGCCACCGCGCTCACCTTGAACCTGGTCGGCCCGATGCGCCTCACGACCGGCGTCAGGGACCGGCTGGCCGCCAGCACCATGCACGGTGGAGCGAGCGTGGTCAACATGGCGTCACTCGCTGCGTTCCGCTCCATACCCATCGTTCCCGGCTATGGGTCCGCCAAAGCCGGACTTGTCACGCTCACCCATAACCTCGCACGCCAGTGGGTGCACGACGGCATCCGGGTCAATGCCGTGGCCCCGGGCGTTATCGACACACCGATGACGGCACCGATGGCGCACTTTCCCGAACTCCTCGATCCCGAGCTGGCGCACACGCCGATGGGTCGGCTGGGCACGCCCGAGGAAATCGTCGGTGCTGTGCAGTTCCTGGCAAGCTCCGCCGCCAGCTTCATCACCGGACACGTCCTCGTCGTCGACGGCGGCTACCTACTCCCATGAGTACCCGACCGCTGTCGCCGTACTACCACGTGGGTATCGTCGTGCCGGACCTCGCTGCAGCCCAGGTGGCGTTGACAAATCAACTCGGTGTGACCTGGGGACCGATCCTCCACCTCGACGCAGCCGACTACCGGGAAGGCTCGGGCGGTGACATCGTGCTGCCGACCACGATCTGCTACTCAGTCGAGGAGCCACACCTGGAGCTGATCGAAGAAGTGCCCGGCTCGGTGTGGGTCTGCAACGACCACTCGAACCTCCACCACATCGGCTTTTGGAGCGACGACCTCATTGATGACAGCGCCGGTCTGACCGGCTCGGGCTGCCCGATGCAACTTTGTGGCCGTGCCGGTGATGACGCCCCCGCGTCATTCGCTTACCACCGTAACGACCTCGGCGTTCGCGTCGAGATCGTCGACGCCGCCATGCGCGAAGCGATGGCATTCCTGTTCCAACCAGACGAGAACTGACCAAGGCTGCATCGATGCTGCAAGTGCGCGTGCATGGGCCCGATGATGTCCGGGTCGACGACGTCCCCAAGCCGAACCCTGGACCCCGCGACGTCGTTGTGCGGGTCGCTGCTTGCGGCATCTGCGGGAGCGACCTTACCTACATCAAGATGGGGGGCGTCGCCGGACCAGCCAGCGCCCCGATGTGCCTCGGCCACGAGATGACCGGCGTTGTCGACTGGATCGGGCGGGACGTGGCGAGCGCCCGGGTCGGCGACCGCGTCGTCATCCAACCGGGTAACGACGACCTGGCCCGTATTGGTAATGGGGCTCCCGAAGGCGGACTCACCCCCTTTCTCCTGGTAACCGAGGCTGATCGGGGCCGCCTGCACCCGGTTCCCGACGATCTGCCACTTGATGTGGCCGCGTTTGCAGAGCCGCTGGCCGTCGGCATGCACGCCGCCGACCAGGCCGACGTCCAGCCCGGCGACGGTGTCGCCGTGTTCGGATGTGGGCCCATCGGCCTGGCCGCCATCGCCACTCTGGTCGACCGTGGCCACGAGCGGGTAGTCGCCATCGACCTCAGTCCCACCCGCCTCGGACTCGCGCTGGGACTCGGTGCGCAGGCTGTCCTGAATCCCGCCACGACGGACGTCTGGGAGTCCTTGGCCCACGTGCACGGGACAAAGCCCTTCATGTTCGGCCCAACGCCGGCCACCGCCGCCTTCATAGAAGCGTCCGGATCTGCCCGCGTCATCACCGACATCCTCGACCGTGGCCCCGTCGGTGGCCGACTCTCCATCGTGGCCCTCCACTACGAGGCGATCCCCACCAGCTACCTAATGGTGCTGATGAAGCAGTTCACGATCCGCGGATCGATGGAGTACCCGTCCCGATTCGCTGACGCGATCGACCTCCTCGCCCGTCGAGACCTCACCTCGCTCATTACCCACCGGTTCCCGCTCGAGCAGTTCGGCGACGCCTTGGGCCTGCTCAAAAGATCCAAAGACTGCGGGAAGGTCCTCGTGACCGTCGATCCGATGGTTGGGTGAGGGCCGTATCGACCCGGGCCACAAGCCGCCCCTCCCCGAGCGGGCAAAAACTCATCCAGCGGCAGGCGCAGTTTCGGTCGACGTGTCCGGTCCGGCAGCACCGCCGGCGGAGGCGACGGCCAGTCGGTCGAGGTAGTGGTCCCAACCCTGGGTGTGGTCGGCCACGGCGTCATCGGGCAGACCCCGGTGCACGAAGCGCACCCTGGTCTTGCCGCCGTCGGGGATCAACGTGATCTCCACCTCGGTCGAGCCGGCGGGTATGGGGTGGTCGGGCTCGTCCCATCCGAAGGTGAACACCACCTTGCGGTCGGGCACCACCTCCACGAATTCGCCCACCGCCGGGTGCTTCCCTTGCACCAGTACGCGGTAGGTGCCGCCGACCCGCGGGTCCAGCTCGGCCTCGGTGCCCATCCATAGGACATGCTGGGCCGGATCGGTGAGGAAGGGGAAGATCGTGGTGGGACTGGCGTCCATCACGACCTCCCGAGTGAGTTCAGCCATCGGTGGTTCCTTTCTCTCGTTCGGCCGATTCGGCCAGGTGTTGCAGACGTTGCAGACTGCCGGTCCAGTACTCGTCGAGGAACTGGCGGAGGCGGTCCATCTGGGTGTGATTGGCCCGGTAGAGGCGACGGGTTCCATCCCGGCGTTCGACGATCAGCTCGGCCGCCTTGAGGACGCCGATGTGTTGGGAGACGGCCGACCGGGTGACATCGTCGAATCGGGCGGCGATCTGGGCTGCTGGGAGCTCCTCGGTCCACACCAGTTTGAGGATCTCCCGGCGGCGGGGTTCCGCCAAGGCCCTGAACGCGGTGTCCATCGCGACAACGTTAGTACTAACTAACGTAAGTGTCAACTAACTAAATGGTCGGTCCCAGGGCATCCTGCGCGGTTCAGGTCCGGGGACTTCCTTTGCCCGATTGCACCGGGATCTCTGACGTAGCCCGTTGGGTACTCGCCTCATCGTGCAGGGCCCTGCGCCGGGCCCAGACAATCACCACCTGAAGAACGATGAGGTAGATGACCAGGCCGAGGGCCGTGAACCAGACGCCACTTACGGAGAGATTTCCTCCGAAAATGATGATGACCCCGGCGACCGCCAGGCCGGTGATCCGCAGCCCCGAGCGGTGGCCGAACACCCAGGCGGCAGCCGGTGCACCTTTCGACGACTGCTGGTGGCGCTCGGGACCGGTGAGCTCCTTGCCCTGTTGAACGAGCCAGCGGGCCGCCCGAATGACATGAGCCCGGATCCAACGGGCCCAGCTGGCGGGGCCGACGAGCCACAGGGCCACCGCCAGGAGCAGGCTGATGAGGAGCTCGACTCGCAGCCAGTGAGTGAGGAAGCGCAGCACTGTTTGGAAGACGGCCTGGCTGACCGCCGGATCAATGGTCTTTGCCTCATGACTGGCGAAGAAGTCCCTCCCGATGAGCACACCCGACAAGATGAGCACCGTCACCAGAGCCGCCCCCACGAAGACACGCAACAGGGTCTTGCGCCGGTCGACCGCCACGGCACCGGCCACCACGACGATCAGCAGCGTCCCCAGTGGGACAGCCCATCCGAGGTCGGATAGCACCCGGAAGAGGCTCCGGGCCTTCGCGACTTGTTTGCCGTTCGCCAAATCGAGGCTCAAGGTGTTGGCCTTGGTGAGTTTTTCCTTCGCGCCGTCGAAAATGGTGATACCACGGGCGTCGAGTTTTGCGATGCCCTTCTCGAGGACCGGTGTGACGTCGAGCACGATGCCGCTGGCTTTCTTTACCCTGGGGTTCGGCTTGCCGGTCAGAACGGCCACCATGGTCGCGTGGGTCCTTCTGTTGATCTTGTCCCAGAGTTGGTGGAACCAGGTGCTCGAAAGCAGAGTGGTCAACTGCTTTTGCACGAAGCTGTGGAGTTCCTGAGTAATCGCTGGGGCAATGAACGCGGCGCGCTTGGGCAACGAAGAATCGAGCTTTTCTTGGACAGGGATCACTTCGAAGAGCTTGTCGGTGGCCCGCACGGCGATGTGATCGGTAATTACCCGATTCCGGGCCAAAGGAGCCATCGTTTCGACGTACTTGTCGGTGTTGGTCGTGAGGTTGATGGCCCAGACGCTCACGACCGAAAGTGGGATGAGAAGGGCGCTCAGGACGATGAGGATCCAAGCGATGACTCCACGAATTCTTGACAAGCGCCGTCGCCTTGGCGAAGTTGGAGAGCCGCTCTCCGGGCCCGGGGTGGCCTGTAGCTCGGGAGTCGCACCGATCTCGGTCACTTCGGACCACCACTTCCGGGACTAGCGGCCACACGTGAGTGCTCGCCCGTCAACCTCTCATCCCGATAAGGCACCATCCGTAGGACCCACCGCTCGAGATGAATTGGTCCGCGTCCAAAGCGTTCCGGACCATCGACATTCGGGCTCTCTCCCGTCGTGAGCAGAAACTGACGGGCTTGAAAAATTGCACATCCCGTCGCGTTCGGTCTGGAAGCGAAAGACCGGCGTACGTACCCTCGTGAGCGCGGCACTCCTGGTGATTCTCGACTCTGCGTTTCCGATCGGGCATTGAGCCCGTCAGTCCGTTGCCCGGCGCATGGGGGTGGCTCTGGCATTCTTCGTCGCCTTCCCTTGCCATCGAAGTTCGACTTATCTCGAACCACGATCAACCGATGAGGGCGGCAGTGGCTATGGCCACCGTCATCCCGTTATTCGTTGTCCCGTTCGCTGGGATCTACTCGACGATGTCACACCTAAGGACGCGCCGTGTGGAGGCGCCGACAGCTCAGCCAAGAATCTTCGCCTTCTGCGCGGCAAACTCCTCATCCGTGAGGATGCCCTCTTCGTGGAGCTTCCCGAGCTTCTCCAGCTCTTCGTAGACTCCGGAATCAGTTGGCGCTGGAGCAGGTGCAGCCTGCTGGGGCTCTTGTGCCGGAGCTTGCGACGCTTGTTTCTGGGCCATGTGGTTGCTGACCGCGCCTGCCGTACCGGCCACAACTGCCGTGCCGACCGCCAAGCGCGCAATGGGACGTCGTCTCAACATTTTGGGGTCTCCTTGTCCGATTAGGAACGCTACTTGCTCAACGCCTCTTCCAGAGCGCTGACGAGCTCGAATGGAACACGGGCGCCCTCGATCAATACGCCGCCGGCCTCGCGTACAGCCGTGGCGAACGGTGCCGCCCAGAGGTCCTCCCAGATGAGCAGGGCGGCCGATGAGTTTGGCTCGAGGAACGACGCGGCATGTTCGATGTCCTCGGCACTGAGAATGCCGCCGATATCGGCGTCGAGTGCATTGAACGCCTCGATCTCGGATTTGGCGAGTTGATCGAACTCGAGCGTCACGATTGAGCCGTCGACATCCTTGGCCAAAAAGACCAGGTCCAGGACGCGAACTGTTCCACTTTCGATCAGGTTGGCGAGTTCTGGGGCGATCTTGCCCTGGAAATTGTTCTCCGGGAAGCCAACGATGATGTATTCGACAGGTCCGAGTGCCATGGCTATCTCCTCTGGATTCTTCCGTGTGGCATTAGATTCGCATCTTGGACGTCGGACTTCGTCATCCTCTTCGGGTGATTGGAGGGCGTTTGGCGCGACGGCAAGTGGCCACCACCATAACGAAGAATTTGCATTTCGGCGAAGACGCCTGAGTGGGGATCACCTATGGGCGTCATTCCCTTGGTCTGCGCCTCGGGAGGTACCGTCGGCGCTCTTTCACCGGAGAGGACCACGCTCTCGGACGGAACTACGAATCCGTCGGCTTCCAGGCCGTGGACCGTCAAGGTTCATCCACTCTCTGGTGACCGTACCGACCCGCTTTATCACCCTCTATGGGTGATTAATGGAACAGCCCTGGAACGACGCGAAGCACCGGGCACCGGGCGTCGGACGCCGAACGAGACTTCATCGGATGGCTGAAGTGGTACTTGCATGCCGGAGTCTCCAAGGAATGGCGAACGCAGCTTGCAGTTCTCAAGCCTTCTTGGGATCGACCACTTCGGGGAACAGGTCGCCTTGCGCAGCGCCGGACCCCGACATACCCCCAGCCCGTCCGCGAAGTACGAACGCAACGGCCACCGCGACGACTGCGCCGGCGATAGGTCCCGCGATGTACACCCAGTAATGGGTGAAGTTGCTGCCGACCAGGTCTGGTCCGAACGTTCGGGCGGGGTTCATCGAAGCCCCCGAGATCGGGCTTCCCCACAATCCGGCGAGGGCAATATAGCCACCGACTCCGAGGGCGCCGAATATCCCGATATTTTGCGCGCCCGACGCAGTGCCGAGGATCACGCTTACGAGGCCGAGGGTGAGGATGAACTCCATCCAGAACGCAGCCCCAGCGGAGTAACCCGCGGCGGGGTAGTTCGATCCGTACATGGCGGAGACGTTGATGACGTTATGGAGGAACAGGGCGGCCAGAGTGGCTCCTGCCAACTGAACAACGATGTAGCCGGGGACCCGCCACCAGGGAAAGTCGCGGCGCAGCGCAAAGGCGATGCTGACAGCCGGATTCAGATGTGCACCCGAGACCTTCCCCATGAAGAGGATAATGGCCATGACCATGAGGGCTGGTGCGACGACAGCCGCCGTACGGCTGATCGTGTTCGGAAAGGCATGGCCCATCATGCCCCCGCCAGCGGCCACCAGCACTAGGAAAAACGTGCCGAGTAGTTCGGAAAAGAGACGGCGCCACTCCTGCCTGGGGTCTTGGAAGTCCGCGATCCTACGGACGACACCCTTTTCGTATTGCTCGACAATACCTAGTGCCGTGTCGTTCTCCGGGCTCATTGTCGTCCTCCGTTCGGCCACATCAATATTCCCCTGTTGCGTTACGGGTCAATGATCACGGGATCCCAAGAACGCAGTCGCCTACCGGCCAGCGCCCAACCAACGGTGCCTTTGCTGAGCCTTGACCCACTGGGCAGGCGGCTACTGGATCGCCGTCGCGACGCGCATCAGCTCCTCCGCGCTGATGAGGTGATCATGGCTGTCATTCCCGATCTCGAGCTCTACCCAGTTGACCGTGCCGGTGAATCGGCTTGTCGTTCCGGTGTAGTCCTCACTGACCGGCGTGCCCGTGTCACAGCCGACGTCGCATGTCTCATCGCCTGAGTAGATCATCGGCACCGTCGCGTTGATCCGGCCGTCCCCGACCTTCTCCCCGTCGACGTAGATCGACGCCGTTCCGCCTTTGGCGAGACCTCCACCGTCGTACGCAAATTCCATTCGCACCTGGTGCGTACCAGCGGGTACCGGAGTGTCCCCCTCGACATAAAAGCGCATGAGTCCGGCAAGATTGTGGCAGTACTTCGGGTGCCCATCATGGAGGTAGAAGCTCCAGCCGGCGAACGAGCCGCCTTGGGCGATGATCACACCGTTCGCGCCGCCCTCGGGCACTTCGACTTCGGCGGTCACCGTGTGCGATTTGTTCTTCATGTTCAAGACGGAGTTCTCGCTGAGCCGACTCATCCCGTCGTAGAGGAGTTGTGTCTTTCCCTTCACAAGCACCGGTCGGCCCGCGATATCAGAGTTGAAGCGCTCGATACGTCGATCGTCGAGCGGGAGGACGTTGTACTTGACGGCCTCGATCAGCCAGAGCCGCTGCAGTTCCATCAATTTGTCGGGATGGTCCGCCGACAGGTCGTGGGATTGCGACCAGTCGGTCGCTGTGTCGTAGAGCTCCCACACGTCGTCGTCGAGTGCTGGGAGTTGCGCACCGAACAGCCACGGGACGCTGTGGCGGGTTACCGCAGTCCAGCCCTTGTGGTAGATGCCGCGGTTGCAGGCCACCTCGAAGTATTGGGTCTCCCTCCCTTCAGCAGCATTTCCGTCTCCAAAGGCGTACGCCATCGAGACGCCGTGAATCGGCATCTGCTGGATCCCATTGACAAACGTCGGCTCGGGGATTCCGGCCACATCGAGGATGGTGGCTGCGACATCGATGATGTGGTGAAACTGGGTCCGGAACTCTCCACGGGCGTCAAACCCGTTCGGCCAGTGGACGATCGTCCCGTTTCGGGTACCTCCAAAATGTGATGCGACTTGCTTGGTCCATTGGTACGGCGTGTTCATGGCATGCGCCCAACCGACCGCGTAGTGGTTGTAGGCGGTGGGAGTCCCGAACTCATCGATTCGTTGAGCCATGAACTCGGTCGTCTCGAAGTCGGACGCGCCGTTGAGCGAGATGATCTCATTGAACGTGCCGTTTGGCGTACCTTCGGCGCTGGCTCCGTTGTCGCCGATGATGAGGTAGATCAAGGTGTCATCAAGGATCCCCAAGCTCTCCATTGCGTCAAGGAGACGGCCAATGTGATGGTCGGTATGCTCGAGGAAGCCGGCGTAGATCTCCATCTGGCGGGCCAGCACGGGTTTCAGATCGTCAGCGATCTCGTCCCAGGCTTGGATCTCTTCGGGCCGGGCCGACAGCACGGTGTCTTGAGGCACAACACCCAGTTCTTTCTGACGAGCCAGTGTCTCTTCTCGGAGCACGTCCCATCCCCTATCGAACTGCCCCCGGTACTTGTCGCTCCACTCCTTGGGCACGTGGTGCGGTGCATGGGTCGCGCCCGGCGCGTAGTACATGAAGAAGGGCTTGTCGGGCATAAGCGCCTTTTGATGGCGGAGCCAGGAAATGGACCGGTCGGTCATATCCTCGGTGAAGTGGTACCCCTCTTCGGGTGACTTGGGAGGTTCAACCGGCGTGATGCCGTCATAGATGGCCGGATACCATTGGTTCGTCTCTGCGCCGACGAATCCGTAGAAGTGTTCGAAGCCACTGCCGGTCGGCCACTGCCCGAAAGGCCCCATCGGGCTCGTCTCCCATACCGGGACCTCGTGGCATTTTCCGAATTGAGCCGTGCTGTAGCCATTGAGCCGCAGAATCTCAGCGATCGGAGCGGCATTGTCAGGACGGATCGAGTTGTAGCCGGGCGCCGACGTGGCGATCTCGGTAATGCCGCCCATTCCGACGGCGTGATGGTTGCGGCCGGTCAGCAGGGATGCCCGGGTCGGCGAACACAGTGCCGTGGTGTGAAAGCGATTGAATCGCAGCCCGCTGCGTGCGAGACGCTCCGCATTCGGGGTGTTGCACGGACCGCCAAAGGCAGTTGACGCGCCAAACCCACAATCGTCGATCATCATGACCAGGACGTTTGGCGCACCCGTTGGTGGTCGAAGCGGCGCGATCGGTGGATATTTTGTGTCGGGATCCTTGGCGTCGTAGGTGGTCAGGCCGACGTAGCCCAATTGCGGGATCGGCAGGTTGTTTCTGGCCTGGTCAGCCATGGGCGCCTCCTTGTGATTGGCCATTCTCGGGCCGGTCGGCCGGCATAGCCTGGCAGAGAACGGGATTTATCGAAGCCAATTCGATATTCAGGTCCTGGAGGAGCCTGAGAAGTCCGTGCAATCGCGCCTGGTCCGGCACCCATCCGACGAGGGTGGTCATTCCTTGCTCGCAGCGGTCGACGTGGAATCCTTCGATCGCCGCCACCAGCGTCGGGCTGAGCCTGCCCCGGACCACAATTTCGAACTGCTGGGAACCCACCGCGACCCCTCTCGATCGAGCGGCATTGCCGAACGGTCTGCCAAAAAGGCTGTTCGGTCCGATGATGTGGCACGGCAACGCTCACCGCCGTGGAGTAGCGACGGCTGCAGAACCGGGAGGAGCCACCTCCCCAGCGGGACGGAACCGACCATCCTTGATCCATGCCTGAAGGTTCGGACATGCATGAGGTTCACCATGCACCAGCGGTTTCGCGAAGTCGTCACCCTCCCAGGGTGATCGGCCCCCTCTTGGAAAATAGTGGCGATCCGGGCGGTCCAGCTGACCCGTCCGACTCAGAACACGAGTGGCGACCGACTCACGGTCGGAACAACGGGTCTGAGCAGTGACCCCCTGGGGCAGGGCGATCATCCCGTCACGGCCCGTGACAGATCTTGGCCTTCCGACCACTGCCGCATGGGCAAGGCTCGTTACGGGCCGCTCGAGCGAGCACCCCCTTGACTTCGTCGGCGTATCGGCCTTGGCGCAGCAGGCCCGCCATCATGGCCATAAGAACGTCGATGTGGGTGAAGAACTTCTTGTAGCCGGCGCAGAGGTAGTTGAGACCGGGATCGCCGCTGGGTGTGAGGGTGAACCGGTTCTTCGGGCATTCGCCGTTGCAGGCGAACCGAACTTCGCAGATCATGCAAAACTCGGGAAGACCATCTCGTTTGGCGTCGCCGAAGGCACGCTGTTTGGGTGAGGCCAAAAGCTCCACCATGTGGCTCTGTCTGATATTCCCCAGCAGGTAGTCCGGCTCGACGAAGTGGTCGCACGAATACAGGTCGCCGTTGTGCTCGAGGGCCACGGCGTTCCCGCACGTCTCGCCGAAGATACACAGTGCCGGTTGAATCCCGAGCCACGAGGCGAGTGCTGCGTCGAACTGAGTAACAAATACCGTGCCGACATCCAATCTGACCCACTCGTCGAACACATCAATCATGAACTGGCCCCAGGCGCCAGGGTCAACTGACCGGTCGGTCACCCGATCGCCCTCTTGGAAGCCGCTCTCGTTGTCTCTCTCGACTATCGGGATGAACTGGATGTAGCGAGCGTTGAGAATGTCGCGAAAATACCGGTAGACCTCGAGGGGCTGGTCCTGGTTCGCGGCGTTGACAGTGCACAGAATGTTGAAGTCGACCCCGTGCTTGCCGAGGAATCCAAGGCCTCGGAGAACCCTGTCGGAGGTCGGGTTACCCCGCTTGTCGACGCGATAACGATCGTGCACCGAAGGTGGGCCGTCGATGCTGATCCCGACTAGGAAGTGATGCTCCGCCAACAACTCGCACCATTCGTCTGTGAGCAGGGTGGCGTTGGTCTGGATGGTGTGGTGTACCACCTGCCCGGCGCGGGCGTAGCGGGCGGTGAGGCCGACCGCTCGACGGAAGAAGTCCACCCCCATCAGGGTGGGCTCACCACCCTGCCAGGCGATGGTGACCTCAGATGCTGTGGCGTGCGCCTCAAAGAGCTGGCGCACATAGGTCTCAAGCAGGTCGTCGGCCATTCGGAATCGGTCGCCGGGGTAGAGCGACTCCTTCGATAGGAAAAAGCAGTACTCACAGTCAAGATTGCAAATCGGTCCAGTGGGTTTGGCCAGCACGTGGAAGGATTCGGGCGCACTCAGAGGCCGCGGGTCGGGCATGGGGGGCGCAGCGGGAGCCTTCGTGGTTAGCGAAACTGGCACACTAGGCACGATCTGGATCGTACTCGTACCGTCTCGAAATATGGGAGGGGCATCCGGCGTGGGCACGTAGAGTACCGAGTGGCAGAATTCGGAGATCTTCAGCCGGGGGGCAAGGAGAAGGCATGCTTGGGCTTCCGTCAGCCCCAGGTCACGAGGTCGACCGCCCCGCCCTTCGCCGGCGCTTGGACGAGGCCCTACGCCAGTCGCTAACCATCATTATCGCTCCCGCCGGTTCCGGGAAGACCGTCCTGCTCGCCCAGTGGGCCGCTGCCCATCGCGAGTTGGCCTTCGCCTGGGTCTCGGTGGACGCCGGGGACGACGACGCAGTTCGCTTCGCCCGTCGACTTCTGGGCGAGCTCGGTCACATCAAGCCCGATCTGTCAAACCTCCAATCAGAGATATTCCTCGGTGGCGAACAGTTGGGACTGCCATTTCTTGAGGCGCTCGCCGACCAGATGGCTGAATTGTCAGAAGTCATCATCATCCTTGACGACCTTCAGCACCTGTCCAACGCCCAGCTGATCGCTGATCTGGGGAGGCTCGTGGAGTTACTCCCGGCCAATGTCCACCTCGTGCTCTCGACACGGGTGGATCTTCCCATCGCGTGGAGCAGACGTCGCCTCCGACACAACCCCGTTGAGCTCCGTCAATCGGATCTGGCTTTTGATGACGCTGAGTCCGCCGATCTTCTAGAGCACATCACCGGGCGGCGTCTCGCGAATGACAGCGTGACCGCATTGGTCAACCGCACCGAAGGTTGGGCTGCCGGCCTCCAATTCGCAGGCGTGACGCTGCGGCTCCACGATGATTCCGACGCCTTCATCTCCCAGTTCCAAGGCAGTGACCGGCTTGTTGCCGATTATCTGAGCAGCGAGGTGCTGCGGGCACAACCAGAAGCCCGGCGTGACTTCCTATTGCGCGTCTCGGTGTTGGACGAAATGTGTGCAGAGCTGGCCGGACTCATCACTGGCGAGCACCATCCGCAGTTGGTCTTGGACCAACTCGAACGCGACTCGATGTTCCTGGTGCCGCTGGATAGCCACCGAGAATGGTTCCGATTTCACCATCTCTTCCGGGATCTGTTGCGCTTCCAACTTCGGGCCCAGCATCCCGGCGTTGAGCGGCAACTGCTGCAATCGGCGGCCGCCTGGCACCTCGGTCGCGGCGAGGTGAATCCCGCAGCCGAATATCTGTTGCGTGCCCAGGACTGGGAGGGCGTCCTGGAACTGATCCTCAGCCGCGGTTCTGATGTGTACGAGAAGGGCGAAATGGCGACCGTGATTCGGTGGATCAGCGAGATCCCGGTCACCGTGCGCGCGGGGAGACACGACGTCGACCTTCTGCTGGGCGCCCTCCTTGTCACGGATGGGCAAGCGGCGGTCGCAGAAGACACGCTGCGGCGGGTCCTCACGCACCCCACGTCGTCATCGGGAGATCGGGCGTGTGCCCAGACGATTCTCGCGGCGCTGGTCCAATGGCGACACAACCCCCAGGTGTCCGTCATGACGGCCGAGCGTGCACTCAACGACCTTGCCGATGCGGATGGTGTTGAGATCCCGATGGTGCTGAATCTGACCGATTCCCAGTCGCTCGAGACGATCGCCTTGATTTCAGGTGGTCGAGCCCACTTCCTTACTGGGGACTTCGACGAGGCGAGAGCCTGGCTCCGGCGGGGGCTCGCCTCCGCGGGAGCGGCATACTCGGTCTGGAGGGTGAGCGGGCTCGGCTCCCTCGGGTTGCTTGAAGCGTGGTGCGGCAATATCGATTTCGCGGAAGAGTTGGCCGCCGAGGCGCTCACCATTGCCCAAGAGACCGGCACCTTGGCACATCCCGCGATGGCAGACGCCTATCTTGCGAGGACGCTGGCCCTCCTCGAACGTGGCCAACCTGCTCGGGCCGCATTGTCGTTGCACGAAGGCACCCTGCGAGCCGAGAGGAACCGACGCGTCCAGCTGATGTGGATCAGTCGCCTTGAGCTCGCCTTGCTCCAAGCCGCTTCTGGTAACTCGAACGAGGCGACCGCGACGATCCTCGACTCACAGAGCGAAATAGGGGGGCCTCCACCACCGGTGGTTGCTGACCGGATGCTCGCCCTTCGTGCCCATCTTCTGCGTCTCAACGGCTCCGCCGAGCGGGCCCGTCGCTTCGCACAGGACGCAGAGGCTCTGACCTCAGCAACGTTCGAGGGCGCGGCTGCAGCGCTCACGTTGGGGGAGGTCGGCCTTGCCCGCAAGCTTGTCAATGAATCACCAACAATGCTCGACTCCACCGAACCACTCATCACGGTGGAACGTCTGATTCTGTCCGCTTGGGCATCCGAGGTCGAAGGTCAAGAAGACGACGCAGTAGGACATCTCGCTGAGGCGATGGTGGTTGCCGAACAGCACTCGTTGGTGGAGGTATTCCTGCGGGCCGGTCCCGCCATCGTCCGCCTGATGATGGGCCTGACGGACATAAATTCGGGATTTCGCAACGTCGTTTTGAAGCGGGCACGGGAGGCAATGTCGCCATCGTTGGGTAACGACCTTCCAGACCCGCTCACGAGGCGCGAGCTCGAACTTCTCTCGTACCTCCCGAACCGCCTCACCCACGCCGAGCTGGCCGAGCAGTGTTTCGTCTCAGTCAACACGATCAAGACTCATATGGCCCGGATCTACCGCAAGCTTGATGTTGCCAACCGCAACGATGCGATCGTACGGGCTCGAGGACTCGGGTTGATCTGACCGTTGTGAGCTCTCGGCCGCGATGCGGATCCTTGGAATGAAAGGCCAGTGAGGCACAC
>Ga0182024_10008680_pt1 | contig 21298 bp, 26 predicted proteins | sample P32metaG_FD_120480 | JGI IMG/M metagenome (GOLD analysis project Ga0182024, IMG submission 120480) | Permafrost microbial communities from Stordalen Mire, Sweden - P3-2 metaG (Illumina Assembly) | ecosystem: Environmental > Terrestrial > Soil > Wetlands > Permafrost | place: Sweden: Stordalen...
CCCGAGGGATGTGCAGTAGCGGTGCCAGGCCCAGAGAAATCGGAGCCTGGAGGTTTCATGCGAGCTTCTGCGAGAAGCACCGTTGCCTTTACTATTCTTTGTGCGGCGATGCTTAACACCGTCAGCGCTTTAGTTCAAACTTTACCGTGACGACGACGTGTGTGCCGATGGCTTTTCCGTCAAGCTTGGCCGGTTGATAGACCCACTGGCGGACAGCATTCATGGCCGCGAGGCGCAGGCTCATGGGTCCGGAAAGGGCTTTGGTTTCGGTTACTTTCCCGGCTTCGTTCACCAGAGCGTCAATCTTCACCTCGCCCGCGTCACCGCGCTCCGCAGCAATCTGGGGATAGAGCGGCGGCGCGGACTTCAGCAAGTGCGCCTGCTGGAGGACGCTGCTTGGCGGCGCAGGAGTAACCGCAGCCGGCGCGGGAGGAGGCGCCGGAACGGAATTGGCTTCAGTGCCGCCGGGCAAAATCGAACCAAGCGCGTTGTTCTGGAGGCTTGTGGACGCCCCAGAAATTTCGCCAATTGCGTCGGGTGCGGAGGTTGAGTTCGAACGCGCCGGGGTCGCGACCGGGGTTGCAGGCGCACCGCTCCTTGCCAGGATGGACTGGCGGCGAGGGGTCTCGTTTGACGTGTCGTGTGGCGCTCTGCCGTTGGTCACACCTACAGCCGTCACAGTTGATGCGGAGCTGGTGTGATGCAATGCACTGGGATCCAGTGGCGCCGGGGACGCCGGAACTTCTGCGGACTTGGCCGGTGGATTCGCAGGCGAGGTCGCGGCCGTGCTAGCGCCTTCTGAAGGATTCACAGCAATAATCGGGGCGGTGGTGGAAAGCTGCGCCGCGGTGATCTGTGGGGCGGGACTCCCAGGTGACAGCTTCTTGAAATACCAGCGGTAAGCGCCCCCCCCGATTCCCATACATGCCAATGCCACAGCCACACCCGCAAGCATCCACTTCCAACCCGAATTCGGCGCAACGCGGTGGACGCCCTTCCGCGGCGATAGCTCACCTGCCGAAACTTCCGGCTCCGCGGCGCGTCCGGGGCGCGATGTGATACTCAAATCAAATAGCGGATTCAGTTTTCGCGTCTGCGCGACGGACAGTACCGCCGTAGCGGGTGAGTGTGCTGGTGCCTTTTTCTCCGCCAGTGCGGCGGCGTTGTGTTCGATCGAATCCGCGATCGCGAGAGGCACCGCTACTCGCGGAATGTCCAGCGGGTTACCGACTGGTGAAGCTTTTGGTGTGACGCCGCCGCCCGAAATACTCCCGTTCGCACCCTTTGGGCTTGGGGTGGCGGCCGGATGGGGCGCGGCTAGGCCGGGGCCTGTGGTCTTCGAGGCCGGCGCGGCATTGGAAGTATATGCGGCTTCATCGCGCGGTTTTGCAGGCTCGGCCGTCGATTTTGTGGAAGGGTGCGGCAGCGACGAAAATGCAGCGTCGAGCGCCCTCTTCATCAGCTCTGCATCTCCTGCCGATGGCGGAGCAGCCTCCGGCGCGCTTGGATGTGCGGGGGAAGCCTTCTCGGGCGCGGATTGCTTTGTAGGAACCGGCGCACTCGGCTCACGCTTCAGCGAGGCTGCGGCCTCGACGTTTGCGTGGCCGGTGGAGAAATCAACTCCCCAGAAGCCATCCGCTGGCTGCGCAAACTCCACTTCAACGTAACCCTTTGCGCTGCCGATGTTCTTGGGTACCACCACGCACGGCGTTTCCTGGTTTGTGCACAAATTCTTGAGGATCAGGAATTGTCCGGGCGCAACTTCTTCCGAAATGCGCAACACGCCGCCCTCTACGAACACGAGCACGGTGCGCGTCTCTTCGACAAACTGCTGTGGGAGTTGGTGGCCTGAGGCGCTGCGCGACCCTTGCACCGTGACCGGAATCTCAATCGCGACCGGGTGCGACCGATGCGTCTCCCCTGGCCTGCCAACGGGTGTAGGCGCCGAAACGGGAGGATCAATTGTCCGCGTGCTCATGGTTGCTCCGCCCACCCAACCGATGGGGCGCCTCGTCTAACAGGAGCTATGCGGAAATTCTCACAAACCGGCCAAACCTTAGCTATAGGACCAAGGTACCAGCGGCAGGCTTTTGGCACGGCGTTCCCACGAAGGTCTGTAGCGCTCCGTCGCTGCCCGTATCAAATGTAGGCCACTTCTCTACGCCACTTCGCGAACGTGGTATGGCGGGCAATCTATACTTACACGCGACAAATTCTGCAAGAAGCCAACTGCGTCCATCTATCCCAGCATTGAAGACCATGGCGCCATCGGCAACATGCACACCATGGCCTGCCTGCGACGGACGGCACTCTCGATTGGCTCTACATGCCCCACGTCACGATGGTGCGCCTCTAATCGCGGAGGACCCAGGATTTCCCGCTTGTCGGGTCAGTTACCTGACCCGTCCTTATCTGTCCCTCGTGCCAGTTGGCAAGCCATCAGGCGAAGCCCATGATGCGTAGCAAGTGCGCCAAGGTCAAAGATCCAGCGGTACATCGGGGCGCCATTTATCGGGGGAATAAATTGATAAAGAGTATGAAAGCAGCTCTGATCCTCGGGATGTTGACTCTCGTTGCCGGTATTCCAGCGTCGGCCCAATTCCAGAGCCAATTGCAATGTACCGGCAGCCAAAATGCGGCCGTACAGTGCTTTGTGTCGAATGCGGTCTCTACTCGCCTAACGTCGATTCCCAGTGGCATGACCCTGGCACAGTACCAGGCCTATGGCGTTGCAATCTCGAAAACGTTCCAAACGCCAACCCTGCTGGTGTTTCTGATCGGAATGACCAGCGCGGCCGCGGATGCCTTGCCTCCTACAAATGCGCAGGGCAACGCGGATCAGTCCGCACAGAACAACGCGGTGAACGCCGTGGTAGCCGCCGGGCTGAAAGATGCACTTTTTACTCTGCCTTCCGGGGTTTCACTCACGCAGTTGCAGCAAATGGCGCGCGAGATGACCGGACAGGTCGCCCAGAATAGCGGCTTGGTGATTTCGCCGGGAGCGCTGCTCCGCACGCTCGATTCGTACATTGTCAGCTCCACCAGTGCCTCCAGCGGCGCAACTGGGACCGTGAATTGGCTTGAAGTGACGAATGGATTGTCAACTCTGGTGAACAACTTGATGTCAACAGGACTGATGAAATTGCCCACGGGCATCAGTTTGGGCGACGTGAAGCAGTTCGCGCTTGACGTTTGCACTGCCATTGAACAGTACAAGCAGGCCACGCAAAAAGCGCACCTCTAGGAACCAACGCGGTGCATCCCGGGAGCCACGCTGCGTGAGGTCAGCCTTCAAAGTGACCGAATAGATTGTTCAAAGACTCGGCGAGCGTGGGATGAGCGAAAACGGCATCCTTCAAGACGGCGTATGGCAGTTTCCCCATCATCGCGATCTGTATTTGCGCCATGATCTCTCCGCCTTCAATTCCGAGCACGGCAGCGCCGAGAATCTGGCCCGAAGATGAGTCAACGACGACTTTCATGAACCCGCGCGTCTCGTCCACCTCCAAAGCTCGCGCGACGCTGCTCATGGACATTTTGGCCACGCGAATCGCGTGGCCCTGCGCCTTCGCCTGCTTCTCGGTGATTCCTACGCGCCCGAGCTGCGGATCAATGAACACGGTGTAAGGAACCAAACGGTTCGCGGTCGTCGCGCTTCCCTTTTCGATCACGTTCGTTCGAATGACGCGGAAGTCGTCATACGAAATGTGCGTAAACGCCGGGCCGCCATTGATGTCTCCGAGAGCAAAAACGCCGCTCACGTTCGTCTCCAGCTTTTCGTTGACGCGAATGAATCTCCGGCTGTCCGTTGCTATGCCGGCGGCTGCGAGATGCAGCGTATTCGAATTCGGGGCGCGTCCCGTGGCAACCAATAAATGTGTGCCCTCGATTGTGCGCGACTTTCCGGCCGCGCGCACTCGCAGCAATATTTTTGACTTCGAGCGCGAAACCCGGCCGGCATGAGCGTTCAACAGAACCTGAATGCCATCCTCTTTCAAGATCCCGGCGACGGCCTCGGCGACGTCCTTGTCTTCGCGGCGGAGCAATTGAGCGCCACTCTGTACGATGGTGACACGGCTGCCCAGACGCCGGAACAACTGCCCGAATTCGAGTCCGACATAACCGCCGCCCAGCACCAGCAGATGCTTGGGTGCCTCGCCTAACTCCATGATCGAAGTGCTGTCCAAATACGGCGCTTCCTTCAAACCTTCGAGTTCGGGGACTGCCGGCCTGCATCCCGCGTTGATGAAGATTCGATCGGCCGTCAGCGTGCGCTCGCCACACTTTCGCAACCGCACTGCGAGCGACTTCGGCCCCGTGAATGCCGCTTGGCCGTAGATCAAATCGAGGCCCGGCGTTTCCGCAATGCGCTTTTCGCTGCCGCCGCGAAAACTCTTCACGATGTCGCGCTTGCGCTTTCTCACGCGCTCCATCGCGATGCGAACGGCGCCGGTGTTCACGCCGTAGTCTGCGCCGCGGCGCGCAAGGTAGGCCACACGGCCGCTCGCGATCATCGTCTTTGTGGGAGTGCAGCCTTCGTTGATGCAGGTGCCACCTACATGTTCACGTTCCACCAGTGCGGTGTGCATCCGCGCGGCGGCCAGCGCTTGGCTGAGCGGCGCGCCTGCCTGGCCGGAGCCAATCACGATGGCATCGTAATGTTCGGGAGTACTCATGCACGCCTCACAAGAAAAAACCGCGAGTGGAAGAAATAGCTGAGCGCGTGAGCCAGCGATCAGAACCGCGAAAGAACCCACAGCGAGCCGCCGATGGTCACAAGGTCTTCCAATAGGGCGACGGCGAAGTCCGGCGTGCCGAGCGCCCTCACCAGCCGCGTGCGCACCTGATATCCGCCAAACGTGCCCACAAGCGCGCCCGAAATCCCCAACACGGCTCCCAGCAGAGCTCCCTGCGTGGCCGCAATAGCAAGGCACGCGCCCGTCAATGCGCCCATCAGGCAGCGGGCAATTACGCCGGGCGGAGCCGTTCGCGGAGGAGTCTTTGGCAGCTTGTCGTTCACGAGCTCCGCCACCGCGAGCAAACTGAAAATCGCGACGGCGGGCACGCTGCCGATAAGCGCGAACGGACGCACTAGCCGCAGCCAACCCAGATGCGCGGCCCATGCGGTCACCGCGACCGGGGTCAGCGAACGCAGACCCGTAAGAAGACCGATCAGGAACGCAAGAAAAAGAACATGAGTGGGGGTCATAGCGCCCCGACTCTCACACTAGCCCGGTTTCTTGTCAATTGAATCCGTCGCTGCACACCGACGGCGCCAAGAAACCGTGTGTATCGAATCTTGATTGATGATTCCGGGTGATTACCGCAAAATGCTGCGGTGACTGCTTTATTTTCGCGGCGTATGTTCCTGGCATTGGCGGGTGGTATCGTAGCGATTCCGCAGCCAATTCTGGCAGAGGGAGAAACCCCGCCGATGCTGGACCACATCCTGCTGGGTGTAAGCGATTTGGACGCGGGGATTGCGTTCATACAAGGGAAGTCGGGTGTGCAGCCAGTCTTCGGTGGTTCTCATCCGGGTGCGGGCACACGCAACGCGCTGATAGCGCTCGGGACCGAGCGCTATCTCGAGGTCATCGCGCCCGATCCGCAGCAGAGCGCAGCGCCAACTGCTCTCCACGCTGGGCTGGCGGAACTGCATGCACCGAAATTGATCGGCTGGGCTGTTCACACTCACGACATCGCAGGCGCAGCCGCGAGATTGAGCAAGGAAGGCATCGCCGCCGATGGTCCGCTGGATGGCTCGCGTAAGCGGCCGGATGGCGCAATGCTTCACTGGAAAACATTGCGGCTCAAGGACGACTCTGAAGGGCTGCTGCCGTTCTTCATCGAATGGGGAGAGGACACTACGCATCCGTCGGTGGACGCGCCAAGCGGATGCCGGCTGGTGTCTTTGACCGTGGCAAGCGCGCATCCAGAGGCGCTTCGGGAGACATTTCGCCGCATGGGCGTCGAAGTGGCCGTCGAGATGGCCCCTGCGCAAGAGTTGCGCGCCAGAATTGCGGGCCTGCACCGGGAGTTCGCGTTAACGTCGTAGGTCTGTAAACACGGCAAGAGAAGCCCTTTGGCCGTGCGCTACTTCTCGTGCTTTAGCTCCACCACCATTACTTCGATAGGCTTGTCGCCTGCGTTCACATCGGCGTGCATCGTGTTCGGCGGATTTGCAGGCAGCCAATATGCTTTACCTGTCTCCCAGACATGCTGCTCGCTTGCGCCGCTTTGCTCGACAATCTTCATCGCGCCGCCACTCAGCGCAATAATCACGCGCGGATGGTCGTGCCGATGCATGGTCAGCGGCGCGTTCGGGAGCACCAGGGACTTCCACACCGTCACATCTTCATTTTCAAATTGCGGGAAGCGCTGCGTTTGAGCTTCGCTCTGTTGCGAACCCATCACGGCGAACGGCCCTAACGCCATCACTGCCAGCACCAAACCACGGATCAACAATGCTTTCATGTGTGCCTCCGGCGGCTGATGAACCAACCGTACATCTGCCCCAAGTCACACGCAGAATCGAGATGCGTGCGGCGATCTGATGCTGCTACCATGCACGCACCCTTGAGGCCAAGGCCTCCGGCTAGGAGCCGTCCATGCGCTTAGTTGCCTTCGTCGTTCTAGCAGCTCTTTCCGCGGCCTCGATGCCCGCCCAATCGGTTCCTGCGGCGATCTTTACCGATCCTCCCGTTGACGCCGCGCACCCGGCAAATATGACCGTGCTGCACATCCCAAGCCACGGCGTGCTGATCAATGGCGTGGTCTACCAGCCGTCCGGAGCCGGGCCGCACCCGACGCTCGTCATCTGCCACGGCTTGCCCGGAAACGAAAAGAACCTCGATCTCGCGCAGGCAGTCCGGCGTGCAGGCTGGAACGGTGTCACCTTCAATTACCGCGGCTCGTGGGGCAGCCCTGGTGTCTTCCGCTTCGCCCAGAACCTCGAGGATGCCGACGCCGTCCTCGCCTATCTGCGCGACCCGGCAAACGCCGCGCGGCTTGGCATTGACACGCGACGCATCGCAATTGCCGGCCACAGCATGGGCGGATGGGTGGTTGTGCACACTGCCGCACACGATCACGGGTTGATCGGTGCGATCTTAGTCTCTGCGGCAGACATGGGCAGCCTCGGCGAGGCGCCGCGCGAACGTCTTGTGCCTGAAATGGCGGACAACATGGAGGGCCTCGCCGGCGTCACCGCCGAGAGCATGGCCGACGAGTTGCGGGCCCACGCCAAGGAGTTTCGATTTGAAAACGCTGCGGCAGGCCTGAGCCAGACTCCGCTTCTGGCGCTCACGGCCGACGATGGCCTTGCGCCGCACACGGACGCGCTCGTGCACGCCATCGCAGCGCAGGGCGGGCATAAGGTCACCGTGATGCACGTCGCCACCGATCACGGTTGGTCAGACCACCGCATCGCGCTCGAAAGCACGATCATTACTTGGCTCGCTGCATTGCCGTAACGGAGCAGGCCAGTGCGAAGAGGCTAATCTATTGAAAACAGGTGGTGGGCCGCGCAGGACTTGAACCTGCAACCCGCTGATTAAGAGTTGCGCTCGAACGGAAAATAAATCAGTTACGCCGATTGCTACTAATCGCGATGACTTGCTGTTAACTGCTGTGTGTTCAACTGATACGAACGCTTGCATCGCAATCAGTGACACTCAGTCGGGGTTGCTGGTAGGCACAAAATTGGGCACACCGCGGTCACACGAACAAACTGTTCTTATGCCGGTCCCGGATACCCTCAAATCGCGGTTCTGGCGTAGCACACGTAGCAAACTTCACCCGCCACGTCTTGATTCATAATTCGATAGCGCGTACTCTCGCCTGCGAAATACTGAGAGGTGACATTTGACCGGCTCGTTCAACTCCGCCGCAATCGCGTCAATGCTTGGCGGGATTCACACCGCGATCACGACCGCCGAAGAAGCCAGAAATAACTATTCTGACGGGCAAGATGCAGAAGGCCTGGAAACAGCAGGCTACTTTGTCGAACGTGCTCTCATTCAGACATTGATTCTTCTCGACGCCCTGGCTTTGACTGAGACCTATAAAGCGGTCGCCGAACTCAAGAATGAGGCCAAAGAGGACTATTCGAAAGTCGTAGAGCATGACGGAGACTTATATTTGTCTTGGATTTCTCCCCTTCGCCACTACCTAACCGCAATCGAGAGTGCGTTTGAAACCGCGGGCGTCAAAAGCATCACGAAAGACGTAATAGAGATATTGAGAGGCTGTCAGTATGCGATCCTAGATAAGAATTGCTTCAAAGAGCCTCCCGCTGAGGAAGCTGACGTTCATGCGCGTATTGAAGCGGTCCTTCGATGTATTTTCCCTGATCTTCGACACCAGCCGTCTATATCGAAGCCCATCAAAAACTTTAAGCCGGATACGGGTTTGCCGAGCATCGGAGTGCTAATCGAATATAAGTTTGTGTCGAGCCCCGAAAACGTGGCAACAGTTTCGGACGAATTACTCGCAGACACCCGTGGATACATCTCGAAAGAATGGACCCAATGCATATACGTGATCTACGAAACTGGGCGATTTCGCACCGAAGCGCAATGGAATAGTCACTTTCAGGCTTGTGAGGTTCCTTCGAACGCGAGAGTTATCGTAATTTGTGGCGAAGAGCCCCAAAGCAGACGCACGAAATCCCGTCTCAATGCTTAATAATCAGCACTGACACCCCAGGTGCGCTTTCAAGATCACGCTTAAACTCAGCCTCGTCGCGGATTATTCCCAAATCGTATACGACGTAAAGCTGACGGTCGTACTTCGTAGCATATACTCGGATGTCAGCATTGATCTCGTCTACCAGAGATTTGGTTTCACTATTAGCCTTCAGGAGTTTGACTTCAAGACACAGATTCAATCGCGGAATGATGAAATCAGGAATAGACTCCTTCCCGGATGCTTTCACCCGCCCCGTCTCTCTGTCATAGCCTATTCCTTTCGCCATACTCCGACCAACAAACAGAGACTCAACGCCATTTTGGATTTCAGTTTCTCTCACAGGAGTTGCGAAGACAGTTCTGCGCAAATTCGCTTGGATAAAATCGCTTAGGTTATGCGTCTCGTCTTCCGCGTAACCAATTGTCCCTTCCACAAGTGATTTGAGAAGGGCCGTATTTGAATACGCAGCGTCAAAATACTCCTTTTGCTGTGGCCATGTGGTGTCTGCGCTCCCTTTGATTTTGTCGAGTGGAAACTCGTCCAGGATGGCTGCATTTGCCAGGAGGGGTGCGGCCTGTCTTACCAGCTCGTTGTATTTGCGGAGAAACGTTTTATAGCTGCTGTATCGCCCGATGTTTGCGGACTCGCCACTTACGGTAGTCGCACTGTAGCGCATTGCTTCTAGAAGGGCGGTAGCATTGCTCAAGAGCTGCTTCAATTGGTCTTTTCGATGGTCATTCATCCGATGGCCTATAGACCTCTCATCAGCGAAGGCAACTTCGGCTCCACCTTCAAATCTCGTCCTTGGTCCGATTCGCTTCCGACAGCCGATTGATGAGGGCCGGTGTCGAGTCAGCCAGATGATCCATGAACTGCCCTATCGTATAGAGCTTCTTCTTGCAAGTTGCTGCACCCTGGAACGACCAAACCGTCTTCACTGAAAGTTTCCCAGTCGTGGCGTCGTATTTTGAATTGGATCGCCGCGATTAGGTTCGATTTTTGCAACGCGCTAAACCTCGGTTTTCAGCATATCTACGTTTACTTCTTGCTGTCTTTCTCCGATATAGTTTCCCCCAAGGTTGCGGTTAACGCCGTATCAGAGTCTGCCCAATCGAGAGCATTTCCAGTCAAAATATTGCGGAGTGGAGTAGGGCCAGCCGATAAATATCTAGCCGACGAATAAGCGCTTAGGGCTAGGTTGCCATACGGAGACCGCTGTAGAATTTCACTTATTTCAGAAATTTGTGCCTTTGCCAATTCCGCATTGTTTCTTTCTGCGCGGGCGATTTCGAGTATCTCCGCTACCATATCTTCAATCGGACGCTGTTTTGCGACTGGTTCACTCAATGTCGGCATCTTTGCCATTTCGCTTTCCAGCTTAGGCCACCACACATCGAAGCCTTTGTTCAAGACTATCTCGCTCACGGGACTCTTGCTCACTGCTCTGTTAATTGTTTGGACGAGCTTCAACGTATCCGCTCTATCTGGGTTCGTTGCCTGAAACATAGCAAGGGGACCTGTTATGTCTTGAAACTTGAGACCGCCTAATAGATACGTGCACAAACGGGTCTTGTCGTCGATGGTTTTGGCTAAAGCGCCCGCTTCGTAGTGAATCCAAGGAGCGTCAAGATTGTCGGAAGCTAAACAGAATATCCCGACTTTCATAGCGCTCAACTTGGCGCTGATCTCAGGTAACCCGCGAGCACCCTTGTCGATGTCGGCTGAAATAAAAGGCCTCGCTGCATGAACTACCTGTGGCAGCCATTCGTGGATCGCATCGCCGACCCATTTACTTCTATCGCCCGACCAGCTTATGAACACGTTGTAGTCGTCGCTCATTTCGCTCACCCCCGCATAGCCTCTTTCAATCGTCAAACAGCGAAGTCTGAATCCTCATTCTGCGACCTCGCTCTAGCTCTGGCAACCCTGAAGCGTACCAAATATCTCTGAACTGCTCGATTGTCGCGATAGTACGTGTGTATTGGAAGCATTGGTATAAAATCGGTTGTATGTTCGAATGGGTTAAGTATCGGTGGACGCTATTGTCTCTGGACTGGCAAGAGAGAAAACTCGAAAAAGAGTATGAAGCCGTAGCTCGGACACCCGCAGCCAAGAAAGATAACATCCTGATTGATAACTGGTACGACTCTCGGTATCGCGATTACAGAGAACTAGAACTTTCGCGAACCCAAGCGATTTCGAGAGCGCTCTTGCGGGAGGCGGATGAACTTCACCTTCCACGACCGAATCATAACGAGGCAGCAAAATGGGTGAAATGGCAGCCTGAGGATGATCGCCAAGACCCAATTACGGGCTTGCTTAGCCCTGAAGGAATGACTGAGCTGCGTCAGGCAATACGTCGCGAGCGAAAAGAACGTCGAGAGGCCTTCGAGTTTTGGCTGAAGGCGATAGGAGGAGTCATCTTGGTTTTGACTGGGTTGGTCGGGGCGCTGATTGGTTTGCTTTCGATTGCTAAACCCAAGTGAATCGGGCGGGGATAGATTTGAAGGAAAAACAGACGTGGGTAGGAAACAACATGAGGCGATGACTACTACAGTGTGGTACGTCGAGCATTCTCAAACCTGCCGCTGGTCTTTCTCAGCCCAGCGGTCATCGGGTAAACTTTTGTGGACGGGCGTTTCGTGATTTTGAATGCGATCTTCGTTGAGGTGAATCGACAACCACGCGAAGAAAATTCCAGCGCAACACACGGCGACCGCGAACAACATAACCCCTAGCATCGCTTGGCGTGCTTGGCTCATCGGTGCGCCTTACGCCGCGAAGAACACGGCGGGCGACACTTTGAACCGTTCACTCAGTTTTGTGATTTGGTTCACGTTAAGTTGTCGCTTGCCGCTGAGAATGACCGATACGATGCTCTCGCCGCCAAGCAGGGGCGCGAGGTCTTTGTGTTTAAGATTGTTTGCAGCTATTAGTTCCGTCAGCACTTCAATGGGGGACGCCGCTCGAATGGCGTAGTGTTCTTCTTCATATGCTTCAATCAGAACGGTCAATAGCTCGGCGTACTTAGCCGCCGCGGCGGATAATTTGGGCATCCGTTCCAATTTATAGAGCGTCTCCGTGTAGACATCAAGTTGCCTATCAGATGTGATAGGTCCAGGCGCGGAGAATCCATCAATGTCGTATTTTTCAATCGTCGCAGTTGCACTCATCTTTCCATTTCTCCCGGTCGTAATCAGAGTGCGTCAAAATCGCTCTGATGAAAACCTTTTTCGTTTTGTACTTTACCCAAGATACCAACCTGCACTTGTTATACTGGATGTTGAAAACAACACACTCGCCAACTTTGTCGGCGTTGCTAAAAGTCTGCCGCACTTCTACGAAGTTTGCCCAGTTAACTTGCTTGTCTTTGACTATCTGGTACCACGCGGCCAGCGAAGCCTCCCACTCTGGATGTTCTTTGCTGGCTTCCTTAATCTTCTTCCGACTGATGACTCTCACCGACGAATCTTAGCAAATTGCTAAGTCGCTGTCAAGACCTAAAACAGAGTGACTTCCCGGCATGATTCTAGGCGCCCAAGAAGTCGGCACTGCGCCGAGTGCGCTCAGTTCGAGGAGGAGAGCCCCGAACAAGGTCGTGGTTAATTGTCGTCCAGCCCAGCATCAAGGGCTTTGCGGAAACTCGGGTCCGCCAAGCATTTCGCTTGAATCTCGGCGGCGGATGCCGAACGGACGAATTTGCGTAGCGAGTCTTTGGTGATGCCTGCGGGCACGATTGGTTGGCCGTGTTGAACGGTGGCACCAGTTCCGATGAATCTACTGCCGCCGTGTCGAAGTTCTGCCGATTCGTTTGGTTTGATTTCTCCCTGTTCAACAAGGTCGCGGTAAGCTGCGCCAAGCGTGGTAACGGTTGCAGTCAATTCGTGGCCCTGTAACCAAGCGGCCATCTTCTGTCCGTTTTCCTCAGTCAGTTCGCAAGTCGGGTTCAGACTCCGAAAAGATGTGAAGGCGCGCTTGATGCTGTCAGCATTTTGTCGAGCCCTCAAATCGTCCTCGTGCTTCCCGCCGTCGAGCATAGAGCCCTGCAAGATTTTTCTGCGGTCTTCAGGGTCTGCGTATGAATTTAGGAACTCCTCGCTCGAAAGCGAATTCAGATGCTTGCGGTCCGCGGCATCGCGTTTCCCTGCTGTCGTGAGCGCGGGGCTCAACATATCGGGCAAATCTTGACGAGCCAGGAGCGCTTGGCCAGAATAACAGACGCCATCTTCAGCCATGAGAATCAACCGTCCAGCCTTCCCGCAAAATTCGAAACTCGCAACCCACGAGCTGAACGCTCTCGGGTCTAGCTGCGAGTTAGAAATCCACGCCATAACGGTATCGAAATTGTGACGCACCGATTCAACCGTTCGGTCGGCGCGGAATTGCGGGTACGCCTCACCAAATTTTGTTGCTGCGACGGTAACCTCTTTGTGAAACTCCGCGGCGTCTTCGTCCAAGCCCTCCACGGAGCTATTCCATGGGTGGTCCTTCAGGTAATTGTGTACCTCGTTCTTCGCATTTTCTTTACGATTCTTCGCGACTCTGGCAACTAACGCCGCCTGCGAATCTTCACATTTTTGCCAATTCGCAGAATTCGCGCCCAAATGCCACATCGCAAATCCGGGCTCCGCGTCCGGCGCCTTCATAATCTCAAGCTCTTCGTGGAGTAGCGGTCTCACAGTAAGCGACGAGACATCGTGTCCCATACGCACCAGCTTGGCTCGAACTTCGCCGGGGGTATCGTTGTAGCGGCACTGCACGGGCTGGGCTTTTGATGGTTCTGGTGCAGTCTTGCGAATCTTCGTGTAATCGAATCTCATTGTTGCTCTCCTATTTATTCATTTGTGCTGCAAGTCAGGGTCTGTATCCCTGGCACTTCTTGGAAAAGGCTTCGTCCTCAAGCATCAAGGCAAGCTCCGCGGGCGAAATCCGTTTGAGGTCTGCTACCCAGTCGGGAGGATTGTCCGAGGTCTCCGCCACTTTCTGAGCGTGACGATAGTAGGCAGCGTGTACCGCTAAGTTTGGGTCTATCCCAACGTGCTCGCCAGGTGCGGGAGTATTGCGAAAAACGCGGCCATACGACGGATGATTTTGGTCCATTGAAGTCACTTCGGTTGTAACGACTGGCCCGGGCCGCGGTCTGTTGGTGAGCCCGTGCTCAACGCAACGCCGTGCTGGCGGCTAGCGCGAGCATCCTGTACGGCCTGTGCGTGGTTCTCACCGGCTTCCCGCATTGCTGCGACCTTTGGTCCAACCGTCAACCCTTGAGCTTTTCGAGCGTTGTATCTCTTCTCGCGGGCTTCAGTAAACTCGCGGTCGTGCTGTTCCCGCAGTTCTTGTAATGTCCGCGGTCTTGTATCTACTACGGGCGCCGCGTCTTCGTAACGGAGAACGTCCACGCAGAAACCTAAAGCGGGTAGAGCCTCGGGATTGCGGAAGCAAGCGGGCAGGTCTTTGCCTGCGGCGTCTTTACTACCTGCGCCTACTTCTACCCAGTGCTGAGTTTTGTCGTTATTGGATAGGTAGATTTCGGCTTTCATCTCTGAACCGTTGCGCCGAAGGACAACAACATTCGTCGCCGTTTTGGTTAGTTCGGTGATTGCAGATAATGGCAACCAACGCCGCTTCTCGTTTTCTTCAAGCATAAGTATTTTCTCCTGTTTGTTTTGTTTAATCCGCGGTCATTAACTCGCCTTGCCGCGGCGGGATTAATTGCGAATGAATCTGATTGCCGCGGATTGCCCACTTTGTCGCCGCCGTTTGGGCGGGAATGATACGCAGCGGTTCGCCGTATCCATACGCAACGGCTTCCGCTTTTGCCTCATCTTCATTTTCGGCGTAAAGACTGAGCAAAACATTGTTTGCGAATGCGAGGATAAAGTTAGTCTTCACGAGGGTTTCCTTTTGGCGAGCTTCGAGGTGCCGAGCTTTGTCGCCCGGTCTACGGGCTCTTCTTCCACTTTTGAGTAACGGAGTCCTTTTAGTTCAGGCGCAACGTCGTCTCCAGCGGGCTTGTAGCGGAGACCCTTGAATTCAGGTGGCTCAGCAGTCTTTTGCAATGCGCTGAGTGGTTCGTGTTTTGGTTTAGTCATAAGATTCCTTTGATGGTTTTCTCTTCCGTGCCGCATTTCTCAGCGGCAAAATTGGTTTTGGCTTGGGTACGAGGCTACGTAACTTCACAGACTGGAAATGCTTTTTGTCTATCTCCTTCAATTTCTGAAATGCAAAATCTTCTTTGGAAACCATCGCTAACCTTTCAAAGGCGAAATTCTAATGTCGGCGGTGTTGCGTCGCGAACGGGTGTTGCGCTGACGTGTTGTACCCCCATCGCGACTCGCAAGTTATGAAACTCAACAACGTGGTCCCACTCAACGCGGTCACCTTTCCGAAAGACGGTGCCTGCCACAAAACTGTCCATCTGTATGAGCAAAACCTCGCCGTTACTGGTGCAAAGCCTTCCGCCGCGGTCCAATTTGTGGAAGGCAATCACCGTGCCAAAATTCGTCTCGTCAGCCATCGAATCCTCCTATTGAATTCAGCTTCGGTATGGAGTGCGTGGGTAGGAAAACAACCATGCGATGCAACACCGAAGCGCTCTCATCGCGCTCCAAGCAATTGCGCCCAGAACGCCCGATTCAAGGTTCGCTAATTTCAGCGAAGCCGGGCGGTCAGCGCAAAACTTTTACAAAAGTATGCCGCGGTTTACGTTGAACGAGAAGCCGGAGGCTTCCTTTGGCGAGCAAATCGCGGCTTGGCTCCGAATCGCCGAACACGGAGCTGACTAATAGCGTTAAATAGCGTTAAATAGCGTTAGACAACGGGGTTTGCGGATTCTGCAAACGGGCGGACATTCACAGCGATTCTGTGATTTGCAAACTGCCGCGGCGAGAACGAGACCTGCTCCCCAACTCGGAGATTCACCTTTGGCGGAACACCATCTGTTTGCACGAAAAATTCATCTTCCATATAAGCGATACGCCCGAGGCGGTCGCGGCGGCTCCAATACACGACTTGCCCTACTAAAGTTGCTTCGTCCACAAGTGCCTCCTAATTTTTATGGAAAATTTTGAGATGCCCTGGTCAGTCAGGAGCAACGGCTAGGCCGCGCTGTGGCCACGGTGAAAGACAAAAGGGTCTTTCAAGCGGGCCGATTCGAGGACGGTTTGAGACTCGGGCGGTTTTGAGTCGTTTTAGCGTTTCACGGCAAACCCCGTTTATATTGGCTTTTTGCCCTACTTCCGCAAACCGCCCTAAAAGGTGGTGTATCCCCACCATGTCGGGAATAACTGTAAAATGACCCCTTCAATCGTCAATGTTTATGCGGGTCGTAGAATGGTGAAAACAGTTTGGAGGGACAACACGGACATTTGGACGCTGTTTTGTGGTCTAGCGATTATTTGGGACAATTCTGGGTCCGTAACTGCCTTACTTTGCAACACCGTTTTCGTCGCAAATTGTCCCATTTAATCCAGCCCGCAGGTCGCTCTCGCTTGGCAGCAATACGCCAATCCCGCGCGTTAAAAGCGGGTTAGCCCTATGCCACCGTTTCTTGCATTTTTCCGCGTGAAAGTCCTGATTGGCGCGCACCGCAAGGAAGCGCGTTCCACACTGTTTGCAAACCTTAAACTTGCGCGGCACTGTTGGCGCCTTGCCGCCGCAGGCTTGAATCCATGCACTCGCCTTCCCTTCCGCAGCGTCGCTGATTTGTTCACCAGAATAGCGCGGGACATTCGCGGGCAATCTAGAATCGCCGCGGGCATTGAGATATTCGCGGACAGCTTTGCCGCCGCAAGGTAGGTCTGTGCTCAATATCATTGGATTCCTTTTCTGATTTATGATGAATGATTGCTCACGAACTTTTAAACAGGGCGGACGTGTTCCGCCGAATACAGAACTCGCTCACCGAAGGAGAATTCTTTGGGATAGAACGCGACGGTCTGACCAACGCTGACGCGAATCTTTGGGTCAAGCTGAGCGGCGAGATAATCCACACCGTCTGATGTAATGCGGGCGATTCGGTCTTTGCGACTGGCATAAATCACCACGCCTGTCTGTTCGTCCATCTAAGTCCCTCCTGAGAAATTTTTTATATGGAAATTTTTGTAATGCCCGGCTTCGTGAAAAGAAAGCAGCCAGGGAGCCGCGAAGCCACCACCGAAAAACACGACGGGAGGCCGACGCCGGGCGTCGCCTCTCGAAAAGAGACTCCTTAACCCGTTTGTTATCAGCGAAGCGCGCGGTGCGCGGTCATGCGGCGAAACTAACTTCTTGCCCGATACCGTATCGCCGCGGGCGGTGCTCGAAACGCAAAGGGGGTCTGGATTAAGTAGCCGCGGCGCCGATTTGACCGCGGGAGTGCCAAACTTAAAGTCCTTTGTTCTCAATGATTTGACACTTGTGGTGGAAATATACAGTGCAAGTTACGAGGAAAAGTGCCATTTCATTGGCTTTTCGCTTGGTTTTACCGCCTGATACTAGCGATTATGTTAACGTATAATCGGTCTTCGATGTATAGTGCCGCGGGCAGGGTAGAAGTCTTTGGACGTTGCCACAAGCCCGAGCCGGTGTCAAGCTCAAACTGGCGCTGCAACGCACGAGGAGTGCCCGTCCTCACGCTGGCGTGCCCGTGGCGAGGGTTTCCCGCGTGCAAGGCGCCTTCCTGCTATCCTGGCACCATCAAGGGGTCAAAACAGCGTTATTCGCAGACGGTTTGCACAACTTCGTCTCCAGCGGGCGCCCTTTTACGCCGACCTCGGGCGCCCTTTTACGCCGACCTGGCCGTTGCTACTGCAATGAAAACCGTATCTCCTGTTCGCTCAACGATTTGTGCCGCTTCGCCTGAAATCACCAAGATATGCCTAGCGGGCGTCTAGCGGTCATCGTCGGCCCTTGTTCGCCGTCTCGTCAAGACGGATAGCTCTTTCCTGCATTTCTGCTCTTTGCTCCTGCGTCAGCAACGGGTCTTCGGAGTCGGTGAGAATCGAGACAATCAACGCCCGTATCATTTTGAGTGTCATACCGCGGCGTCTGATTCGCTTCTTCGGTGTCTTGAGAGTCTTGCCAGGCTTGCCGCCAAATGCCGGGTCATGCCTTTGGAACGACATTGGTGCTCTCCATCAAGCCAGCGGGGGTAGCGCTGGTCAAAAAGCCGAGGTTCTCCCGGGCAAGAGCATCTCGTGTTTGCCGCCGCTGCGGCCTGCCCTCCCGACATATGGATTTCGCCCAGAAACGGATTCGGCGCTCGAATTGAACCTGCTCCCGTAGCGAGAGGTCTTCCGACGACAACCTCTCTACGTCGTGGCAAATCCCCCGAATCAGCCACAGGTTGGTGAGCCCTCGCTGCGAGCTGGGTGTTGCAACTGCTGGCTTCGCTGAAGTCCGCGAACCTGGTCGTGCTTTAGTATGTTTGGTCATGAGTGGACTCTCCTTTTTTGGTCATATTCCATGTATCTTATTGATTTATTATGTCATAAAGTAGGATACAGGCAAGTAACCGCTTTTATGACAATATGACACCCCCCCGCTGTCATGTCATAAATTAGGATAGAATGCAGTATCCTAGTAATGACAGTATGTTTTCAACAACATGCGGCGAATATGACGAAAATATAAGGTAACGGGGGTAATTTGTCGTCAACCTTGAGTTGCAAAGCTCGCTCGGGTTGGCTTGCCTACGACAACCTGGCGCCGCACGGCCTACAGCGGTAATTCGTTCTGCGGACAAGAAGCCTGCCACACCGGCATGCCGTTGAGGTTGGAAGACTCGACACCCCATGCGCCGCGGTTCTTCCGAATATAGTCCCAGTTGTAACCTTTTTGTCGTGCCATTGTCTTGATGCCTTCGACTGGGAATGCTGTATTCTGAATGAGACCGAGTAACCACGTCCTGGCGGACTTTGCATGCTCTGCGGTCATATCGCTTTGAACATCAGCATCTGGACGGCGCAACATGCCGTCGGAGCCTGCCCGAAGGACTAGCCTGCCGTCTTCGCCTTCCAACAGATATCCCTTCGTAACGAGGTCTTGGATGCGTAGGTATGCCGTTCGCTTCGAACAGACGCCAGAGACCACCTGTGTCGCCTGATACATGGACTGCCAAGGTCCGCCGAGATTTCTCAAGCAGTCTAAGACTTGAGTAGTCATGGAAGACAAACTGGTGACCATGTTGCGCTTGTACTTCCGTTCGATATCGTCTTCGAAACTCAGCAACGGACTGTCTGGCGCGATGCGGCTGTAAACCGCGAAGTCAATGTAGTGCTCCACGACTTCAGAGCCTTCACGGACTTCATAGCGTTCCTGGCATACCACGATATCCACCATTTTCTTAACGACGCCGCCGCCATAGCTTTTGTTGCTCCATGCTCTGGCACCGATGAGCCGAAGCGCGGTCTTGCTTTGCCTGCCGAGGTCTTCGTTGGATTCCTTGTGGGTGTGGTGCAACATCGTGAATGCGTTTTCTAGTCCGACGTAGCCGTGGAGCATGTCCATCACACGCTTCAAGCCTTCGTTATCCGTTGATTTCTTATAGTGAAACTGATAGAGGCAGTCAAAATAGAAACTGATTGCGCCGCGCTCTCGTTCTTTCTTCCCGTAGTCCAGCCAGAATGCTGTGTTCTCAAAATCGAAGTCGCACTTGGTCTGTTCGATGTAAGCACGGCCTTTGAAGATACGGAGATTCTCGTTGATGAGAACTTGCTGCTTGGGTGAAAACTCGCTGAGCAGTTCGTCGTAACGGTCGTCTATGTCTTCGGCGGAGTTTTCGGTGTCGAAGTAGCTGACTTTGATTGGCCCCGTTGAACGGTAGCCGAACCAGTCGGCGCCACACGCTTCGCACATCGCCTTACGCGTTGCAAACAACGACTTCTCTGCTTTCTCTGGTCCTATCCAGATGGTCTTTGTTGCCACAGCATTGAAACCTACGTGTATCCAAACCCTAGAAGGTATTTCATCGCCCTGGTGATGGAGAAACTTCTCTATCCACGGCGCGGTAAGCGAACTCTCGTCAGGCTGCGATGTTGCGCCCGGTTTCGCAGTGCTGGCCGTGGTGTTGGGATTTATCTGTGCAGCAACGGCATCGCTACACAAATCATCTTCGGTCACCGGGGCGGGAGCCAAAGCAGGAGCCAAAGCAGGAGCCAAAACAGGACTTGCACCAATGGGGTAGTTGCAGACCGAGTGTGCAATCTTGCGGCACATCTCTTCGTAGTCCTCGCCGTAACCTTCGCAGCGCTTCTCACATACTTCAGTGATCGCGGTGCAGATGGCGGCTTCTTCCATGCCAACGTGGCGGAGCTTGCCCGCGAGTCGCGTCAGTTCGATGTCATGTTGACCGTAAGGAATCTTGTCGCCGTTCAGTGTCGGTGACGGTCTGCGTTCTGTAGCGCGCAGCTTGTCAAGCAACCCGTCTGGCAGTGGAGCGATCGCCGCCTTTTTGGCAACCGAGTAAGTCAGGCCATTTGGATGGATTGAGAACGGCCCTACAACGTAACCACCAGTGGATTTGATTTCCCCGATTTTGTCCTTACCGCCGTTAAAATACATGTCCTGCTGTTTGGAGGTACCTCCAAAATAAACATGCACCCCGCGGGAAGTGGAGACCCACAAAGTTTCTGGCAGGCCGAGTTCTGGTGGCGGCGCGCCGCGGTCAAAATCAAGAACGGTCAGACCACTGCGACCGAGGTCAATGCCGATATTGGCGTTGGGAGTTTTTGTCCACCACTCGCGAATTTTATCTGGGTCGTTGCTTGCGGAGTAGAAACCGTTTGGTGATAGCTGCCCGTCGGGAGTCTTTGACTTTTCGCCGAGACAGAAGACGAACCAGCCTTTATCGACAGCGGCGAGCGCGGACTTCAAGAATTGATTGGGAGTGGCGTTCATTGGTCACCGCCTGCGTCCGCATCTGCGGTGAAATCGGTCTCCAAAATCATTTTTGCCACAACGAGTGTGCCCGGCTTGCGCACAGACGGTTTCGTGGTATACGAAATGTTCTGCCCCTTCTTGACATCGTGAACGCCTTCAGGAAGTTCCCGATGCGTAAAGAAAACGTCTTCGCCGCCAGCGCGGTCAATCACGAAGCCATACCCCCCGAGTCTTCGGTAGAACAAAATAATGCCCCGCAAAAAAGTGTCCATCGTATTTCTCCTTTGGAAAAGTTAGTTTGCTACGCGATTCGATAAATATGCAGCAACATCAAGACGCTGCCCTGAACATAAGGTGGATTGCAGGTCTAACAGTTCGTTTAGCGTGATAAAGAGATGGCCCATGATTTCTGGATCGGACCAACGCGTATTCGCAACTTGCGACAGCCAATGCATCACTTCCGAGGAAGTGCGGCATCTTTCAAGATCAATCTCGTACCAGCCGGGGTTGCCGTGGTACGTGTGTAGTGCTCCCCTCTAAAACTGGACACCTCAGTTAGGTAAGATCAGGGCCTCCCAAACAGGAGGCAACATGGGCAGGAAACCGCGCGTAGATCGATCCCCGGAACAGAAGTGGCAGATCGTGCAGGAAGGCATCAAGGGCGGGAACGTCTCGGAGACGTGTCGGCGTCACGGGATCGCTCCGAATCTGTTTTATCGCTGGAAGGATGAAGCGGAGCAGGGAGCAAAGG
>Ga0182024_10008681_pt1 | contig 21295 bp, 19 predicted proteins | sample P32metaG_FD_120480 | JGI IMG/M metagenome (GOLD analysis project Ga0182024, IMG submission 120480) | Permafrost microbial communities from Stordalen Mire, Sweden - P3-2 metaG (Illumina Assembly) | ecosystem: Environmental > Terrestrial > Soil > Wetlands > Permafrost | place: Sweden: Stordalen...
GCCCGAAATCATCGCTCTGCCAATCGTTGCCGGCTCGAGCGATTATCTGGCCTGGATCGCCCGCGAGGTTGCGACCCAGGCGGCCCCGCTGGACACCTCATCCTCTGCAGGCAATTGACATCCGTGCTGCGCCGAAACGCCATCTTCCCGATCCCGCGTCCCACCCGCTCGCGAGCCGCCGGTGCGCTCGCCAGCGTCGTCGCGATCAGTCTTGCCACGGCGATCGCCTGCTGCGCTTGGAATCCGGCGGTCACGCTGGCAGGCGAACCGGCCGCGACCGCTCAACCGCCATCGCAGGGGCAGATCACCGGCTGGTTGGCCGATCTCGATGCATCGAGCTTCGCCACGCGCGAAGCGGCCACGCGCAAACTGGTGCAGGCCGGCATTGCGGCCGTGCCCCTCTTGGCCGAACTCGGCGATCCCAACACGTCGAAATCGGCGGCCAGCCTGGAAAGGATCGACCGCACGTTATTGGTCCTCTCGGCCGACTGTGCCGAAGGCAATCCTCAGACCGGCGCCGCCGCGCTGGCGGCGATCGAGCGGCTGACCACTTCGGCCGATGCCCGCCTGGCCCATCGCGCCCGCGAAGCCTTGGGCCGCGAACGAGCCTGGCAACAGCAGCTTGCCATCCAGGCGATCGAGCGCTTGGGCGCGACGGTCCAACCGACCGACGGCGCCGATGCCGACACGCTGGGAGACGCCGACGACCCCGACGCCGCCACGGCTTTTAGCGTCCGCCTGACCTCGGCCTGGCGTGGCGGCGATGCGGGCGTTGCCGGTCTGGCCGCAATTTCCGGCCTGCGCGTCCTCTCGTTCGAAGATTCCCGCATCACCGACGCCGCCCTGCCCCACCTGTCCGGACTGCCACAGTTGGAGCGGCTGTATCTCGGGCCAAGCCACATGCGCGCCGTCGGGTTGCGTCACCTGGCCGGCCTGCCGGCGCTGCGACATCTTTCGCTGCGTGGGCTGTCGCTCGATAACCCGGCCTACGAGCAATTGGCCGAACTCAAACAGTTGGAATCGCTGGGGCTCGACGACACGCCTCTTTCCGACGACCAGCTTGGCCAGGTTGCCCGGCTGACGTCGCTGCGCATGGTGTGGATGAACGGCACCCGCGTCACCGATGCGGGCCTCGATCGATTTTTGCCACTGGTCAATCTGACCCACATCGAGCTGGCTCACACGGCGCTCAATGGTTCGCGGCTGGCGGTGCTCAAGCCGCTGGCCCGGCTCCGTTTCCTGACGCTCGAAGACACGTCGGTCGACGACCAGGCGGCGCGGCAGTTGGGCGAGTTGACGCAACTCACCTCCCTGGGCTTGGATCACACCCGCATCACCGACGCCGGTCTGACCGACCTGGCCAAATTGGTTCATCTCGAAACACTCTGGCTCAGCGGCACGTCGATCACCGACGCCGGCCTGACACGGCTCGCCACGCTCAAGCAGCTTCGCGCGCTCCATCTGGAAGATACCGGCGTAACCGACGCCGGCTGTGCCGCCCTGGCCCAGTTCCTTCCCGACGCCGACATTACCCGTTAGACGAGCCGCTGACTACGTGTTTGCGTCACTCCGCTGGCGGTGTCACGTCCCACAGTCGGGCCGTCCCATCGGTGCTCGTGGTGACCAACCGCTTTCCGTCGGGTGAAAACCGCGCACACGTCACCGGTCCGGTGTGGCCGCCCAGAATCCGCGGAGCGGCATCGCTCGACAGATTCCAGACTCGGGTCAGGTGGTCCTCGCCGGCGGTGACCAGATACTTTCCGTCGGGCGAGAAGTTGACGTCGTACACCAGCCCGCGGCTGCCCACCAGCGAGCGCAGCGCGGCACCGGTTTGGGCATGCCACAAATTGACCGCGCCGAAGTTGCCGCCGGTGACAATCGTCTTGCCGTCGGGCGACCAGGCCACACTTTCGAGCCCCGCCCGCCCACACGGCAGGGTGTAGCGCGGCAAGCGGCTCTCCAGATCCCAGACGATTGCCGTCCCATCGCGGCAGGTCGAGACGATCCTTTTCTGATCGGGCGAAACCGCCACCGACAATGCCCAGTCGTTATGTCCCCGCAAGGTGCTGACGAGCCCGCGAAGTCCGACGTTGTAAATCCGCACCTGGTTATCGAGTGCCGCGGTGAACAACCATTTGCCGTCGGCCGAAAAAGCCGCGTGGTTGACATGCCCCCCTTCGGTTTCGAGCGGGGCCACCTGGCGGCCGGTCGAGGCCTCGATCAGGAGCAATCGATCGGTCGCGCAGCCCAGGGCCAGCAGATCTCCCACCGGCGAAACGTCGATGGTGCGCGCATTGCCCGGAAAGGCGATCCGGAATTGCTCCTTCCCGGTTGTCACTTGATATCGGTATAAGTCGGTCGAGTTTCCCGAGCCGCCGGCCGCTACCAACAGGCTGGCTCCATCGGACGAAAAGGCGGCCGACCAGGCGAAAGCCGCGAATCGTCCGAAGACCGCCAGCGACTCCGATTCCACCTGGTTCGCTTCCCACATCGTCAGCGTCCGGGCAGACTGAGACGTGATGAGTTGTTTGCCCCACAGCGTAAGCTTCTGGACGGGCTGAGACGTGAGGATCTGTTTGCCGTCCGGAGCCGGCGCCATGGCGATCACTTGCGACCCAGTATCGGAATTTGTCAGCGGCTTGCCTGTCGCGACATCCCAGACCGTGAGCGAGTGGTCCAAGCTGGCGCTGACGAGTGTTCCTTCGATAAACGTCAAGGCCGTTACCACGTCGGTATGTTTGGCCAATCGATTGCCGAGGTCGTGCGTTTCGACATTCCAAAGCCGGACCACGCGGTCCTCGCCTCCCGAGGCCAACAGCCGATCGTCGGCCGAAAAAGCGACGGCCCGCACCACACCTTTGTGGTCGCTCAGCGTGGCCCGCGGCTCGCCGCTGGCCGCGTCCCACAAGCGGACGGTGCCGTCGGCGCCGCCGCTGGCCAACAGCGAACCTTCGTGCGCAAAAGCCAGCGAACGAATCGGCGCCGTGTGGCCGGAAAGTTTCAGCCGCTGCGTTCCCTCTTCCACGTTCCAGAGAATGATCGTCCGATCGTAACCGCCGCTGGCCAGCGTCCGGCCGTCGGGCGAAAAAGCCAGCGCCACGCTCCAGCCTTGATGCCCCTTGAGCGTCCGCACCAATTCGCCGGTCGCCGGATTCCAAAGTTTGACGTCGTTCTCATAGCCGCCGCTGGCCAGCAGCCGGCCGTCGGCGGAATAGGCCACTGCCGCCGTGGCATCGCCGTGGGCTTGCCAACTGTAAACGGAGGCCGCCGGCGCGAGCCGAAAGACACGGATCCGGCCATCCGCCAGACCGGCGGCGACGCTGGCGCCGTCGGGCGCATAAGCGACCGCCAAACTCAAATCGGTCTCGCCGCGCGGCTCTTGCAACAAGCCGATCTGCTGCTTTCGCTCCACGTTCCACACCCGGATCGAGCCATCCATGCTGCCGGTGACCAACGTCTTGCCGTCGCGCGTAAACGTCATCGCGCGCAGCGGCGTTGTCAGGGTGGTGAACTGTCCGGCCGGTTGTCCCGTCTTCGGATCCCATAGCAGCACGCTTCCCGCGCTCAAGCCTGCCGATGCTCCGAGCAATCCGTCGGGCGAAAATGCCAGGCACTGGCTGACCGGCACCGCCGCATTCGCATTGACGTCCCCGACTTGCGGATTGAACCTTTGGCGCTGTCGACCGTCGGTCAAATCCCACAGGCAGATGCCAACTCCGCCACTCGTGGCCAAGGTCTGGCTGTCGGGCGAAATGGCTCCTCGAAAAAGTGGCGTCTGGTGTCCCTGCAGGCGGTAAAGTTGTTGTCGCGTGACCGCATCCCAAACCGCGGCCTGGTAGGGACGGCCCTGCCGTTCGCCCGCGGCGACCAGCAATTTACCGTCGGGCGAAAAGCCGACCCAGTGATACGGAATCGTATCCTCTTGAAATCCTTCGGCCCGCTTGCCGGTCGCCACGTTCCAGACCAATAGCTTCTGCCCTTCGGTGGCAGCAACCAGCGACTTGCCGTCGGGCGAGAACGCCAAGGGTGCCGGATGCCCCACATTCTCCCGCATCAATTCGGCCCCCTCGACCGTTTGCAGCACGACGTCGCGGGCCCAACTGCTCCAGGCCACCAACCGGCCGTCGGGCGAAATGGCCACCGCGCATACGCCGCGCTCGGTCGGATACGAGACGACCTCCTTCAATTGCTTGACGTCCCACAGCCGCACCATTCCCTGGCCGAAGCCGCCGGGGCCGCCACTGCCGTCGCCGCAACTCGCCAGGCGGTCGCTCTGGGAAGACATCGCCAGCGCCACGATCGGCAACGAATCGACCAACAGCGGCGTGGGACTGATATTCAGCGTCAGCGACGCCTTCCCGCTCGCAGCCCCGCGATCGGCCACCGGCTGGGCCGGGGCTGCTTCTTCGGCCGTGGCTTGTGCGAGCGCCAGTCCGAGGATCGCGACGACCAGCGCCGCCTCTGCCAGCCCCTGACGGCTCGATCTGCTCGCGATTTTTGTCATTCCGCCGACTCTGCCGTGCCCCGTGAGAATCTCAAGGCCGGTCGGTTCCGCGACGGCCCGTGTCGAGTGCATCTTCGCAAACGTGGCGGCCGTGGGCAACAACTTAACTTCGGCCCCGCGAACGCCTGCTCGCCAGCGTGGGGAAGCTATATTGGCGTCTGCCAGTTGCGGGCGCGCTGGCGGCAGCCATGTCGAGGAGAAGCACGCATGACCACGGTCGGAATATTACTGTTTCCGGGCCTGACTCAGCTCGATTTGACCGGGCCTTACGAAGTGCTCGCCCGCATGCCCGACACGCGCGTCGTCTTGGCCGCCCTGTCCGCGGCTCCGGTAAAAAGCGCGACGAGCGCCGTGCAAGCCTGATGCGCCGGCAAGGAAGAAATCCATGATATAATCGTTGCACCCATTTCCACAGCGAGGACCCTGTCATGTCCCTCCGCCTCGGCCTCTTGTTTCGCGCCATCGTTGTCGCCGCGATTGCTATTCAACCTTTCGCCCGAGCGAGCGTTGCCCTCGCCGATCCGGCGCCGGACGAGCCCGCGTCGAGCGCTGAACGCGATTCGTCGAATAAGACAGCCCAACCGAACAAGATTGAGTTGGACGAAAACGGCACGGGCGATCTCGATCCAACCGCCCAAGATGGACCCGCCACCGGCGATCCGGCGGCAATCGCCGCGATCGACTCGGTCGGCGGCGAGATATCGATGAAACGCCACTACGGCCTCTGCGCCGACCTTTCGCTGCGCGCGATTACCGACCAGGATATTTTGCTCCTCGCGCCGTTTCCTGCCGTGAAGCGGCTCGACCTCCGGTATTCCAAGGTCACCGATGCCGGACTGGCAAACCTTGCCAAGCTACAGGAGATCAGAAACCTCAACCTGAGTTTTACTGGAATCGACGGGAGCGGGCTGGCTCATCTGAAGGATTTAAAGTCGCTTGTCGGCCTGGATCTTGCCTACACGAAAATTGACGACGACGCGCTGAAAAGAGTCGCAATGTTCGAGAATCTACGGCGGCTGAACCTTGGCCACACCAAGGTCACCGGGGTTGGCATCGAGCAATTGAAGTGGTTGAAAAAGCTGCAGTTCATCATTGTGCCCCAGGCGGTTTACTCTGCCGAGTTGAGCGAGCGACTGAAAAAGGAAATCCCAAAGCTCACGGTTTACGACGACGCACCTGAACCGCTCACCGGCGGCGTGCCGATGATGCCGGGCGAGCCGTCGTGGGCGATCACGACTGCCCGCCGCAGTCTCCGCAGCTCCGAGGATTTGCAAGCACCGTTCGATGTCATGCAAACCGCGTACTTCATGGACGGCGGCAGCGTCGGCGTCGTGTTGTGGGACGCCAAAGACAAGGAACTGGCGATTTGCGTCAGCCACATGCTGCGCGGCTCGGAGCGCTATCCAAAAGGACGAGTCTTTTTAGGGGGAATTCACCCGACCACGGCCGGCACACGGGTCGTCCCGCTCGAAGGGCCCGAGCGGCAGCGTCTGATCGCTGCGCTTGAAAATGCGATCATCGAATCGGCGCCGAGGCTTGAGGAGAAGAATCCACGTAAAGTGAAGCTCAGAATTGCGTACGACATATTGCACCAACTGAAAGACAACCGCGACGCGGCTCCGCAGCCCGACGATGAGTAACCGACAGGGCGGTCAACCCAACTCCAGCTTCCCGTCGCTGTCGCCGAAGCGATCGGTCGGCGCGCCGAGGCGATCGAGCATCGCCAGATAAAGATTCGTCAGCGGCGTCTCGCGTTTGTAAAGCACGTGGCGGCCGGTCCGAATCGTCCCCGCTCCGCCGCCGGCCAGCACAATCGGCAAGTCGTCGTGATTGTGGCGATTGCCGTCCGAGATGCCGCTGCCGTAGAGGACCATCGAGTTGTCGAGCAGCGTCTGCTGGCCTTCGCCTACCGCGGCCATTCGCTCGAGCAGGTAGGCAAACTGCGTGGCATGAAAACGATTGATCTCGGCGATTTTCTTCTGCTTCTCCGCGTCCCCCTGGTGGTGCGAAATGTTGTGGTGTCCCTCGGCCACGCCCAAAAACGGATAGGGCCGGTTGCTTCCTTCGTCGGCCACCACGAAAGTGATCACGCGCGTCAGGTCGCCTTGAAGCGCCAGCACCATCAGATCGCACATCAGCCGGATGTGGTCCGGAAATTCCGCCGGGATGCCGCTCGGTTTTTCGTAGTTGGGCTGAAAATCGTTGGTCACCGCTTCCGCACGCGCAATCCGCTGCTCGATCGCGCGGACGCCGGTCAGATATTCGTCCAGTTTGCGGCCATCGTGCAGGCTCAATTGCCGCCGCACGTCGCGGGCATTTTCGGCGACCGAGTCGAGAATGCTCCGTTGGTAGAAAGCCCGTTTCGCCCGACCGGCCCGTCCCTCGGGCGTGCTCTCGGCAAACAATCGCTCGAACACGAGCCGCGGGTCAACCTCTTTCGACATCGGCGACGATTGGGTCCGCCAGGAAATGTTGTGCACATAGGCGCAGCTATAGCCGGTGTCGCAGCCGCCGATTTGCACGCTCCGGTCGCAACCCAATTCGAGCGACGGAAAACGGGTCTGCTCGCCAATCCGCTCGGCCGCCACCTGATCGACCGACACGCCGACGCGAATGTCGGCCCCGCGGGTCTTCTTCGGCTGGCAACCGGTCAAGAATGCGGCCAGCGAGCGGGCATGGTCGCCGCCGCCATCGCCGTGCGCCCGGGCCTTGTCCGCGGCCAGGCCAGTGAATACGTTCAGGCGGTTTTGAAACGGCGCCAGCGGCTCCAGAATATACGGCAGCACAAAATCGTCACCGGCCAACTCCGGAGTCCAGGCCGCCATGTGGGCGCCGTTCGGAACGTAAACGACCACCATCCGATTGATGCGTGCGCCGGGCTCCCCGGCTGCCGGCTCAACGCCGCGCACCGGGCGGGGCGCAAACGTTTCCAGCCAGGGCAGCGCGATTGCGGTCCCCAATCCGCGGAGCACGGTTCGGCGCGAAAGACGCACGGGCTCGCTCATGGCGTCCCTCCTGTGGTTCGGCATTTCAAAAACGGATCGCTCTGGACCACCGCCTCGACCAGGCTGGAAAAGCGCCAGCCGCCGGCCGTGGTCCGGTCGACAATTTCAGCGAGCGCGGGGCGGTCGAAGCTTTCCACGCCTCGGCCCAGCGCGTAGGTGAGCAGTTTTTCGGCCAGGCAGCGGGTGAATCGCGCCGGCTTGGCGCGCAATCGCGCTTTGAACTCGGCCGGACCAGAAAACGCCTGGCCTCCCACCGTCCCCGACGCATCGATCGGTACCCCCCCCTCCTCGGTTCGCCAAACGCCGACCGCGTCGAAGTTCTCCAGTCCAAACCCGATGGGATCCATTCGCGCGTGGCACGTTGCGCACTGGGCGTTCGATCGATGCTGTTCCATCCGTTGGCGTAGCGAACCCGTGGCGATCGCCGCGGGCGTTTCGGGCAGCGGCGGAGCATCGGGAGGCGGATTCGGCACGGTGCCCCCCAGCAAATTCTCCATCACCCATCGGCCACGCTTGACCGGCGACGTGCGATTTGGATTCGAGGTCAGCGTCAAGATGCTCCCTTGCGTCAGCAGGCCGCCGCGCTGTTGGCCGGTGAGCTGCACGCGGCGAAATTCCTTTCCGCTGACACCTTCAATTCCGTAATGACGGGCCAGTCGCTCGTTGACAAACGTGAAATCCGCATCGAGCAGATCGAGCACGCTGCGGTCTTCGGCAACGATGGCCGCCACAAATCGCTCCGTCTCTTCACGCATTGCGTCGCCCAGGTGGTGGTCGAAGCCAGGGAAGATTTTCTTGTTCGGCGTAAGCTGGTCAAGCCGGCGCAGTTCCAACCATTGGCCCGAAAAGTTTTCGACAAAAGCCCGCGACTTCGCGTCGGTCAGCATTCGCCTGGCCTGAGCGGCCACATCGGCCGGTTCGTGCAGCCGACCGGCCGCCGCCGCGGCCATGAGCTCGTCGTCCGGCATGCTGCTCCACAAGAAGTAGGACAATCGCGAGGCCAATTCATAATCGCCCAGCATCCGCACCGGCACATCGTCCGAGGCGGCCCCACCCGAGGCCGACCCAGCCTCCGAAGCCACCGCTTCGCTCGGCGCCGGAGGATCGAGTTCCAGGCGAAACAAAAACTGCGGCGAAACGAGCACCGCCTCGACGGCCAGGCGGATTGCCTCGTTGAAGTTGTCTCCGTGGCCGCGTGCCACGTCATACAGCTTCATCAAGCGGTCGACTTCCGCCGGCTGTGCAGGCCGGCGAAACGCCCGGCTGGCAAACGCGGCCAGAATGTCGCGGGCCGTGGCCGGCTCGGTTTCGGGGGTCGGATCGCGAAAGATAATGCGCTGGCGCGTTTCGGCTTTTGAACCATCCGCGCCGCTCCGGCCTTCAACGCGCACTCCCTCGATTACCAGATTGCGGTCCCGTTGATTTGGCGGATTCTCTGGTTCGTAATAATCGTTGATGAAAGCCAGCGTCAGCCGTTGCTTGCCCGAGGCCAGCCGAGCCCGCACTTCATAAGTCTGCGGCGCGCTCCGCGTAGCCGTCACGTCGACGACGGCGACCGAGCGGCCATCGATGTGGACTTCCATGCGGGCCGGATCGGGGCCAGCCTGTTGGCCATAGGCTTTCACCCCGATGCGATATTCGTCCGCCGAAAGCACCGGGATATCGATCGACAGTTCGCCGCCGCTGTAAAACTGCCAGGCACTGTCGCCAAAGGGTCGACCTTCGCCGTGATGGGTGGCGTGCCGCGCGTCGACGTCGACCAAGGGCCGCGCCGCCGGCTGGCCCATGATCGCGATCTCGGCGATCGTTTGCGCCGCGGTCAGATACTTTTCCATCAGCAGCGGCGGAAGCGACAGCACGTCGCCGTTATTGTCGAAACCGTAGCCGACGTCGTCGGCCGGAAAATCGTCGGCCGCGTGAAAATCGAGCCCGATCAGATCGCGGATCGTGTTGTTATATTCGGCTCGGTTCAAGCGGCGCATCGTCACACGCCCAGGATCGCGCGTCCGCCCGTGCTCGGCCGCGGCGACTTGCCTTTCGATCCATACAACCAGGCTTTCCAGTTGCGCGTCGTCCGGCCGGGCTTCTCCGTCGGGAGGCATGTCGCCATCGCGCAATCGCTCGGCAATCGTTCGCCAGCGGGCGTAATCCGGGACCAGCATCCCCCCTTCCTGATAACCGTCCAAGGCCAGATCCCCTTTGGGATCGGCGCCGCCGTGACAGCGGAAACAGTATTGGGCCAGCAGCGGGCGAACCTGGCTGCGAAAGACCTCCAGGGCCGCGGGGGCCGGCAGGACCTCGCTGCCGAACTCTTCAGCCGCCGCCAAAGAGCCGCTCCAGCAAATCGCCCCGGTGGCGAAAGACAGAATGCCGGCGGCAAAAGACCAAATCCCGCTGGCAACGCGTGCCGCGAACCGTCGCGCTGAAGGGCCCATGGGTCGAGAATCCGTCTTCCGTGGTGGGCAAGAAGACTTTCGGCTCGTCGAGCGGGGGAGGGAAGCGAGCCGGGTATGCTTTCCGTTGATCATATCCATCGCCGCTGATGCACGCAAGACAGCCCCAAACGCCCCCCTCGCCGCTTTCTTGCCATCTCTAGTCTAGATCCGATATCCTGCTGACACATCCTCTGTCCACCGAGTCCGGCGGGCCCCCTTGGCCCCGAATCGTGGTGTGCCAGATGTAACGACAATCCGGCGCCGCGGGCCGAGCGTGTGCTCACCGTCGGCTCTTCGCGGGGTCCAAACGCCCCGGGGGCGAACCTTCCGCCCGACGAGCGGCTCTTGGCCATGGACCGGCCATAACAGAATGTCCAGATAAACGGAATCCGGAGAACAGCACTGCCTAAAAATTTCCACGATACCTATACCCTGGGAGGAAACCATGGCCGAAGAATCTAAACCCGCGGCAGCAGCCCCATCGCCCGCGCTCGGCGCCGCGCCGGCGTCGTCGCTGGCGGTCGACACGTCGACGCTGGTCTCGAATTACATCAATTTCTGCCGGGTGACGGGCATGCCCGAGGAGCTGATCATCGACTTCGGTTTGAGCACCGACCCGTCCGAAATGAGCGCTGGTTCGGTAATCGCCACCGAGCGGGTGATCTTCAGCTTTTACACGGGCAAGCGCCTGTTGGAAGCGCTACAGTTGACCATCGCGCGGCACGAAGCGGCTTTTGGACCGCTGGAGCTGAACGTCGAGAAGCGAATCGCTCCCGGTTGGCGCGGATGAACGGGCCGGCACGTCTTTCGACCGGGGTTCCCGGTCTCGACCAGCGGTTGGGCGGCGGACTGCTGCCGGGCACGTTGACCGTGGTAGTCGGCGCCAGCGGCATCGGCAAAACGCAACTGGGGCTGCAATTCGCCCGCGGCGGCCTTGCTCCCGCCGAGCCGCCCGGCATCCTCTTCGACATGAACGCGCGGATCGATCCGCAAAGCCATGCCGACTATGCCCGGCGCATGTTCGGTTGGAACCTGCAGGCCGTCGATGGTTCGCGCCGGCCCGAGTTCGACCGCCTTTTTGCCGCCGACTTTTCTCCCGGCGATTACCTGCACGTCTTCGACCGGGCCGTCCGCCGCGTCACGCGGCAAGATCTCAATTTCGAAGCCTGGCACAATTGGCAAGCCGAGTTGGCCGCGAAGTTGGAAACGACGATCGCCTTCTTCTATGCCAACCTGGTGCGCGGCGTGCGGCGCGTGGTGGTCGACGGCATCGAGCCGGCCGAGCGTCCGAGCGAATCGATTCAGTTCGAGTTGTTCGAATATATTTATCATCAAATCCTGCGCAAGGACGACGACTGGGTGGCGCGCGATTTGTTGCGCGAAAATTTTCGCGCCCAGGCCGATGCCGTGGCCGCCCATCGCTACGATTGGCGCGAGGTCGCCTGCGTGCTCCTCTATACTTCGCACGAGACGTTGCTCGACGCCCTCATCGCCCGACCATTGGCCGACGGCGAACTACTGGCCAATGCCAACACGCTGATCCTGATGGGCAAGATCCAGCAGGGGACGAAGCTTTCGCGCGGGCTGCTCGTTGCCAAACATCGCGGCAGCGCCGCCAGCGATGATATTGCCACCTTCACCATTGGCGAGGCAGGCCTGGCGCTCGACGAGTGAAATCCGGGCGCGCCCACAGTCGCGCTGCGGCTGCGATTGGGATCGGCGGATCTCAGCAGTCCACTAATGCCCCTGCATCATGCGAGCCTTGGCCATCGCGTCTTCGGCCTCGGGAATCTTGCCGGCGCGTTGATACGTCACGCTCATGGCCGTGAAGCTGAACGCATCGTTCGGCGCCAACTCGCAGACCTTCTGTCCGTGCCGGACCGCTTCGTCGTGACGCTTCAGCCGCCCCAGGATGACGGCCAGAGCCGAGTGGGCCAGGGGATAGCCTGGATCCTGGGCCACCAACTCCTCGAGTTTCGCGACCGCTGCTTCGAGATTGCCAGCATCCTTCAAACGGCTGGCTTCGTCATACAACTCAACATTGGTCGCCATCGCTCAAAAACTCCCCTGCTGAGGATAAAAACAGCAAAACAATCTGCCCACCGCTCTCGCCTCGCCACGCTTCGCCACACCGGCTGTTCGTCACGGTCGGGTGAAAGCAGGCTGTGGACCGCGGCCTGCCGCCGCACGCCGGGGCCACAGGCGGCAATAAAGTTTACCAAGCTTGCGTCATTTCCGCGCGGGGGCGGCGGTGGCCGCATATCAGCGGCTCAGCCGGTAGCTGGTTGGGGGGATCAAGTTGAGGTGGCTGCCGAGCTTCGACAACCTTGGCGCTCTGTTCCGGCGCGATCGGTAAAGAGGCTAAATACGTCAAAACCGGTACTTTGTTTTGAACTGCTTCCTCGCGCGCATCCGATAAATACACACGAAGCGAGCGCCGCCTCACGGAACACGAGGCCCCCCTGACCCGCTTTCCTCGCCACGCCCGCGCGAGGCGTCCCATCCCCGGGACAAATGGCCGTAACGGTAGCCGGGCTCCCCACCTGCCCCCAGAGGTTCGCGACGGTGAGCATCCATCCTCTTTCGCTCGTCAGTCCCCTGGCCAAAGTTGGCCGCAACGTCGTCATCGGTCCCTTTTCGATCGTGGAAGCCGATACCGAAATCGGCGACGGTTGCGAGTTGTCGTGTCGCGTCGTCATCAAAAGCGGCGTCACGCTCGGTCCCAACAATCGCGTGATGGAAGGGACCGTCCTGGGCGGCCCGCCGCAACACACGCAAATGCCCGAAAAGATCGGCCGCGTGCTGATCGGCACCGGCAACACCTTTCGCGAAAATTGCACGGTCCACCGCGCCTTGCACGAGGGAAAGTCGACCGAAATCGGCGACAATAATCTGCTGATGGTCGGCACCCACGTGGCACACGATTGCAAGGTTGGCAACAACATCATCTTTGCCAACAACGTGCTGCTGGCCGGACACGTCACGGTCGAAGATCGGGCGTTCGTCTCGGGTGCCGTCGGCATCCACCAGTTTTGCCGGATCGGCCGCCTGGCAATGCTCGGCGGTCACGCACGCGTCGTGCAAGACGTCCCGCCGTTTGTCATGGTCGACGGCATCAGCAGTTGCATCGTCGGGCTGAACCTGGTCGGCCTCAGGCGGGGCGGCTTCGCGCAGGAGGAGATCGCCGAACTGAAAGCCGCTTACCGAACCATCTATCGCAGCGGACTCAAGTTCACCGAAATCTTGCGGCAACTTCAGTTGCGATTTCCGACCGGACCGGCCGCCGCCTATCACCCCTTCTTGTCGCAAGGAACACGCGGCTTTTCGCAAGAACGCCGCATGCCTCCCGGAGCCACGCTCAAACTCCGCCGTCCCGCCGACGACGACGATTTGCACGTCTTCGAGCGAGATCGCAAAGCCGCGGGCTAAGCTGAAGACGTGGGGCTGGCGTTTTTCGATCGCATCGATCGAGCGCACGCAGTCCCACGTTTGTGAATGGATGCCGTCGTCGCTTCCGACCTCAGGTCTCAAGCCTTCGTCAGCGGCCGGCGCCGGCTGCGATGCGCTTGCGCGTACGCGCGGCCCCGTTCATGCCGACCGTGGTGGCCAGCGTCTTGAGCTCGACCATCTCGGCCAGCCCAATCGCCACCAACTCTGGCCCGCCCACATAGCGACCGGGATTGATCCACTTGGCCATGTCGGCTTCGGGGACGCCGAACATTTGGGCCAACAGTTGATCCATGTCGGTTTCGAGCCGTCCAAAGTGGCGCGCCCATTCGGCCGCCTCGGCCAGTCGCACGTGTTCTTCGCTCTGCCATTTCATGGGATGAAACAAGAGCACGCTATACGGGGTCACCAACCGGCGCCGGCAGGCGGCAAACGGCCACAAGGCGGCCGACGAACATTCGCCGGTGACGATCCCCGTCGCTTGAATGCCGCGCAAAAGCATCAACGACATCAGCGACATGGCGCAGTAAGGGCTGCCGCCGGGCGAATCGATCCACAACGTGCAATGGCCCCCCGGCGGCACGGCCAGCAGCTTGTCGGTCAATTCGGCTTCGTTGTCGGTCAGATCGCCGACCAGGGCAATGTCAATCGGTCCGTCTGATGTGGGCTGACCCATGGGCGATTTTCCTCATCCAGTTGTCCGTTTTTGTGCCGGGCGCGAGGGGCGCGGGGCGAGCGAAGGCGAGTCGGGTCCGGTCTGCCGCTGCGCGGTTGCCGCTCGGCGGAATTTCGCCGTTTGCGTCAGCCGGCCGAATGCCACAGGGGGGCGACAGGCCGCGACGTAAGGCTCCAGATCAACTTTCCAAGCTCCGTCCACTAAGTATAATTGAGAATTCTCGCGGACGCTCGCCTTTTTGTGCGCCGGCGGTCTGGAAAAGGTGGGCCGATTGCCCGCCTGTCCGGCGGCTGGCCGCCGGGGATCCCATGGGCATCAAGTTCACGTGTCCCAACGGACACAAGCTTAACGTCAAACCATTCTTGGCCGGCAAGCGCGCCGTTTGCCCCAAGTGTGGCGTGAAAATGCGCATCCCCTTGGAAAGCCAGACCGCCACTGCGAATTCATTCGACCCGCATTTTTTCGACGACCCCCAGTATGACGGCTTTGACCGGCAGGAGAGTGCTGGTCGGCAGGACAGCACCAATCGCTACAACAGCATCGGCCCGGTGACGAACGGTGTGCCCGACGGTATGCCCGACTTCGGCATCTTCGCGGCGGAAGGCGAAGAGGATGACGTTCTTTGGACCGACGACGCGGCGGCTGAGTCTCCGCGGGCTGGCGCGGGTCCCTTGCCCGATGCCACCTTGAACGAGGCGGTCTTTCTCGGCGATCCGTTGGACGATCCGCAGGCCAACGCCGCACTGGCCGATGCAGCATTGGTCGATCCGGCGCTGTCCAATCCGGCACTGGCCGATCCGGCGAAGAGCCGCAGCTCAACGCCTGCCAGACCACCGCGCCCAGTCGTCCCCCCCGCTTCTGGCCCGCCGCCGCTCCGGCCGCCGGTTTCGCGGCCGGCCACGCCAAACTCGGCCCCCGGGGTTTCAGGCCAACGCGGCATAAAGCCGGTCCGCCCCCATCCGGCGCTCCAAGCAATGAGTGGCGCGGCCGTCGACGAGGTGATCGCCGCCGCGGCTACGGCACCGCGCCCGGCTCCCCCGCCACCTCCGGCGGAAGACCCCATTGTCCGCTTCCGGTTGCAGCTTAAGCGGCGGAACCGCATCATGATGATGCTCAGCGCCGTGCTGGCCGTCGTCGTGGTGGTGCTGGCGATCGTGTTGGCAATGGTTTTGACCAGGCAGCAGGTTCAGGATTCGTCCGACCAACCCGCTTCGACCGCCAAGGAACCGGTGGTCGATGCACCGCTGCGCAACTTGCCGGTGCACGACGGTCCCGTACCAAGCCGGCCAGCCGAGCAACCCGCGGCCCAATAACTTCCGACTCCGTCCGCAGCGCAGATTTGCCCTCCTCGGCGAGAGACTTCGCGCGGCAAGCCTCCCTGGCACGAAAGGCCAACACCATGCAATTGTCAAAACTCTGGCGCGGGAACTGCGTCCTCCTGGCGCTCGCCGCTCTTCTCGCCTCGGCCACGTTCGCCGCGGCCGAAGATCGCTCGGTCTCGGAGGCCGATGGCAAGTTGAAATTGACCGCTCCCGAAACCTGGCAGCGCAAAAAGCCGTCGAGTCGCGTCATCGACTACGAATTCGCCATCCCTCCGGTGGGCGATGACGAAAACCCTGGCCGCGCCACCATCTCGGGCGCCGGCGGCTCGATCGACGCCAACATCGAGCGCTGGATCGGACAATTCATTCAGCCCGACGGCTCCGACACCAAGAAGGTCGCCAAGATCGAAGAAAAAAAGATCGCCGGACAGGAAGTTCACCTGGTCGATCTGTCGGGCACGTACAAAGATCAGCCGGGCGGTCCCTTTGCCGGCGGACCGATCATCGAGCGCAAAGGCTACCGGATGTTTGCGGCGATCATCGTCACCAAGGATTTGGGTAACTATTATCTCAAATTCTATGGACCAGAGCGGACCGTGGCCGAAAATCGGGTCGCCTTCGACAAAATGGTCGAAAGTCTGGAAGTAAAGTAACCGGGCGAAACAAGGGGAACGAATCACCCGATGAAAACCAGCCAGGAAAATAAGACCTTGGCGGGGGGCCTGCGCGAAACTTAGCCCGATGCGGTAGACTTTAACCGCCGCAAAGCCGCCCTTCCGCGGTCAGCATGCGTCGATCCCTAGCCGCGAGGTACCGTTTTCAACGATGAGAACGCAACAGCTCTTAGAACATCACGGCGTCGTGAGCAATCCATTCGCCGAAGAAGATGCGCAGACCGATCCGGTCTTCAAAGACCACTGCATCGACAGCACCTACCATCCGACCTGGGACAAAATCTATGGCAACCCGGCCGAACCAGCCACCTCGCTCGTGTTTGGCGAAAAGGGGTCGGGCAAGACGGCTTTGCGGCTGCAGATCGTCCGCCATCTGGCCCAGTACAATCGTCAGCATCCGCGCTCACGCGTCTTCGTCATCGAGTACGACGACTTCAATCCCTTCCTCGATCGTTTTCGCGACCGGCTGAGCAGCCGCCGGCGGCGGACCAGCGACCGTGTGCTGGCCGAATGGAAACTGTGGGACCACATGGACGCCATTCTCTCGCTCGGCGTCACCGGACTGGTCGATCGGATTCTGGAAGTCAAACAGCCGACCGAAGCGGCCGGTGCCGATGCCGGCCCGATCGATGCCGGTACGCTCGACCGCCATCAAGCCCGGGACCTGTTGTTGCTGGCCGCCTGCTACGATCAATCTTCGGCCGAAACGACCAAGGGGCGATGGCATCGGCTGCGCCGCAAGCTGCGCTTCCGTCCGTTTCGCGCTCACTTTGATCTGGCCTTCGCCTGGCTCGTCACGGTCGCCATGCTGGCCCTGTCGGGCTGGTTGGCCTGGCAGGGCGATTGGAACTGGGCGGCCTGGCCCTTGGCCGCGGTCGTGGCCGGTTGGCTGCCCTGGCTCTGGCGCGCCGTGAAACGCGGCGCCACCGCCCGGGCCATCACGCGGAACGTTCGCGTCGGCAATCGGGTCAAGCGCCCGCTGCGCCAGGTGCTGATGCATTTCACCAACGCCGAAATCACCGGCCAGCCGCTCCCCACCAAGCAGCGCACCGATGATCGCTATGAATTGTTGGCCAAGTTTCAGGGCCTTCTCGAAACGCTCGGCTTCAGCGGCATCGTGGTGCTGGTCGACCGCGTCGACGAGCCCCACCTGATCAACGGCTCGGTCGAACAGATGCGCGCGCTGCTGTGGCCGATGCTCGACAATAAATTTCTCAAGCACCCCGGCATCGGTTTCAAACTGCTGCTGCCGATCGAACTGGCCCAATTCATCGATCGCGAAGACCGCGAGTTCTATCAGCGGGCCCGGCTCGACAAGCAAAACATGATTCCCTCGTTGGAATGGACCGGTGAGGCCTTGTACGACGTCGCCGCCGCCCGGCTGAAGGCCTGCGCCGCGCCGGGAGCGACGCCACAGCTTCGGCAGTTATTCGATCCGGGCATTACCGATCGCCGGTTGATGGACGCTTTTCGGGGCTTGCGCGTGCCACGCCACCTGTTCAAGTTCATGTACCGGCTGTTCGTGGCTCACTGCAACGCCCACACCGACGAAAACCCCGTCTGGCAGATTTCGAGCGAGCATTTCGAATCGGTGCTGGCCCTCTACAGCCGCGACCAGGACGCCTTCGACCGCGGCCTGAAAGCCGGCTGACGGCGGACAGCCAACCGGCTAAAGATGCGATACCGCGTCCTCGAGCAATTGGGCGGCGAGTTGCATCGGGCTTACATGCCGACCGCTCTCACTGGCACGTTGGGCCAGTCGGGCAAGTTTCGCTTTCGTCTTGTGACTCATCGGCACCTTGGGCGAATGATCCCAGGAGGGATCGGTGGGCCGACCAGGCCGCTTGCCTTGGCTCGGTCGAAGCCGCCCTTGCAATTCGGCGACGATGCGCCCCAATCGGGCGGCTCCAAAAGCACCGCCGCCAACGTCGGGGACCTCGCCAACAACCTCGGCACCAAGCAACCTGGCGATCTTTGCGATATCTTTCGCCATATTTGTCATTCCTTCGCCGTATTCAGCGGGAATCCGATTTCCCAATAATTACGGTCGTTCACCAGTCCGAATGTACTTTTCTTCCCACGGAATTGAGCGTCGGACTTATTGAGCAAAAAGTCAAGCATGCGTGCCTCTACGAATCGGTTCGCAGCTTGACGACTGTACTGCCCAGTGGTATAGATAGTGAGAGCCGCGTATCCGTTTTTTCGGCAAGAAACCTTCGAGGGAACGACCAAGGACCGGCGCATCGCACGTTGATCTACAAGTCTCACCACTTAACCCCTGAAGATTTTCTCCACTTTGTCGAAACCGATGAATTCTCGGACGACTGGCGGGCCCTCGGCTTGGACGTTGAACATGATCTCTGGACACTCCAGATGTTCATTATGAGTGCGCCTGCTATGGCGCCGGTTGTTAGTGGCACGGGAGGCCTGAGAAAACTGCGATTCGCGCCCGAGTTGTGGAATCGCGGGAAACGCGGGGCTGTCCGGGTGTGCTATGCATACTTTCCGACACATTGGACCGTCCTGCTAATCATGGCGTACGGCAAGGGGAGAAAAGAGACGCTCTCTGCCGTCGAAAAAAGCGCCATCAAGGCGTATTTGAGTCGGGTTGAGAAATGGCTGGACGAGCGGAACTATTAGAGACATGGAATGGCGTTTTCTATGGTGAAGCGAAAAAAAACCTCCTCGATTGGTGGCGATCTCGTGCGACGGCTGAAAGGCTTTGCCGAAGCGCTCGAAAAGACCGAGGACCTCGCGGAGCGATTCACGTGCCGCACGGTAAAACTGAATCTCAAGCCAAGGCACTACCGGCCAAATATGGTCAAGGAGACCAGAAAGCTGATCCGCGCCAGCCAGGCGATCTTCGCCCAGTTTTTGGGTGTGTCACTTTCGGCGGTGCGTGATTGGGAACAAGGCCTCAAACCGCCCAATGGAGCCGCCTGCCGGATCATGGATGAAATTCGCCGTAATCCCGACTATTTCGTCGGGCGATTGAGGGAGCTGTCGTCGCCGGCATTTGAGCAGTAGCTCGCCGTGCGGCTGTCCCCACGAGCCACGGAATGCACCGGACTTGGTTTACCTTTCTCCTGGCATTTTCCCTATCTTGCCAACAAATTCGGCGAGTTGCGGAAACCGCGTAGTTTGCCTCGCCGATCGCAATTGTCCACTCCCACCTCGGCCGCTACAATTACGGATTCGCGTTTGCCCGATTCGTATTTGTCCAGTCAGCGTCGATTGGCCGTGTCGGGCAGCAATCCTCTTGATCGGTCGCGCTCGGTCTTTCTCTCCTCGGAGCGATTCAAGCCGAATTCGACCGCGCATCCGTAAACGGGCGAAGACAAAACAAGTATGGTTAACCGTAATCTGATTCGTGGGTTGGACCTCAATAAGGAGGAATGGGAACTGGAACTGGCGGCTGCCCTGGGGGGCACCGCGACCGATGAGATCGACTGGGGGGGTGAAAACCTCGCCGTCAATCAGATCATCGATGGCAAAATTCTCCGCGTCGACGAAGAAACCGTCCTGGTCGATGTCGGCTATAAGAGCGAAGGCACGATCCCGCGCAACGAATGGGAAGAGTGGGAAGAGCCACCTCAGGTCGGCGACGTCGTAAAGGTGCTGATCGAGGACGTGGAAGACGTCTTCGGCCGCACCGAAGAGTCGCGCGGCATGATCGTCCTCAGCAAGCGCAAGGCCGAGAAGGTCGAAGCCTGGCGCAAGGTGATGGAAACCGTTCACGAGAACGACATCGTCACCGGCACCGTCATTCGCAAAATCAAGGGCGGCTTGCTCGTCGACATCGGCGTCAACGTCTTTCTGCCGGCCAGCCAGGTCGACATCCGCCGGCCGGCCGACATCGGCGACTACATCGGCCGCGCGATCCAGTGCATCGTGCTGAAAATCGACGACGCCCGCCGCAACATCGTCGTCAGCCGCCGTGCCCTGATCGAAACCGAACGGGCCGAAAAGAAATCGCAGCTCCTCTCGACCCTCGAAACCGGTCAGCTCCGCAAGGGCGTGGTCAAGAACATCGCCGAGTTCGGCGCGTTCGTCGACCTGGGCGGAATCGACGGACTGCTCCACATCACCGACATGAGCTGGGGTCGCATCGGTCATCCTTCCGAAATGGTCAACATCGACCAGGAAGTCGAAGTGATGATCCTGCACGTCGACCGCGAAAAAGAAAAGATCGCCCTCGGCCTGAAGCAAAAGAGCGCCAGCCCCTGGCAGTCGGTCGAAACCAAGTACCCTGTCGGCTCGGTCATCAAGGGAACCGTCGTCAACGTGATGAGCTATGGTGCCTTCGTGAAGCTCGAAGAAGGGATCGAAGGGCTCGTCCACATCAGCGAAATGTCGTGGACCAAGCGGATCAGCCATCCCAACGAACTGGTCCACATCGACGACGAAATCGAAGTCGTCGTCCTCGGCATCAATAAAGAGAAGCAGGAAATTTCGCTCGGCATGAAGCAAACCCAGACCAACCCCTGGGACAAAGTGGCCGATCGTTATCCTCCCGGCACCTTGGTTTCGGGCACGGTCCGCAACTTGACCAACTACGGCGCCTTCATCGAGATCGAAGAAGGAATCGACGGGCTGCTCCATGTCAGCGACATGTCGTGGACCCGCAAGATCAGCCATCCCAGCGAAGTGGTCGAAAAGGGTCAGACCGTCCAGTGCAAAGTCCTCTCGGTCGATCAAAGCCGTCGGCGTATCGCCCTGGGCCTCAAGCAGCTCGAAGAAGATCCCTGGGCGACCGACATTCCGGGCAAATATCAGCCCGGCCAGGTCGTCACCGGAACGGTCACCAAGCTGACCAACTTCGGCGTCTTCGTTGGACTCGAAAACGGCCTGGAAGGACTGCTTCACATTTCGGAGCTGGCCGACCACAAGGTCGAGAACCCCGAGGAAATCGTCAAGGTTGGCGAAAAGATCGAGGTCAAGGTTCTGAAGGTCGACTCCGGCGAACGCAAGATCGGCCTGTCGCGCAAGCGCGTCACCTGGGCCGATGACGAAATCGGCGAAGCTGCCGGTGCGTCGGCTTCCTCCGGCGGTTCGAACGGTGGTTCGGGCGGTGGCGGTGCCGCTTCGGGTGGCGGTCCTTCCGTCGAACTGCGTGGCGGCGTCGGCGGCGACAGTGGCCCGCTCATCAAGCCCGCGGCCGAACCGACCGCGAAAGAGTAGCATCGCAAGCAAAACCAAAGGTGCCAGGCGCTTCGCGAGAAGTTCCTGGCA
>Ga0182024_10008682_pt1 | contig 21290 bp, 19 predicted proteins | sample P32metaG_FD_120480 | JGI IMG/M metagenome (GOLD analysis project Ga0182024, IMG submission 120480) | Permafrost microbial communities from Stordalen Mire, Sweden - P3-2 metaG (Illumina Assembly) | ecosystem: Environmental > Terrestrial > Soil > Wetlands > Permafrost | place: Sweden: Stordalen...
ATTCGGCGTCGGTTTCGGATTCGGTAACGTCGGTTGGGTTGGCCTCGCTCCGTATGAGCGCTTCTATCCCGGCTACGGCCGTGGGATCAGCGCAATGAACGTGGTGCACAACACCAACGTCACCAATGTCTACCGCAATGCGCGGGTCTCGAACGGAGTCACCAGCATGGCTTCGAGTCAATTCGGCCGCTCCGGAGTGACCACTGGAAATTATGTTCATGCCGGTGCGTCCGATCTGGCGCGAGCCGCCTCCGTGCGCGGCGCAGTGCCGATGGCGCCTTCACGAGAGAGCACCCACTTTTCGAGCAGCGCCGCCAGCTCCGCGGGAATGCCGCACTCAAGCGAGAATTCGCACTTCTATTCCAGTCACGCGACCAGTGCGGCGGCCTCCAATCACACTTCGTTCGATCAACAGCGCCAGGCGATGGCGCGTTCCGCCGGCAACCTGGCAGCGCGATCTCCAGCGGCAAGTACAAGCTCCCCCGCGCATGTGGCCTCCAGCGGCTCCGGCGTGAATCCGTCGACTTCCACCAACAGCGTTTCCCATCCGAATCGCGGGACTGCCGCATCGAGCGGCACGGCCCCCCAGTCCGGCGGCTGGACGCGATTCAACGGTAATAACAGCGGCGTGTCCTCAGGCGCCGCGACGGCGGGCCGGTCCGCGGGCGGGAGCAGCAATACCAATGGCAGTCTTTCTTCGGGCGCGAGCCACTCATCGGCCGTGCGGATTAATCCTTCAGTAGTGCAAAGCCGCGGCTCCTCAGGCGGTTCTTCGAGCGCCCCGCGTGGAAGCGGTGGCAGCAGTTCGCGCAGCGGCGGAGGCGGACGGCGATAACGATTTTCTGTAACAAGCTGTGTCAGTCGGGTGTATTTCTTCTTTCCTCGTGGAGCCCGGCGAAGTCCAAGACTTTCGCCGGGCTCTTTTTTTGCGAGCTAAAGTAGGAAGTGAAATGGAACGCCACAAAAGGGAACTGGCCGAGATCGGATTCACCGTTCTTGAAGACTACATGGGCGCATCGCTACTCGACGAAATGCGCGCCCGGGTCGACCAGTTATTCATAGAAGAAGGCTCCGCCGCCGGGTCGGAATTCAAGACCGAAGAAAACGCCCGCCGCCTGGCAAACTTAGTCGATAAAGGCGAAGTCTTTCGTCAGGCAATCGCGCGCAAGGAGATGTTGGCGCTGGTCGAAAGCGTCCTGGGCGAAGACTTCAAGCTAAGCAGTCTCAACGTCCGCTCGGCCAATCCGCACTCGTCGAGCGTGCAGCCCTTCCACATCGACATGGGGCTGTTGCCGGACTCAAAAGGATACGCCGTCTGCAATTGCGTCTGGATGTTGGACGATTTCACCACCGAAAACGGAGCCCTCCGAGTGATCCCAGGCTCCCACAAGTGGGGCAAAAAGCCGCAGGAACAACTAGCCGACCCCTACGCTCAGCATCCCGAAGAATTGCTGGTCACCGGACGCGCCGGAACCGTAGTAGTAATGAACGCCCACGCCTGGCACGGCGGCACCGCGAATCGAACGGACAAAGAGCGCCGCGCGTTGCACAGTTTCTTCTGCCGTCACGACATCCCTCAGCAGCAATATCAGAAAAAATTGCTAAGCCGCGAAACGCAATCGGGGTTGACCGGCAATCTCCGCAAAATCCTTGCCCTCGATGATCCGCTAAATGACGAACTAAGCTCAGCAGGCAGCGGCCAGAGCGGATTCATGAAGTGACCCACTGCCACAACAGTGGTAATAATGTACTTGACTGACCGTCCGCGTCTTAAGGAGGAGGTGATTGTGCTATTTCAGAGCCACTTAAAGTTACACGATCCCAGATTCATATTGATGATTGCTGCGGTTGCCTTCCTGATGTCTACATCTGCTGCCAAAAAGCCAAAGGCAACCGATAAGCCAAAGGCGACCGATTTAGTCCGCAAGATTCAGAGTTTGCGCCCTTCCGTAGTCGCGATTTGGGTCAATGGTAAACGCGCTGGTACTGGCTTTGTGGTTGGTCCGAATGGACATGTTTTGACGGCTACTCATGTTGTATCTGAGGTATATCCTGCCTATCCAATTCGCTACGCAACCCGCATCGAGGCGGTCTTTAGCGATGGCCAACGGGTATCTGCTAGTCCGGTAGAAAATGCCGCAGAAGATGCGCCTTTTTTTGACATGACTCTTTTGAAAACAGAGCGAGTAAAAACCGTCAGCCTGACACTTTCCAAGCAGCCGATGTTACCCGCAGGGTCGGAAGTATATCTTATGGGATTTCCACTCGACCTGCCAGAAGCCGTGACGTATACGGGGATTGTCGCATCCGAATACGATCTGGACGCCGGAACACTAAGGAACCAACACGTATCGAGGCGCATGATCCAAGTCGAAGCCCCCATCGCTAAGGGGTTTTCTGGTAGTGCTTTGCTAGATTATGAAACGGACGAGGTTATTGGGGTCATAGAGATCAAAATTGGTGGGATCAACGAACAGCTTGAGCAAGTAGGTAAACAAATCGCTCAAGCTGGAGGAACCGGAGGGGTTTCTATCTCAGGAGTGGATACGAATAAAGTGCTGCTTAATTTAATCGCCATCCTCGACCAGTTTCTGAGTGCTGGCTCTGGCTCGGCGGTCTCGGTACAACACATATATAACTTCGTTCAGGGTCAGGTGGCGGCGAGAAAATAGACGGCAACAAGCTGATTTGATATTCTAAACTCAAACTGACCCACTACCACATCAGTGGTAGTGGGTCAGTTTGAAAATGCTATCACTTGACAATGAAAATAGGCTCAATAAGCCACCTATCGTAACGTGCGGTACACCGCTCAAGCATAAGCGCTATACTCCCAGTGGGCCTTTGCCCACTGGGAGGAAGCGAATGACTGTCGTACTCGGGCTGCTCGGATCGAACGGAGCCGTGATTGGGGCTGACACTCAGCTTACGGCTGGCAACATTAAAGCAACGGCAACGAAGGTCATGGCTGCTAAATCGGAGGTTCCTGCTCCCGTTAAGTCCTTCGCCATTGGAGGAGCTGGCGATTACGGATATTTCCAATCGCTGAGGATGAAACTGTGCAGATCCATCATCGAAGCGATGGACGCCTGTATAAAGGGAAACGTGCCATTCGACACGAATATTGTGGAGGACAAGATAAATTCGGCGCTACTGCCCTTTTACAACGATTCCATCATTCCGTTCTATAAATGCCCAGAGGAGGATCGACCAGATGTTTACACGATCAGCGCTCTTTGGGCGCGGGGTGCAGGGTCGCTCTGGGCAACCGATAAAATGTCGGTGCGGCTCGGGCTCGCCGGATATGATTCAGTCGGCTACGGTGCTGCGTTGGCGACCGAGTATCTACACGGACTTTACAGGGAACAATCTTCGGTGGAGTCGCTGGCGTTGCTTGCAATTTATGTGATTTGGCACGTGAAGAGGCTGATGCAGCTAGTTGGGCACGAGACGGAAATTGTAGTCGTGGGCGAAGGTGTATCGACGCACCTTGAAAGAGAGTTCATTCAGGCGATTGAGCAAGTGTTCACGCAGTACGTTTCCGCTCAAGCCAATGTTTTTAACTTCGTGGTGGGCAATCAGGATGGGAGCGAGGCATCTAAGAAATTCGGTGAGGTTCGCGCATTACTTGACCAAGTGCGTCAGCAGATCAGCGCGATCATGTCCTCAAGTTCCCATACGTGATTTGAGATTCCGGCGGCCATGGCCGGCGTGACGCGTAGGGTCTGGTGAATGCGGACGAAATTGTAGTGCATGTAATGGATGGCAAGAGAGGCAACGTGGTTTTCGATCTTCTTCGAGAAAGCATTGGTCAGGCGAGTATAGCGGCGCATCTGCATCCGCATCGTCAGGTTCTGGCGCTCAACCAAGCTGGTAGAGATGTGCTTGGGGTCTGGGTTGCCGATCTTCGGTTTCTTCTCGCATCCGATGCACTTCGCCGGGGAGTAGCGCGTTTCCGTGGCAGTCTCGCTCACTGTGCCGCCGTACTTCTTCATCAGGATCGCGTAGTCGATATCACCCTGGAAGGCCGAATTGATTGCGAACAGATACAGCCGGTTTCCATCGGTGGTCAACTGGATGCGGTTTGCCATCCGCGCCGCCAGACCGTCAACGAAGTGCTTCGCGGTGCTCCAATCACGCTTGCCGACACAGTAGTTGCAAACCAGCTTGGTGTCAGGGTCCATCGCAACCCACGTCCAAAGATCGCCCGCGTAGGGGTTGCGCTCGGCAAGCTTGGGCGTCACGTTCGCCTGTTTCGCCCCAAGGAAGCTCCAAATTTCATCACACTGGATGCGCTCGCACGGCAGGTTGACCAGCGTCTTGTTCAGGTAATCAGAACAGGCATCGCCAAGTTCAATCAGCAGCTTCGCTACGGTGTTCTTGGCAACACCCGTCATGCGAACCGTCGCCCGAATAGAGTTGCCTTCGACCAACGCGCTAACCACTTGCATTTGCTTTTCTTTATCGAGCCTGTTCATGTATACAATTATGCTCGCGGTCAAGCAATAGGTCAAGTAGAAAAGGGCCTTAGAGCATGGCTAATAAAGTCGTTATTCCGTGGTCTGCCGACCCGGAAACGAACCGGCGAAACATTCAAGAAGCCATTGATAACGGGGCAACTGTTATCAACGGGGAACGAGACGAAAACGGAGACCCTAGGGTCTATCCGATTGCGCCGATGTCAGTTTCTGAAGCATAGTATTGCTGTTCGGCAAGCCGCATTTTGGGCAACTCACGGTGCAAACGATATCCCCGTTTGGCGAGTGTTCTTCATCGCGAACACCAAAAAGAGTCAGATGGGCTTTGCAGTGGATGCACTGTTGCCCAAGATAAATTCGGTATTGTGGTTGGTCCATCCCAGCACTTCGGTAGGACCTCCGCCAGACTTTACGGCTTCTTATTCCAACGCGCTTTTGCGGCCTTCGCAGCGATCTGAGAACGCTTCTTCGGAGCGAGCGCAGCCGCACGCGCCGCACCGCCTTTCAAGCCGCCCATGCGCCCCAGTGCGACTGCGTGGGGGTTCTTGGGCGTTACGGCTGGCGGTTCGGTTTTCTCAGCTTCGCCGATGGATTCAAGGAAGATCCGATGGGCAAGCTCATTGGGATCGCGGGGGCGTGTTTTTGAGCGGTCAGGCATGGCTGCTACCAGTATGACTATAGGGGGATTGAAGTCAAGACCATGAAATTTCAAACTGACCCACTACCACATCAGTTTACATAATATACGTTATCGGAAGCTGGGCTGGCTGAGCGGCCGGACGGCCATCTCGGAAGGACGATCTCTGCGTTCGCATTTAAGCGCTCCCTTCGTTCACAAAAAGGCAGTTGCGGACGAGCGACGGTGAACTCCCGTGAGGGACGTCATCTCGCCCGCAAACAACGTGCAGCGAAACCTTCTCCAACGCGCATCAGAAAAGATCCAGTCCCAAACTACTCCAACGGAGCACCCGAACGCAACCAGGAAAACCCTATGGACTATGTGCCGTGGCGATTACCTGCTCGAATCACATGGGGTCGATCATACTCCTCTCCGCCTTCCCGATGCAACCCACCTCCGCCACCCGGCAAGCCAGTTGATCGTGGAGGATCGATAGCACCTGCCCCCGCTGCGGATGTTCCAGCCCCTTCAACTCCTGATCGAGCATCGCCCGGATCCGCTTTTGAACTTCGATAAAATTCAGCGAAAGCGTCGGAGCCGACGACGACTCGCGGATCGCGCGCACCGCCAGCGGCCGCAGCTCGCACGCCCACTCCCACGACACCGAAAACGATCTTCCTATTTCCGTCCACTCATGCTCATCGCGGTGATAGCGCCACAGGATGTACAGCCAGTCGCGCCGGTTGTGCCCGCGCTTTCCTTGCCCCGGCACCGACGCGCATTCGAGCACGATCGGAATGCGCGGCGCCTGATCCGTCGGCCACAACTGCGCGTCCGTGACCACCGAGCCAGGCTTCACTATCTTGCCTTCGAACCCGAATGCATGCCCCGCATCCGGGTCCACGTACGTCAGAATTTTTGCGTAGCTTTCTCTGCACGACCGCGGCGAACTCCGCGGAATCCGAACGCCGCCACGAACGACGGCGCCGGAGTGTGAGAGCTCAAGATCCATTGCGTCTCTCCGTTCACGTAAGAGCCGCGCCCCCGCTCGGGCGGTCAAACTGTCAAATTGTGTAGCGCTTTAAGAAGTCTATCTGTTGACCGCCGCGCGTATTATTCACCAGCGGTCCTTCTGCTTCTCGAACAAATCGTCCCGCGCCGCATTCGACACCTCGGCATAGATCATCGTGTTCTGGATGTTCCGATGCCCCAGCTGGTCCTGCACCAGCGTGATGTCCCGCGTATCGGCCAGCAGATGCGTCCCACGCGAATGCTTGAACGCGTGTGCATGGCACTTCTCCGGAGGAATGCCGGCCGCGGCCCCGTACGCCTTCACGAGGCGATCGATCTGCCTCGAGGAAATCGGCCGATGATTCCTTGACCGGAAAATCGCGCCCGGTGATCGTCCGCGCTCCCGCAGCCACGCGCGCAGGAACTGGCCCTCTTGCCGGTGAACCTGAAATTCACCCGCCTTCGAGCCTTTTAGCCGGCGCACGAACAGCCGGTTCTCGCGCTCGTGATAGTCCTCCATCCGCAGCATCCCCACTTCACTCACGCGCAGCGCTTTCAAGTACATCACCCGAAACATGGCTTTGTCGCGATTTCCCTTTAAAACCGCGAAAAAACGCCGAATTTCGTCCAAACTGAAGTACTTCAGCTTGAACGGCGTAGAATAACTATTTTCAGCCGTTCGCTTCCGTTTTGCCTGTTTTTTCGGCCTTTTTTTGAACATCGGGGAAATCCGGCCTCACTGTAATCAGCCGCTCGCGACCCAAGTATAATTCATGGGCCCGTCCGGAACGAGCCCATTTTTCAGCCCGCCTTAATTCACCGGCGGCCAAACGATGATAGGTTCACCCATGGGCTCCTCCTTTCCGTGAAAGCACACCCTCCTCCTGTCGGCATCCGCCCTCAGGAGAATAAACGGAGGCACCGGCAGCAGCAGCAGCCCCGTCTCTTCTGCTGATGCTGCTTTGTTCTTACTTACTCTGTATAAAGAGAAATATTTCAGCGCGCACGCGCGCGTTCCTTATTAAGGGAGCAAAACCGGTTTGGCCTCGCCCGCAAAAACTGGTTTGGCAAAACCGGTTTTGAAACCGGTTTGCTCAGTGACCGCTTATTCGACGGGATTTTTCCGCCGCTCGCCGCTCCGTCTCGCGCTCCCGCGCCTGCATCTTCGCGCCCAGATCGTAAATCGCGGCCCACGGCACCCGATAACCCGTCCGACTGCCGAACTCCGTCAGCGTCACATCAAAAGGCGTCATCGTCGCCACCAGCGCCCGCCCCCGCACCTTCGCGGCCGTCACCCGCTTCAGCCCCCTAGTGAGATCCGTCATGTCACATCCGTCATGTCAGATCCGTCATCGCCACACCGCCGCGTAGATCACCGCGCACAGCCCCACCGCGATCGCGATCCCGATCGCCACCTCGCGGCCATAAGTACGGTGCCGCACATCGCGCGAATCCGCCCCGAACAGCACCAACAGGAACGCCCGCCGGTCCTCCGCGGCCCGATCCTCCCAGTGCTGGCTCATCGCCCAGTCCCTCCATAAATCTTTTCCGCCACAACCGACGGCGACTCCGGCGCGTACCCGTGGCGCACCAAAAACCGCCGCGCCGCCCAATAGCTGTCGTGATAGGAAAGCACCGTCCCCTTCGCGCACAGCACCACCACGTGCTCTTGCCGTCCATCGAGCACGCACTGTCCCAGCGCCCCGGCGCCGTCGATCGACAGAATCCTCACGCGTTTCATCGCCCACCCATTTGCGCCAGGAATATCGCCGCAGTCAGCACGTCCGCGGAGCTGAATATCAATTCCCTCCCTATCGAGTACGCGAACTTCTCGGTATCCGCCACGGCCGACACCGCGGCCTTCAGGTAACTCCGCATCGAGTTGTCCGCCGAAGCCACCACCCGCCGCGCCGCGATCTCATTCGGCGACTCCACCGGTTTCGGCGGAAACTCCAGCGGAGCCGCCGGCGTTCTTTTTTTACTCGCCGCCGGCACCAACGGCACGCCCGCCGTTTCTCCGCTCCGCCCCACCGCCCACTGCGCGTCTTTCCCCTTGCCGATTTTGCAAATCGTCAAAGCCTCGCCCGGCTTCACCTGGAGCTGGTCGACTCGCGCCGCAACGGGCGGATCGAGAAACATCTTCTGGCCGTCGGTGAGCGTGTACATCACCCGCTGATTCGCGCACAGCTTCCCGCTCTCGTATTTAAGAGCCACGTTCACCGGCACATTCGATTCGAATTTCAAAGCTTCAGTGGTTTCCATCGCGCTGCCTTCCCTGTCCTTCTGCCCACGTGAGCACAAAGGACGGAAATAGAATCTCATGCCCACGTGAGCAGTGCAATCCCAGATTAGCCCTATGCCCACGTGGGTTCTCTTTCGCGCTAGAATCGTCCGTGATGGCGAAGAAGAAGAAGAAATCGATAGGCTCGCAGCTCGTCGCTATTCGCTATGCCAATATGACCGCTCAGCAACGCAAGGACGCCGCACGCAACGCCGCCGCCGGCCGCTGGGCCCTCTGGCGCAAAAACCACAAGAAGCCGCCGAAGCCTGGCGACGAAAAATTCATCCGGTGAGCTGAGAGAACCGGCCGACTCTCCGCACTATCCCAACGTGAAGCAACCCAACCTCGCACAATGGTGCGCCATCTGGGCGACGGCCGTTTCGAGCGCCTTCGTATGGGTGAACATCCCGAAGGCGCTCGTTCCTCACCACTGGCCCTATTTCATCTTTCGCATGACCGAACACGACCGTGACCGCGCGGCTATCGCCCTCGTCGTCATGGGAACGTTGTTGATCTGGTCGCTCAGAAAACTCGATATCGTGAATCTCGCCACTACCGCTGTGAAAATCGTATTTCCAACCCGCCGCGCCGTGGCCTGGACTGTCGCTGTTGCCCTCTTAGGGATCGTCCTTGGGATTCTCCGCGCAGTTGCGGGACCAACCGACTCAGGGCAGCACCGCGATATTTTCGACCAGGTGAACTCTCAACAAACGCACTGATGCTCATCGGCCTGGTTTTCTACGTCGCCGCCTTCCTCTTCATGTATTGGGTCCGGAAGCACAGCCGCCGCCGTTGACACCAGCGCCCACGGGTATATACTCGTTCCCATGCTGTATCGCGCCGCGCTGGTTGCCATCCTCGCGCTCGCCTCTGCTGGACCGATCCGCGTCCCACGCGCCCGGACTGTCCAGATCGACTGCTATCGCTGCGGACGGGCAGTTCAAATCTCGTCCGTCTCCGGCAGCCTCTTCCTGCTCGACGCCCGCGATCTGGATCCCGCAGCCACCTTCGACGTCGAGCTGGTCGACAGCACCGGCAACCGCCTCGCCTCCGCCGCCGGCCTAGCGCTCGATTCCGGCAAGCTCCCCTATCCGTGCCAGCGCCTCGCTCGCGGGATCTACTATTTGCGCCTGAACGAAAACGGCGTCCTCCGCCGCGAATACGCCATCGCCGCTTCGAACTGACTTAGCGCCCGTCCGCGCGCTGTTCCCTGATCTCCTTCCGCACCCAATCTTTCATCGTGTCGCGCTCCGTCAGGATCGCATTACGGATCTCCAGCACCACCACGAACAACGAGAACGTTCCCACCGCGCTCACTGCCGAAATTGCCAGGCTCGCCACCTTCACCCAGTCCATCACTGCCCCGCCTTCTTCCTGTTCGCTTCCGACCGCCGCTTCGCCGTGATCTTCTTCTCCGCCGCCTGCTGCGCTTTCAAAAAATCCGACCGCCCCTTCGCATTCGAAGCAGCCCCCACCAACTGCGGCACCGCCAGATCCGTGACCATCTTCAGCCAGCGATCGCCCTTCGGTTCATACTCCGGATCCAACTTCCCGAATCCCGTCGCCGACCCGATGTTCGCGTACAGGCTATTCATCTGCCGCACCGCCGCGCCCACGTGCGGAGCCGCGTCCACTTCCTTCGATGCCGGCATGAAGCTCAGCCCCGGCTTCGCCTGGCGATCGCGCAACCCCGTCAGATACGGCGAGTCTCCCGTCACCGCGGCGAATGCCGCCCGCGCTCCCGGACCCGTCACCGGCTGCGCCAGTGCATTCAGCGTGCCCGTCATCGCCGACTCGCGAATTTGTCCCGCGTCGCCCCCAGCTCGCCAGGTGTTGTACGCCCCGTCGATTCCCAGCGCCCTCGTTCCCCGCCCCACCATCGGATTGAAGAACGCGAAATTAATGTAACCGTCCTCCGGCCCGTGCCCCCACAGCTTCTTTCCCAGCTCCGATTTCCGGTCCTCCGGCTTCGCGCGGATCTTCATGAACTGCGATCGCTTGTCTTCCCACGGCCACTCGCCGCGATACAACTTGTGCACGATCATCCACGCCAGCGCCAGGCCTCCGGCCCCGCGCGTAAGCCATTGCCCGATCCGCGCGCCCGTTCCCCCGCCCGGAAGCGGACCGCTTCCCATCAGCGCGTGGATCCCATTCCTCACGCCCGTCGATCCCGCCGTGAAAAACGGAGCGATCCCCGTCCCCTTCACGCTCCGCTCGATCGTCCCCTGCAACGCCGTCGTGTAATTCGGCAGCCAAGTCCCGAACTTGTACATCTCCGCCGGCGTCGCCTCCGGGTACGCGGCCTTCGCCATGCGATACAGCGCGAGCCTGGTCCGCACGTCGATCCCCGTCCGTCCGTACAGCAGCGGACCCAGACTCGTCCGATGCAGCTCCGCCCCACTCGACTCCGCCACCTTGCGGCTGAACGTTTCCCGCCCGTATGCCGGCGGCAGCCAGCCGCCTTTCGCCATCTCCTGAATGTCCGCCGCGGCGTCGGCCGACGTCGCGTCCGTCGTGATCACGCGCATCATCGCCGCGAATTTCCCGGCCAGCGGAATCGCCCCGATCCTCGACAACGCATCCTTCCCCGCGAACGGCGTCGCCACCTGCAGCGACCCCACCAGCGAGTACGAGTGCATCACCAGCTCCGTCGGTCCCGACAACGCAATCCGGTTCACCACGCTCAACGCCCGCTTCAGCATCCCGGGCTCCGTCAGATTCTCCGATTTCAAAATCGGATCCACTTCCTTCTGCAGCCACTGCGGCATGATGCCCGCCTCGGCCGGCAGATACTCGTTCTTGCCGCCCTTCACCGTCTCCCGGCCGCCCCGCGTCTCCACCGGAACCGCCTTAAACGGCACGCCATTAAAAACCATCTGGTCCGGACGCCGCTCGTTCGCGTCGAACCTCTGAAACAGTCCTTCGTCTTCGAGAGTCTGTATGAAAGCGGCCTTATTATTCGCGCGGAAAGCCCGCACGACGCGATCGCGGAGCGCGGCCATCGACGTATCGTAATCGCCGAGCCCAGTCGCAAAATGATTTGCAAAGTTTTCCGGCTTCTTATACGGCCGCTGCATCCCGACCGTCTGCTGCGCGAGCTGCGCCTTCTCGATCGGCACCAGCGGATAGTACCTATTTAGCGGCCCCAGCGCATTGGAGAAAACTCCCTCGTTACGGGCATGACTCTCGTTGAGAGGCTGCTCGATCAGCCTGCCGTACGCCTGATCCGCCGCCTTGAATTTCGGATGATAGCGGACCGCGTCGAATTCATCGGGAGTCATCGTGTGCGCCGTCGCCTCGGCCGCCTGCTCGAAAGTCTTGCGCAGAAAATCGCGCATCGTGCCCCAGGCCTTCACGTGCCCGCTATCGGCATCGACGCGCAGCGCCGCCGCCGTCTGCGCCACATCCTGCGGAACATCTCCCTTTTCGGCGATGTCCTTCAACAGATCCATCCCGCCGTTATCGAGCATGTGCGCCAGTTGCGTCGGCGTCGACACCGAAGCCTGCGCCGCCATCTTGCCCCAGCGTTCCCGGATCCCCTGCAGCCGGCTTTCCATGTACGCCTTGCGCAAGTCCTCCCACGTTGGACCGTCCTTGCCCAGCGCCTTCTCTATCTGTGGAACCGCCGCGTTGATGAGCGCCGACCCTTGCGCGTTGCTGGTCGCGAGTCGCACCCCGGCCTCATGCGCCGCCGGCGACGCTTCTTCCAACTGCGAAAGGTTGCGGACGAACTTGTCTTTAAATTTGCCGGTGCCGAATTTCGCGGATCCCGGAAACTTCTCAGTCCCCAGCCGCCCCGTCAGCCCCGAATAATTCAGCCGCGGCTCGCTGAGACCCAGCTTCGCCGTAGCCAGCTTGTCGAGGTCCTCGACATTGAGCGACCCCCGCTCGTGAGGTTTCCCAACTCCCACCGTCGCAGCTGGAATGTGCAACTCCGCCCCGTCCGTTTTATTGCGCGCCTGCGCCTTCAGCGCATTCCGAATCTGATAGCCCAGCGTCCGCACCCGCACTTCACTCATGCCGCCGTGCTGCATGGCGAACTGCAAATACTTGTCGTCAGCGCGCGATTTCTTCGGCTGTGCCGTGATGTACGCGGCCCGGTCCACGTCGCTGTCGAAGCGGACGGTGAACTGCTTCGGCCCGAACGCGTAACGCGGCGCCGCTCCGGCCAGATCCTTCGGCAGTCGGGCTAATACTGCTCGTCCCGCTTGTTCTGATCCTGCGCCGGCGCCGCTGGCTTTTTCGGATTCTGGGCGTCCAACACCTTCATCAGCTCCTTTAACGACGGCCGCTGCGCCGACGCCTTTGGTACCTTGCTGCGCTTCGACATCGACTCCCCCTCCCATTGCCCGAGTAAGCGCCCCCGGATCGAACGCGTCCGCGAACGCCTCCGCCCGCGTTGGCGGCTCGTACATGCTCTTCTGCGCCCCCGGCCTCGACAGCGCTTCGTCGTTAGCATAACGCCGCAACGGAGCCGCCGCCTTCACCGGCGACTGGTCCAGCGTCTGCGCAATCTGCACCGCCTCCGGCGAATAGCTCTTATTTTCTTTCCAGATCGTATCGTGAGCCGCCTGGTCCGCCGCGCTCATGTTGTGGGCCCGCGCATCCTGCGCCAGCGAGACCGCCTCGCGCAGCTTGTCCGTCAGCGCCCAATCCTGCCGCCCTTCCACCCGCAGAATCTGCGGAGCCACCCGCTCCAGCTTCGCCCGCATCTCCGGAGTCGTCGCGCGATAGTCCGCCGGATTGTCGTACAGCCGCCCCACGAGAGCCTTCCCGATCCGCGACTTCGCCTCCGGAGTCAGTGAGCCCCGATCGTCCAGGTACCCGCCCTTCTCCTGCTCCGTGATCACCCCGTCCTTCACCAGGTGCTGCAGGATCTCCGTCCCGTCGTCGCCGCGTACCGACGAAGCCAGCGTCCCCTCTTCGCCCAGGTCATCGAGCCGCGACCCGATGGCCGTAATCGTCTTCGGCGACATTCTCCGCCCATCCGACACCGCCCGCTCTTCCGGAGTCAGCTCCGCCGCCGCCGATTTATTGAAATCCGTAATCGCCTTCTGGGCGTCCTGGCTGCTCTGAATAGTGTCCCCCTTCACCTCACGAACCAGCACCGGCCGCTTGAACCTGGCGAGCTCGTCCGGATCGATCCCGAAGTTCGCAGCTTTCCCCGCGATCTGAGCCTGATAATCCGCCGCATCGTCTCCGCCGCGCCCATAGACCCGCGAGAGCGTCATCGCCCGCGAATTTCCGCCCAGCGCGTTCCCATTGGCGTCGATCACCGGCGTCCCGTGTTCCGCCGTCGGACTGTCCGTCGTCAGAAACTCCGGATCGAACGTCCCCGCCGACGCGTTCTTGATCACCCGCGCCGCGTTCCCCGACTGGCTGTAATCGCGATCGTTGGTGTACTCGTACGCCGGATTCGCCGCGAAGCTCGAAGCGTTGTGAGATGCCTGCACATCCGCCAGCTCCCGAACCGCATAGCGGGCCGGATACCTGGTCTGCTCCCCCGGCACCGCAATCGAAGTGTCCCGTCCATAAGCAGGTTCCACCGCCGGCGTCCTGATATCATGTGCTCGTGCTGCCGCCATCGAACGAGTGGACGCTTCTTCTGTGCCAACAGTGCGCGATCCAGCCGCTCCGCTCCCAGCTTCGCCTCGATCAGCTTCGGCGACTGGAGCCGATTGTGGGCCCGGCCGTGGCTCCGCTGTTCTGCTGTCCGCACTTTCAGTGGCCGGCGTCATAGCCGCCATGTGCTGATCGAACGCATCCGCCGGTTTGCCCGCGGATTCAGTTGTAAAGGAATCCTTTACAACTGCCGTCTTCGCGACCTGGTCGAAAATATCGCCTTGCGCCTGGCGCCCGGCGCCCGGCGCCTGCTTCGCCACCTGGTCGAAAATGTCGCCCTCGCGCGAGAACGTCGCCTCGATCGGCTCCTTCCCCGCCCCCAGTCCGCCATTCTGCGGCGGCACCGCCTCCGGAGGAATCACTTCCCCTTCGAGCGGCTTCCCAAACCGCTGACCCGGCGTGAACGGTTCCATCGCCCGCTTCCCCGCCGTCACCAGGTCCTTCACCGTCCAGCCGCCGGCCGCGACTCCAGCCGCATCGCCCGCCAGCCGCGCGTACTCCTCCGGAACGCCGGCAGATTTCAGAGCCGCCTGCGTTCCCTTCTGCGCCAGCAGAAAGGTGAGCGCGGTTCTCGCCGCCGCAATCGGTGCCTTAGTGAATCCGACCGCCATCGCCGGAGTCGCCGCATTCAACCCGCCCTCGACCACGTCCGCCGCTCCGGTTGCCTTGCCCCGCATCGTTGGCGCCGTGACAACCTGCCGCGCCCCCTGCACCGCCTGCACGCCGCCCTCAATCGTCGGCCCGAAGTTGTCTCCCGGATTGCGCCGATGGCTCGCATCCTGTTCGAACTTCGCCTCCTGCTCCGGAGTCCAGTCCGGCGCGCGAAAGTTCGGAGCCACCGGATCCAGGGTCGATAGCGGCCCTAAGCGCTCGGGCAACTGAGGAAGCGGAGGAGCCGGAGGCATCAGCCGGTCCACCATCGTCTGCGCGATCCCCTGCGCGTTTTGTGTAGCCCGCGCGACAGCGTCCGACGCGGTCGGTAGCAGTGTCGAGAGTTCCGGTTTCCCGGCCTTCGCCGCGACCTGGTCGAAGATGTCCCCGCTCGGCGGAGCTCCGCCGGGAGCCCCCGCGACCTGGTCAAAAATATCGGCCATCAGAACACCCAGTTGTCAGCCGCCGCCAGCTTCCGCGCCGCGACCTTGTCCCCGCCCGCCTTCTTCAGATACTCCGCCGCCTTCGCCTGATCGGTAAGCTGCTTCGGACCGCCAGTCCCGCCGCGCCCTGGATTCGCCGGCGTCGCCGCTTTGTCCGTGCCCAGATTGTCCGCCCACGGGTCATGTCCCACGTCGTTCCCCGACAATTGCGAGGCCCGCTGCTCGTAGCTCAGCTGCGCCTGCTGCATTCTCGACTTGTGATCCTGGTAGGCCTGGGTCATCGCCCCCGTCTTGTCGAAGGTGTCATCGGCCGCGAACTGCCTATTCGCACTCGCCAGGTCCTTGTCTAGCTGCTTCTTTGAATCGGCCAGCGCGGTCTGCTTGTCCTTGATCACCTGACCGTACTGCGCCGGCGTCGCCGGTTTCGGCGGTGCTCCGCCCTCCCCCTTCGCCGCCCGCGATGCCTCCGCCGCCACCGTCCCGCGAGCTTTGTATTCGTCCATCGGAACGCGCGTCCCCGCCGGCAGCCCCATCAGCTTCGAATCCGTCGGCGAGAGCGTCACCATCGACACCGGGGCGTCCGGCTTAAACTGCTTGTCCGGCGGAGCCACGATGTTGTGCAGATCCGCGAAGGCCTTCAGGTGCTCCGGCATGATCTTCTGGCCGCGCGGAATCTGCATCGTATCCGCCACCGCATCGGGGATCGTCACTCCCTCCCGGTTCAGAGTCGCCCCGTACTTCGCCGCATCGTCGTCAATCCCCTGCTGCAACTGCCGCGCGTGCTCTTCCTTCCACTGAGGAGTCCCCGCCGCCGCCGGAGCCTGATACTGCTGCCCCCCGACCGACACCGTCTGTCGCTGAGTCGCAGGCGCAGCCGCCGCCATTCCCGAAGTCACTCCCAACGCTCCAGGAACCGGACCCGCCGGAGGAGCCCCACCCGCCGCGTTTCCCGGATCGTACGACCCCTCATTCGACAAATCCACCGGAGCCGCCGCCGGTGCTGGACTGGCGCCTGACGCCCCCGCCACCGGAGTCCACCCATTTTTCGAAATATTGAACGCATTCGTCAGATCGTTCTGCTTCTTCTCCTGATCCGCCGTCTGCTGCGCGATATCCGCATGCCGACCCGCCACCGCCTCATCCGCCTGATTGTGCCGAGTCGTCTCCGCCAACTGCTGCTGCTGCTGGTCCTGCTGCGCCTGCGCCTGCTGCAAATGAGGCACCTGCGCCAGCGCCTGAAAGTACGGCTCCAGAAAACTAAGGTCGACCGCCATTACAGCCCCCCGCCGCTACCCGCCGCATTCAGTGAAGACTGCAACGACGCCAGCGTTGCCCCCAGCCCTCCGGCCGCCGCCGATCCCGGACCCACACTCACCGTCGACTTCCCCGGACTCGCGAACCCGAACCCCTCCGCCTGGCTCTCGAACTGATTCGCCACCGTGTTCTCTTCCTGCCCCTTTGCTCCCGCCTCCGCCACGTCGATCCCCTGCAGCCCCGTCCCCACCGCGCCCGATTTCCCGAATCCCCGCGCCGCCAGCGAACTCGTCAGATTGTCCCCGGCCCCTTTGTAGGCCTCGTTGATGTTCGACGCCCCCGCCTCATACTCCGGCGTCTCGCCCGGATGCGTCAGCCCCTCTTCGATGTCCGCTCCGTAGGCGTTCTGCACGTCCGTCTGCTCCGGCGTGTACGTCGGTGTCGACACGCTCGTCCCCGTTCTCGATCCGGACGTGTTTCCCAGAAACCCCGCCAGCCCCGCCAACCCGCTCATGGACACGATAGAAATCCTCCTTGGTCAACCCCACGGCGACCATTGCCACCGGCTTCCCGCCTCTGACTGTCTGAGATCGGAATAGCCCTTCGTTCTCGAACCCCAGCTTCCGGAACATCCCGCGCGCCGCGTGATTGTCCTCGAATACGCTGGTTAAAATCTTCGTCGTCGGCGTGTCAAATATAATTGACAGCACCCGTCTCATCGCCGGCATCGGAGCTTTCCCCCACATGCTGCGCTTGAAGTACAAATGCACCGCGCCCGCCATCGGCGACCCTTTGTCGAACGTGATCACCCCGCCCAGCTCGCCGCCCATCCACACGCCCCACGTCCGCTGCCGAGGCACGTTCTCCGCGACGAATTCCATCCACGCATCCATCGTCTGCGGCCCGAAGTCATCGATCAGCTTGTGCCGCAACGCCGCAATCCATGCCCACACCTCAGGCCAAGCCCACTCCGGAAAGGGCTCGCGAACCTCGACGTCACCATACTTTTCTATGGTGGATGCCGCCTTCGGACCATGCTTTTGTATGGTCAGAGCACGCTCGGACTCAACACCGCCCTCAGATTCCACCCGAACAGACACACGTGGTCGATCGCGAACGGCGTCAGATACGGAATCGGCGCCCCCTGCGCGAGCTGCTGCTCGTACAGGAAGGGACACCCTCCGTTGTCGACCGGAAACAGGTAGCGAATCGATTGCGTCGGCCATCCCATCAACCCCGGAAACTGGATCGTCTTCAGCGCCAGCTCGAGACTCCGCGTCCCGCTCCCGAAATCCAGCGCCTCGATTTTGAAACGGTCTAACCCGCTCCCCGGCTTCACCTTCCACTCGACCGGAAGATTCACCGCGAAGTTCAGCCGCCCGCCCAGTCCCTCCCTTCCTATCGGCATGGGATAATTCACGTCGTATGGCCAAAGCAGCTCCGCCAACGCAGCCGGGTACGCCGCCTTCACTGCGGCCGCGATCGAGCTCACATGCGCGAACAGCAGCCCCGCCAGAAATGCCGTATCTGCCCCAGCATTCACCGAGGGATCGTCGTTGGGCGTTAGAAAAATTGCTACTGCCCGCCCCAAAGAAGCCGCCGCGGCCGCAGCCGTAGCCGCGTCGTAATACGCCATCCCGCCGCCCAAATTTGAAACCGCGTTATAGTTGCTGAAGTACCACCAAAGGTGCTCGCCGAACTGGACCTCCGGAGTCAACCCGGCCGCCGCCTGCAACCCAGCCAACGCCAGGAACACGGTCACCTGGTAGGCCAGGAACTCCGGAGCGCTCGGCACGCATTGTGTCGAACTGATTGTCCCGAACCCCGTGGCGGTTTCTACCGCCGTTCCATCGCGATACCGAGCCGCCCACACGTGCCCCGCCGCTGGATTGTCAGGCGGATTGCACAACTCCATCGAAAAGCTGCTCACGATCGCCAGGCCCCGCGCCTTCACCTCACTGAAGAGATCGGCGTGCCAGCGGCGCGCTCCGTAGTTAAGAGCCGGAGCCTGCGTCGTATCGATCACCCAGCTCGGCAGCACCCCGCCCGTCAGCGACCCCGTCACCGTCAGGCTTCCCGTCGCCGACGTCGTCGACGCGCTGAACGAAAAGTTGTAAGCCGCCGCCGGCGACCGGCTCACAATCGTCAGCGTGACGTTCGCGCCGTCTGTCCCGGGCTCCGCCCACACTCCCGAAAACGTCTCGTTGATAAAGTACGCCAGGCTCGCCGCGATAATGGCGTTCGTCTCGTTCGCGAACACCGTCTTCCCGCAATTATTGTTAGGCGGCAGGGTTCCGATGAAGAGGAGAAGCACATCACCGGGCGTGAAGGTGCCCGACAGCTCGATGACTACCGTCGGGAAGCTTGCTCCCACCGCCTTACGTTGATTCCACCAGAACACCCCCACGTATTCGTTCACCGGACCCGCGAAACCCAACTGATCGAAGATGTTCATCAGCCGCGCCGGCGGTAACTGAAATCCGTGATTCGTGTCGTAGTCGATCGCCGGTGAAGTGTTCGTCAGCGCCGTCGGCGCCGCCGGAGGGTCGCTCAGCACCGCCGCTTCCAAAAAGTCAAAATAGAAGTGCGAGCCTGTACTAGACGGATTCGCTCCGGTCAGGGCGATCGTGACGGAATGCATCCCCGCCGCGATCGCGCTTCCGGCCAGCCGCCTGGTCGCAATCGAGCTCGTGGCCGCCAGGTAACAATCGATCGAAATAGATGGTCCACCATCGATCGACACCGACACTATTCCGCGATCGCTGTAGAGCGACGTCCCCAGGTACAGATTATGCGTCTCCAGGCACCAGTACGTCACCGTCACCGAGTCGCCGATCTCCGAAGTGTGCTTCGCAAACCCCTGCGACCAGAACCCCACCGAGCTGTCGACGGTGCTGCTGGCCGCTGGCCCCAGGCCCCAGGCCCCTGCGTAGCTACAGTAATCGTCCGATTCCTCGATCCGCACCGAGTTCGGCCCCGCCACCTGTAACAGCCTGCTCCCCTCCGGGTCGCTCACTGCCCAGTTGGAAAACGTCGCGTCCCACTCAGTGGGAGCGTAAGCGCTAGCGAACGCGAGTACAGGTGACAACGTCACCCACATCTGCCGCACCTGGTCGATCCCCAGCGCCGTGAAATCGAGCGACACCCGCCACGTCGCCGCGCTCGATCCCCCGGCAAACTGCACCACGTTCGCCGCGGCCGTCAGATTGGAATTGTTCGCCACGGCGTACATCGTAATCATGTTGCCGTCGGCGCCGCCCCGGTTCGCCAAATACGGCACCCCGCTCTGCACCCCCTGATCGTCCGCGACCGTGATCGACGTCGAGCCCGTCGCAGTGACAGTAGTCGTCACGCCGCCAAAAGCGACCGAGTCGCCAACCGCCATCCCCACAAAGTTCTGGCCTAGAGTCAGCGTGATGATCTTACCGTTGGTCGAGACCGTCCCGTACCGCGCGCAGGTGATGGTCAGGTTCGCTCCCACCGCCTGCGCCCACAGCGCGTTAATCCCGCCGATCCCCGTCCACCCCGTCCCGTTGATCGTCGCCGCAATCGCGCTGGCCACCTGCGCCGCCGTCTCCCCGCCCGCCGCGGTAAACGGAAACGCGATATTCTGAAACCACACAACCAGACCATCACCCGCGGCCGCGCCTGGCGTTACAATCGCAAACGTTCCACTCGCGGCCGCAAAACTCCCGCCCGCCAGACTTGCATTGTTCAGCAGCGGAATCTGCGCAGTCGTCCCGTCCTTGCGGATCACATCCAGGAACGGCCAGTCAATCGTCGGAAATTTCAGCGAATCGAGCGGTTGCAGATTCCGGTACGTCACGTCGAACGACAGCACCATCCCCGCGAGCGAGAAATCCGGCAGATATTTGAAACTCGGATGCTCAAAAAAGCAGTCCGCGTCGTAGAGAATCAGGACCGCAAAATCCGCCGCATCCCGAAACACCCCGCTGACAGTGAACCCCGCCGCCGTAGCCGAGTGCATCGAAGCCGCCGCCCCGAACCCATCGAACCCCTGCAGATAAATGCTGCGATCCGGCTGTAGTTTGTTAATCTGAGTAGGCAATGGAAATGAACCGTCGCGCTTTCCTCGCTACCCTCGCCGCTCCGCTGGTTGCGAAAATTCTGCCGCCCGGTCCAGCCTTCGCGCCACCGGCGCCGGAGGAAGCGTTCGTGTCCTCGGCGGTTTCATACTTCACTCCGCGCTACTTCACGCGGATGGTGATCGGGACGCCGTACGACCTCGCGGGTGTGACGGATGCCGACATCAACCGAGTGTGCGCCAAATTGAGCGGGCGTCTCCGAGCGGAAGAGGAAGCGTTCGTCGCTATAGTGTTCGGTAAACCACCCGCAGCACATCCCCCGGCCCCGGCCCCGGCCCCGAAGTGAACGTCACCACGTTCGCCGCCACCGTGTAGTCGATCCCCACCGACAGGCAGATCCCGTTCCAGAAAATATCCAGCTCCGGAGCCGCCACATTCGGCGCTTGCCCCAAGGTGTAAGTCGCCGTCGCCACCGCGACCTGCGTAATCTCCACAATGCGCTTTGCCAGAACCGGCTGAGCCGGCGGTTTCGCGATCAGCACGCCGTTCACAACGACAATCGTCGCCGGATCCAGCGTCACGAACCGTACCGATCCGTTCGGATTGATCAGCAGCGCCTTCATCTGCGCGCAGCAGGCCACGGCGAATAGAACAAAAAGTGTAAGAAGTTTCACACCGTCTAATCGGCGCGCGGGTGCGCTCGATTCGCGAAAGGGCCGGGAAATCAAAACCGGCCCTCCGTGCATCCCCTGGCTTGGGAGACAGGGAAAGAGTGTGGGCCGCCAAAAAAGGACACCGCAACAGCGGCCCGTTAACCTGCTATCGGCTCACACCCCTTGCAGTATCACCGAGAGGCCCGACCCCGGAAACGTCGTCCCCACCGAA